>OIWU01001058.1_pt1 | contig 29367 bp, 34 predicted proteins | sample 1587711 | NCBI WGS metagenome assembly OIWU01 (sample SAMEA3888909, study PRJEB22519) | human gut metagenome | biome: human gut; feature: human-associated habitat; material: faeces | place: Denmark | collected 2010 | reverse complement strand
TGACAACTACAATGAGATGTGGTATACTGTATGCGTAATAAAATTCGGAGGAATTTTGTATGAGCGTAATAGGCGAACAAATTAAAAAATACAGAGGTATCCGCGGCATGACGCAACAGGAGATTGCCGATGCGCTCGGTGAAAGCTCCGGCAGGGTGATATATAACTGGGAAAAGGGAATCGGTCGCCCCGATTGTGACAAGCTGGCGAAGCTCTGTGACCTTCTTGGTGTATCCGCAGACGAGATGATCGGTTGCCGATCGATGTCGGAGCGCCCGACGGCTGCCGAATGGGAGACGATAAAAAAGTACCGTGTCCTTGACGAACACGGTAAAGAAATCGTGGATTATCTGATTGACAGCGAGTACAGGCGAGTATCTGCGACCGGCAGAAAAGCCAAGTGCCGTATGCTGAGAATGGATTATTACACGCTTCCGGCTTCGGCAGGCACGGGAAATATCCTTGACAGTGAGCTTGCCGAGGAGATTCTTGTTCCCGAATCCAAGGAAGCGGAAAAGGCGGACTTCGTGATTTCTGTTGGCGGCGACAGTATGGAGCCAACCTTCCACGACGGAGACAAGGTATTTGTTGAAAAATGCGACTCCGTCGATGTCGGCGAGACCGGTATTTTCGTTGTCAATGGCGAGGTCTTCATCAAGGAGCGCGGGGACGGTTGTCTGATCTCGCATAACGAAAAGTATAAGCCTATCCGCATTTCCGAGCATGACAGCGTGTTCTGCTGCGGAAAAGTTGTGGGGAGGGTATAATAATGAAAAAAGGTGGTCTTTCCTGGCAATCGGAAAGACCGCTTTTGCCGTGCTACGGATGATCACAAAAATAAAAAATAGGATTTAAATGAGCACATTATCGATAGTTGTTCTTGCCGATCATAATTGATGATGAAAAGAATAATCTACAACAAAAAATGGTAGAAAGTTGTAAGCTAAGATACAATTATGCTTAAAAAGTATTGACATGCCGATTGCCTTATGATAAAATAAAATAGGTTATGACTATAGGTACAAATCGGCTTTGGGCAACAAATTGTGACCGCAAATGCAGGATGTTTTTCGCTTTTTGCACACGCGGCAATAAATGACAGCCTTTGAAACAATCAAAATGGCTTCTTGATAGCTTATTTTGCCCCAATCAATAAGCACACAAAATTTTATAGGTAGGTTGAATTAGCCGGGGGATGCGTAATCATCATCGGCTGATTGTCGTGCCAAAAATATACGACTGTATAAACATAAGTTACAAAACGCCAATGAATTTTTCGGGGAGGAGCGGGACCTTACTTCTCTTAAAAAGCATGAATTGGTTTTATGAGGTGAAGAAATATGCGAAAGCAAAATAACGTTTCAATCGACAAGAAGAATCGTTATTCATTTAAAGATTTTCATATGGCATCGGTTTTTTTGGCGCTATACGATATAGTTGTGTCGTCGGGAGCATATCTCGCTGCGCTCTGGATTCGGTTTGACTGTAAATATACGCAGATACCGCATGAATATTTCGCGGCATGGCTCAAATTTATGCCGTTATATGCGTTTGTCTGTGTTTTTGTTTTTTGGCTTTTCAAGTTGTATCAAAGCGTTTGGAAGTATGCAAGCTTTTCAGAACTCGCGAGAACGACAGTCGCATCGTTGATACTTGGTATATTTCATACAGTAGCCATAACCCTTTTGTTCGGACGTATGCCCATTGCCTATTATGCCGGCGGAATTGCAATTCAATTCATGCTTTCATTGGCAGCGCGCTTTGCATATCGTTTCATTCACTTGGAGCGAAACAGAATGTCGTGGAGACAAACCGACAATACGGCAAGCCGAGTTATGCTGATCGGTGCGGGTTCGGCAGGGCGAATGATCCTGCGTGATCTTCAGAACGCAAAAGAAGTACATGACCGCGTGTGCTGTATCATTGACGATGACAAAAACAAACGCGGTTGCTTTATCGACGATGTTCCGATCGTCGGCGGCAGAGAAGATATTCTGCTGAATGTCGAAAAATACAGGATCGAAAAGATTTTCCTCGCCATTCCGAGTGCAACTGCAGAGGAGCGCAGAGACATTCTCAATATCTGTAAGGAAACGACCTGCGAACTGAAAAATCTTCCCGGTATGTATCAGTTTGTGACTGGAAATGTAATAGCAAGTCAGATGAAAGATGTTGCCGTGGAAGATTTGCTCGGTCGTGAACCTGTCAAGGTCGATATGAAGGAAATCTACGACTTTATACAAGGCAAAACAATTCTTGTCACGGGCGGCGGAGGTTCAATCGGCAGTGAGCTGTGCCGTCAGATTGCGTCCCATGAGCCGAAGCAACTTATCATCTTTGATATTTACGAAAACAATGCTCACGCCATTCAGTTGGAGCTGAGAGACAAATATCCGAATCTGAATTTGGAAGTCCTCATAGGTTCTGTGCGCGACAGCCGCCGGATCAATCAGGTCTTTGAAAAGTACAAGCCCGACGTTGTATATCACGCAGCGGCGCATAAGCACGTTCCTCTTATGGAGGGCAGCCCGTGCGAATCAATCAAAAATAACGCTATCGGTACGTATAAAACTGCCTATGCCGCAATGACAAACGGTTGCAAACGCTTCGTGTTGATTTCGACCGATAAGGCGGTCAATCCCACTAATATCATGGGTGCGTCGAAGCGTCTGTGTGAGATGATCATTCAGTCGTTCGACCGTAAAATCCGAGACAACAAAGCGGACGAGCTGCTTCCGCTTCACGTCCACAGTGATGATGAGGACGGAAGTATGTTAGATATTGCGAAGCTTACAAAGAACGCAAAAACCGAATTTGTTGCAGTACGCTTCGGCAACGTTCTCGGAAGCAACGGCTCTGTCGTGCCGCGTTTCAAAGAGCAGATTGCCAAAGGCGGTCCGGTAACGGTCACGCATCCCGATATAATCCGCTATTTTATGACAATCCCCGAAGCTGCGTCGCTCGTTTTGCAGGCAGGTACTTATGCAAAAGGCGGAGAAATTTTTGTGCTTGATATGGGTTCGCCCGTGAAGATCGACACGCTTGCAAGAAATCTAATCAAGCTGTCTGGTCTGCGTCCCGATATAGATATCAAAATCGAGTATACGGGACTCCGTCCCGGCGAGAAGCTGTATGAGGAAAAACTGATGTCCGAAGAAGGTATGCGCACAACTCCGAACAAGCTGATACATATCGGCAGTCCGATTCCCTTTGACGCGGGTACATTCCTTGGGCAACTCCAAATGCTAATGGAAGCGGCGTATGCCGGAAAAGAAAATGAGATTCGCACATTGGTGGAAGGCGTTGTCACGACCTATCACCCTGCCGGAAAACACGGCTCGGAATATAAGGGCGAGACGTTTGAGAAACAAATGGAGCTTGTCGAGAACAAAGAGCACGGGAAAGAAAAGAGCCTTGCGGCAGTATAAAATTTGTGGAGGAAATTATGGGATTTACACCTTTTGAAAAGAAAGTATGGCTCGCTACGCCGACAATGCATGGCGAAGAGCTGAAATATATGACCGAGGCGTATGAGACGAGTTGGATGTCTACGGTCGGTGCAAACATCAACGAAGTAGAGCGCATTGCTGCCGAGAAAGCCGGGATGAAATATGCGGTGGGGCTTTCGTGCTGTACGGCAGCACTTCATCTTTGTGTGAAATCAGCAGGAGAAAGATTGTACGGAAAGTCTGCCATCAGCCACGGCGCACTTGAAGGCAAGCGCGTATTCTGCTCGGATATGACCTTTGACGCAACACTCAACCCCGTTGTTTACGAGGGCGGTATTCCGGTGTTTATCGATACCGAAGCCGAATCGTGGAATATGGATCCCGTCGCACTCGAAAAGGCATTTGAGATGTACCCCGATGTCAAACTTGTTGTTTGCGCCGAACTGTACGGTTTTCCCGGACGCATTGATTTAATCAAGCAGATTTGCGAAAAGCACGGCGCGCTGCTCATTGAAGATGCCGCAGAAGCCATGGGCGCAACACTGAACGGCAAACAGTGCGGTTCGTTCGGAGATTATTCGGCAATCAGTTACAACGGAAACAAAATCATCACCGGTTCTGCCGGCGGTTGCTTACTTACCAACGACATTGAAGTGGCAAACAAGGTACGCAAGTGGTCCACACAGGCACGCGAGAATGCACCGTGGTATCAGCATGAAGAAGTCGGTTACAACTACCGCATGAGCAATGTGGTTGCCGGTGTAATCCGCGGACAGTATCCGCATCTGGAAGAACATATCGCACAGAAAAAGGCAGTCTATGAGAGATACCGCGAGGGGCTGAAAGATTTGCCTGTTCACATGAATCCGATTATCGACGGCGCTGAGCCGAACTATTGGCTGTCTGCTTTGATTGTTGACAAGGAATATATGTGCAAGCAGGTCAGAGACGATTCCAAGGCGCTCTACATAAAAGAAACGGGCAAGACCTGCCCGACCGAGATTCTGGAAACCCTCGCAAGTCTTAACGCCGAGGGCAGACCGATATGGAAGCCCATGCATATGCAGCCGATGTACCGTATGCATGAAGCGGTTGGGAGAGAAGGTACGCTCCGTTGCCGCACGAATGCTTATATTGCAGGCGGTGCAACCGACATTGGTGCGGATATTTTTGAACGCGGATGTTGCCTGCCGAGCGATAACAAGATGACTGAGGAAGATCAGGCAAAGGTGATTGAGATCATCAAGAGTTGCTTCAATTAAATTTGTCAAGGGGTTACATATATGTATGCGAAGTTTTGGAAAAGATTTTTTGATTTTACACTGTCTTTGTTGGCACTGATCGTGCTGTCACCGATTCTTTTGATTCTGACTATTGTAGGTGCGATCGCAATGCGCGGAAATCCGTTTTTTGTGCAACCCCGTCCCGGAAGAAAAGGTAAGGATGGACGCGAAAAAATCTTTTATCTGATCAAGCTGCGTTCAATGAGTAACAAACGTGGGACGAACGGCGAACTTCTCCCTGACGACCAGCGCCTCGGACGTTACGGAGCGTTTTTACGCAGTACTTCTCTTGACGAACTGCCGTCTTTGGTCAATATAGTCCTTGGACAATTATCTATAGTCGGTCCGAGACCGTTTTTGGTTCGGGATTGCGTATTCTTGACCGATGAACAGCGCCGCCGTCATGATGTGCGTCCCGGTCTTACAGGGCTTGCGCAGGTGAATGGGCGGAACAACATCACATGGGAGCAGAAGTTTGAATACGACCTGTTGTATATCGACAGAGGTATTACCTTCCTTGGTGATTTGAAAATTATCATTCAGACAGTAGGCAAAGTCCTGAAAAGAAGCGATACGGTTCGCGAAGGCACGGTGTCGGATATGGATTACGGTGATTGGCTCGTGTTGGAAGGCAAAGTTGATCAGGCTACATATGATGAAAAGCAAAAAGAAGCAAGGGAACTCTTGAATGTGTAGAAAAGGAAGCGAGCATATATGAAAAAAACTTTATGGCAAAAGGTGAAAGCTTTCTTTCGCAAGTGGATGAGCGCAAAAATCATTCCTCATATGGTTCTGAACGGGTGGCGCATTTTCTTCTATCGGCTTTGCGGTTACAACATAGGAAAAAATGTATTTATCGGTATGAGATGCTATCTGGATGATCTGGAACCGCATATGTTTACTGTTGAAGATGACTGTATCATTTCCTATGGCGTGTTTTTTGCCTGTCACGGTCGGAATCAGCAACACACCCCGATTACGATAAAGAAAGGCGCATATATCGGAATGCGGGCGAATGTCATATCCGGAAAGACCGGTGTTACGATCGGTGAAAATGCCGTGATTGGTGCATGTACATTGGTCAATAAGGACATTCCTAATGGGGCAACTGCCGTTGGTGTACCGTGCAGAATTCTCGGGAACGGAGAAGAAAAATGAACGAATTGGTTTCCATCATTATGCCGTCGTACAACACGGCAAAATTTATATCCGAAACGATAGAATCTGTATTGGCGCAAACTTATCCGAATTGGGAATTGATCATTGTGGATGATTGCTCAACCGATGATACTGATGCGGTTGTTTGCCCCTATCTTGTGGATGATCGGATTCGTTACATAAAAAACGAAAAAAACAGCGGAGCGGCGGTATCCAGAAACCGCGCATTGCGTGAAGCAAAAGGAAAATGGGTTGCGTTTCTTGACAGTGATGATTTGTGGGTTCCGGAAAAGTTGGAAAAACAAATTTCATTTATGAAGAAAAATGACTACCACTTTTCCTATACGAACTATATTGAAATAGATGAAACCACCAATCCGAACGGGCGGAGCGTAACAGGACCGAAGAAAGTCACCCGACATGGCATGTATAATTATTGTTGGATGGGATGCCTGACGGTGATGTATGACGCGGAAACCATTGGGTTGATTCAGATTGCGGACATCAAAAAGAACAACGACTATGCTATGTGGCTGAAAGCATGTAAAAAGGCGGATTGCTATCTTTTGGATGAGGTGCTCGCAAAGTACAGAAAACGGAGCGGTTCCATCAGCAATCACGGATACACAAAACTGATTAAATGGCACTATAAACTGTATCGGGAGGCGGAAAAGAGAAGTCCGCTTGTTTCTGTCGCTCTTACTCTCAGGAATCTGTTCTGGGGTGTTCTGAAAAAAATCAGATATGTAAAGGGGTGACTTTATGTCGGCAAAGGTAAGCGTACTCGGACACTTTGGTGGGGGAGAAACCCTTCTGAACGGACAAACGGTAAAAACCAAAATCATCACCGAAGAATTGCAAAGAAGCTTCGGGCGGGAACAGGTTTTAAATTTTGATACGCATGGGGGATGGAAAACGCTTGTAAAAGCACCGTTCCAAACAGTTTCCGCACTGAAAAACAGTAGAAATATTCTGATTTTTCCGGCGCAAAACGGATTGAGGATATACGCACCCCTGTTATCTTTTTTTCGGCATTTTTTCAAAGGCAGAAAATTGCATTACGTTGTGATCGGCGGTTGGCTTCCGCAGTTTTTGACGAAACGAAAGGGGCTTGCGAAAGCTCTGAAAAATTTCGACGGAATCTATGTGGAAACAGGCACCATGAAAAGCGCATTGGATGCCCGCGGCTTTGAAAATGTGTTCGTTATGCCGAATTGCAAAAAGCTGAGGGTGCTTTCTGAAAATGAACTCGTTTATCCGCAAGGCGTGCCGTATAAGCTTTGCACTTTTTCTCGCGTAATGAGAGAAAAGGGCATTGAAACAGCGATGAATGTGATTAAGAAAGTAAACAATCAGCTTGGATATTTAGCATATTCGTTGGATATTTACGGTCAAGTAGATACTACGCAAACAGAGTGGTTTGAAAGCTTGAAGAAGTGTTTTCCGGAAGGCGTGCGATATTGCGGTTGTGTGGATGCAGATAAAAGCGTAGAAATATTGCAACCGTATTTTGCATTGCTTTTTCCTACCCATTTTTATACTGAGGGAATTCCCGGCACAATCATTGACGCATATGCAGCGGGTATTCCTGTCATTTCTGCAAAATGGGAAAGCTATTCTGACGTTGTGGATGAAGGTGTGACTGGTATCGGTTATGAGTTTGATAACGAGAATGAATTTGAAAATGTCTTGTTAGGCATTGCACATGATCCACAAATGCTGCTTGACATGAAAGCCAACTGTACAAAAAAAGCTAAGGATTATATGCCCGAAGCTGCAATCCAAATTATTACAGAAAAATTCGGGGGGGGTATAACCTCTATCCCTTGAGACTTTGTACATTTTCGCGTGTTATGCAAGAAAAAGGAATTGCAGATGCTGTTAAGACGGTGATCGAAGTTAATCAAAGTTTGGGGCGCACTGTATTTTCTTTGGATATATACGGTCAGGTGGATGAAAACCAGACTGATTGGTTTGAGGAATTGCGGAAAATCTTTCCGGATTACATTCGTTACGGTGGTTTGATACCGTTTGATCGAAGTGTGGAGACGCTGAAAGAATACTTTGCGTTGTTGTTTCCCACGTATTACGAGGGGGAAGGTTTTGCGGGTACACTCATTGATGCGTATTCTGCGGGCGTTCCGGTGATTGCAAGTGATTGGAAATACAATACGGAACTTGTGAACGAAAATGTCGGGTATGTCTATAAAACGCGGGACAATGCTGCGCTTGCAGAGTTGCTGAGCGCAGTGGCGGCAGATCCGACTATGATACTGAAAAAGAAAAAGTCTTGTTTATATGAGGCTGAGAAATATAAGATTGAGAAGGCGGTCGGCGTATTGCTTGATCGGATAGAAGGTAATTGATTATGGGGGTCTCCCTTTACAAAATCAAAAAGTGGTATAGGATGCTTACAGGAAAAAGTATTTCTCATGTGAACCAAGGCGTAGGAACCTGCTATTCCAAAACCGAGGTGGCAGGATATTACAACGACTTAACCGAAAAAGTGACGCGGGATAATCCAGATATACTTGTTCCAAAGTATCACGTAGATACAGGGGAAGAAATATATTTTTCCATCGGAATTTTTCAATATGGGTTGGCTGCTTATGACCTGTATCTGAAATCGGGCGAGGATACATACAAAAAGAAACTTCTTGCCTGTGCCGATTGGGCAGTAGATAATCAGCAGGAGGATGGGGGCTGGGTGACGTTTGTTTACAAGAATCCGGAGCATCCCTATTCATCCATGGCACAGGGAGAGGGAATTTCCCTGCTCATCCGCGCACATATTGTGACCCGGGAGGAAAAATATATCCGTGCTGCGAACAGGGCGAAGAATTTTATGCTGAAACCGATTCCGGATGGTGGCACGACCGGATATGAAAACGGAGATGTGCTTCTTTATGAAGCAACCTGCAATCCCGTTATATTGAACGGATGGATTTTTTCACTGTGGGGACTGTATGACTATGTCAAATATACGGACGACGGGAGTGTAAAGGATGTTCTCGCAGCCACGCTTGCGTCGTTGAAAAAGCGGCTTCCGAATTTTGATATGAAATATTGGAGCAGATATGAAGACGGAAAGCGCATTTGCAGTCCGTTCTATCACAAGCTTCATATCGCACAGCTCAGAGTGATGTATGATCTTTTCGGAGAGGAAATCTATAAGGAATATGCTGATAAATGGGAAAGCTATCAAAAGAGCTTTTGGAAGCCGAAGAGGGCGTTTGTGAAAAAAGCATTGCAAAAAATATCGGAATGAGGAGAAAATATGGTTGTATACGTATCACCGGCAGAATTGAACGGGGGAATCCTGCAATTTTCAACATCAATTGCACGAGAAACTAAGGCATTGACAGATTGCAGGTTGTTCTTGCCGGATGTCGTTGAGGAAAGTTTATATCGGGATATCGCGGACTGCGTCGTTCCTTATGTCAAAGCAAAGACGTTGAAGGGCAACAGCAAGGAGATTCTTTGTGTTGCAGAACAAATCATGTCGCTTTTGCCGGATGTCGTAATTTTTACGGAAGACTCTATTCTGATGCAACAACTCAATAAGATTTTGAATCAAAACGCGGTCAGAACCGCGATGGTGGTTCATGATGTACAGCATCATCCGTACCGGAAAATGGGGGCAAGAAGAATTTTGGTCGATGTTCTTCGTAGGCGAATGACCCGGAAAACCATAAAATGTACTGATAAAATCATTTTGCTTTCCGCTAATTCCGAGGAGGCGTTCCGAAAGGAATACGGGGCGAAGAATACGGTGGTGTTCCGGTTGCCGGCTCATGTTCCGGAAACGGTACCGCAAAAGCCGCCGGAAATCGGAGATGAGGAAAAGAATTTCTTTTTGTTCTTCGGGCGGATTGACAAATATAAAGGAATCGACACACTTTGTCGTGCATACAGCGCATTGGCGGAAGACCTCAAAGCCAAAACCAGATTGATCATCGCCGGAAAAGGACAGCTATCCGAAGAGGAAAGCCGCTTGATTCAATCCGAATGCCGCATCACGTCGATTATCCGTTTTATCACCGACAGTGAAATGGTGTGGCTTTTCCAAAACGCCGTGTCGGTTATAATGCCTTATACAGAAGCTTCTCAAAGCGGCGTTCTGCCCATTGCATACAAATTCGGTAAGCCGGTTGTGGTTTCCAATCTGCGCGGGCTGACGGAAAATGTGATAGAAGAAAAGACGGGGTATGTGTTCAGATCGGTGGAGGAGTTGTCGGAAATTTTGCGCCGGTTTAACAGTGCGGATTTTTCGGTGTCCGAAACGGCGATATCCGAATACTATCAGAAAAACTTTTTATGGAAGAACAATCTTGAGGTGCTGTTAAAATTATTGTGTGTGAGAATAAGGAATGAATCATAATATGAAAGCAAAGATTGTCCCCAGCGTAAAAAACGGCATTATTGCGTATCCTGCCATCCTTTCACTGGTGTTATATGTTTTTTGTTACCAGTTTGCGTATCCGTTCAGTTCTACGTTTTTTTTGTATATCGCTTTTGCGGGTCTTGTTGTGTGGCTGTTTTTCGGTCAGAAGATATACCTGTCAACGCAGATGTTGCTGATGGGTCTGGTTACGTTGGTTTCGGCGGTGGGAGTCATTTATACAGACAATCCGGCGAAAGGAAACAGAGAGGCAATTCTTACTGCCGTGACGTTTGTTTTCCTCATTGCGCTTGCACAAGACAACACTTTGCTTGGCAAACTGAAGAAAATCGTTTGCGTATGTTCTTTTGTCGTTCTGTTCGGCGTGATGTTTCAATATCTGTTCAGCGATGCGGTCAACAGCCTTTTGGGCAATCTGCTTCGGGCGGACTGCTATGAACACTTGATGTGGTCGTATACTGTGGACGGCGCATATGCGGGCTTTTCCGCCTATACGGCAGATGCTGCGTATTTTGTTGCCGTGCTGTTCGGATTTATGATATTCGGATGGTTGCAGAATCCCGAAATGCCGATTTGGGACAAGGTGTTTCGACTGGTCGTGGGGGGATTGTCGGTTTTCGCCGTGATTTTGACCAGCAAACGAGGCGTGGCGGTTGCTTTATTGATCGCGTTGGTGATGACTTATATGATTTGGAAAAGGGTGTCTGCGAAGACCATGGTCAAAATGATTTTGCTGATTGTCGCGTGCGCAATTGTCCTCTTTTTGGTAAGCCAACAAAATGCAATCGTTCGGGTGTTCATAGAAAGATTTGATAGTGCCGACGGCGACATTACGACGGGAAGAAGCGAAATCTGGAAAAGTGCGATCGAGGCATTTCGGAATGCAATTTTCGGAATGGGAACGGGTTCTGCTTATACGGTATATGATGCGGGATTGCATAATATTTATTTGCAGTTGTTTTATGACCACGGCGTGATAGGTGCTTTGATTTATGTCATGTTTTTCCTCTATAATCTGGTTGGCGCAATCCGGAGAAGAGAGCCTATGTCGATCTATGTACAGTTGCTGATGCTTGTGTATGGAATGTCGGGCAACCCGATATATTCCAATTCTTTCTTTATCATATATGTGATCTTCAGTGTTGTAACGGCGAGAAGAGTGCCGGAACTCACTTCGTATGCGCCCGGAAAGGAACAATTATACCATGAAAGTCGGAATTTTAACTTTTCATAATGCCATAAATTACGGAGCCGTATTGCAGGCATACGCCTTGCAACAGACGGTTTCGGCGTTGGGGGCGGAATGCGAAATTGTCGATTATTCCTGTCCGGCTGTCGAAAAGCAATACAGACGAAAAAAAATGAGCGAATGTGCAAGCTGGAAAGTATATGTAAACGACATTCTCAGTTTGCATCGGTTGGATAAAAAGAAGGATGCTTTCCGGAATTTCCGGCACAAAAATCTGATGCTGTCCGACCGTGTAGAAACCGTTTCAAAAGACCTTTCGGAAAAGTATGATGCGGTTATTGTGGGTAGCGATCAGGTTTTCAACCCGAAAAACACGGACGGTGACAGTGCGTATCTGTTGGATTTCAACGGAAAGGCAAAGAAAATAGCCTATGCTGCAAGCATCGGAAACAATGCTTTTTTGAATCTGTGGCAGGAAAAATACAAGGTCGATTACAAAACTCTGTTGGGCGCGTTCCACTCCATATCTTTTCGGGAAAAGGAAGCAGCCGATTTTGTGACGCAATTGCTCGGACAAACATACCGGACGGTTCTGGATCCTGTGTTGCTGGCAGGCAATCCTCTGTGGAAAAGGTTTGACAGCCCCCTACCGGAAGAAGAATATGTGTTTGTGTATAATTTGGGAAATATTCCGTTGCTGGTGGACTTTGTACGCAATCTGCACAGGAAGACCGGTTTGAAGGTCTGTGTGGTCAACAAAGACATAAAGGGAGATATTTTGTTGCGTAAGTACAGCAACGTTTCTTCTATTTCTCCGGAAGATTTTTTGAGAATGCTGTCCGGGGCAAAATATGTTGTGACGGATTCCTTTCACGGAACGGCGTTTTCTGTTTTGTTTCACAAGAATTTCTATTCGGTGGTGAACCCGGGGAAGGAGAATACAAATTCCCGAATCCGGTGTTTGTTGGCGGAATTGAAACTCGAAGACAGAATCGTCTCTCCGGACGATGATTTGAATTTGGTGGCGGTTCCGAATTTTGAAGAAGTGGACCGGAAGGTTCAGAGTATGAGGGATGAATCGCTGTTGTGGTTGAAAACGGCACTCGGCTTGTGACAGGAGGGCAGAAATGATTATTACCAAAACCCCGTTCCGGATGTCATTTTTCGGCGGCGGAACCGATATGGAAAGCTATTTCAGGGAAAACGGAGGCGCGGTGCTTTCGACAACTTTTGACAAATATTGCTATGTCAATGTGAGACACCTTCCGCGCTTTTTTGACTATACTACCGAGTTGTCTTATTCCAAGACCGAGCGGGTGACGGATATCTCGCAAATTGAGCATCCGGCAATTCGTGAGGCAATGAAATTTTTGGATATGCACGAAATCCGTCTGACGTATGAGGCGGATCTTCCGGCACGATCCGGACTCGGAACCAGCAGCTCCTTTGCGGTCGGAATGTTAAACGCATTTTATGCTTTGAAAGGAAAATATGCAGACAAGAGAAAACTTGCCGATGAAGCCATCTATTTAGAGCGTGTTCTGTGTCGGGAAGCAGGGGGCTGGCAGGATCAGATTGCCGCATCCTTTGGTGGATTCAACCGTATCAACTTCAATGCCGATGGTTATGAGGTATTGCCGGTCATCCTTTCCCCCGAACGGAAAAAACGCTTAAACGACAACCTGTTGATGTTTTTTACGGGGTTTACGAGGTTTTCATCCGACGTTCAGAAAGCAAATCATATAGCGGCGGATGAAAAAAAGAATCAGTTAAGGGAAATGTATCTTTTGGTAGATGAGGCGGAGAATATTCTGACTGACACCGATGCCGATCTTGACGACTTCGGCAGATTGCTGGATCATACCTGGCAGTTGAAAAAACGGACAGGTTCTGCTGTTTCCACCGATAGCATTGACCGGTTCTATCAGGAGGGGATAAAGGCGGGTGCATTGGGAGGCAAACTTTTGGGAGCCGGCGGCGGAGGCTTTCTTGTTTTTTATGTTCAGCCAGAGTATAGAGAGTCCGTTATGAGTGCGATGAAAGATCTTATGTACATACCATTTGAATTTGAGAACGGCGGAACGAGGGTTATACACTACAGTCCGGAGACATATATTCCGAGATGATTTTCTTGCGGAGGTCCTATATGAAAACAGTTATTATGGCAGGGGGAAAAGGAACCCGAATATCCTCTGTTGCAAGTGACATTCCCAAGCCGATGATAAAAATTGACGGTATGCCGGTTTTGGAACATGAAATTATGAGTTTGCGGGATCAGGGGTTTACGGATATTATTCTGACGGTTTCTCATCTCGGAAACATAATTATGGACTATTTCGGAGACGGCAGTAAAATATCTCCGGTTACCGGAAAACCATTCGGTGTCCGGATTGAATATTACTTTGAGGAACAGCCGCTTGGAAATGCGGGTGCTTTGTTCAAAATCAAGGATAAACTGACGGACGATTTTCTGCTGTTGAATGCGGATGCTGTGTTTGATGTGGATTTCAACAGGTTTGTCGAATACCACAAGAGCAAAGGCGGACTTGTCACTCTGTTTACGCATCCGAACAGCCACCCCTACGACAGCGGACTGATTCTCTCGGATGAAAACTATATGGTTACACAGTGGCTTGCCAAAGAGGACCCCCGCCCCGAATATTATTGCAACCGTGTGAATGCCGGTTTGCATATTCTCTCGCCGAGGGTGTTGGAGACGAAGATCGACACGCCGAAAATTGATTTGGACAGGCAACTGCTCAAACCGCTTGCGGGAACCGGAAAGATATTTTGCTATAACAGCCCGGAGTATGTAAAGGATATGGGAACACCGGAACGGTACGAAGCGGTGTGCCGGGATTTCCAAAACGGATTTGTTCGGGCAAGAAATCTCAGGTACAAGCAGAAGGCAATTTTTCTCGACAGAGACGGTACGATTAACAAATATGTCGGATTTTTGCGCAATATCGATGATTTTGAATTGATTGACGGAGTGGCGGAAGCAATCCGTGAAATCAACAGCAGCGGTTATCTTGCCATTGTTGTTACAAACCAACCGGTCATCGCACGCGGCGAGGTGACATGGAAACAGTTACGTGAAATTCATAACAAGATGGAAACACTGTTGGGAACAGGCGGAGCTTATATAGACGGTCTTTATGTGTGTCCGCATCATCCGCACAAAGGATATGCCGGCGAAATTCCGGAACTGAAATACGACTGTGAATGCAGAAAACCAAAACCCGGCTTGTTGTTACGGGCGGCGAAAGATTTTAATATCGATCTGTCCGCTTCCTGGATGATCGGAGACAGCGAAAACGATATTTTAGCCGGAATCGCGGCGGGATGTTCGACCGGTCTGATCGGAAACGAAATTTTCGGTCAGAACAAGACGGGATCTTCTTTGGCGGAGTTGATACTCCAGATTATAAAAACATAATCAATGAGAGGAAGTGCATATTTATGAAAAAGTCGGTAGAGGCGCATATCCGTACCTTATTGCAGCGTTACCCTGAGCTGGAATCGGTCAAGGAAAGCATTGGGGAAGCGTTTGATGTGTTGGCAGAGTGCTATGAAAAGCAAGGAAAACTCCTGGTTGCCGGAAACGGTGGTTCGGCGGCAGACTCCGAGCATATTGTGGGAGAACTTATGAAGAGTTTTGTTTTGGACAGGCGCGTGGAACCGGGTTTTGCAAGCGCATTGCGTTCGGTTGATGCAACGTTGGGAGAGGCACTGTCAAACCATCTTCAGGGTGCGTTGCCGGCGATCGCTCTGGACGGTCATTTGGCACTGACAACTGCGTACATGAATGATTGTGAACCTCTTTTGTGTTTTGCCCAGCAGCTTTACGGTTACGGTAAAACCGGAGATGTTTTCTTGGGAATATCGACTTCCGGAAACAGCAAAAATATTTTGTATGCGGCTGTCACTGCCCGGGCAAAAGGTATGAAGGTGATCGGACTCACCGGTGAAAAAGAAAGCAGACTTTCGGCAATTTCCGATGTCTGCATCCGTGTTCCGCAATCAGAAACCTATAAGGTTCAGGAGCTCCATTTGCCGATTTATCATTGCCTGTGCCTGATGTTGGAAGAACATTTTTTCAGAAACGGGAAAGATGTTCTATAAACGTATGAAAAGGGAATAGTTATGTCCACACCATCAAAAACAAAACGGCTCGCGACCGATACGATACTATTCGGTATCAGTACATTCGGTTCCAAAATTCTTGTGTTTTTATTGACCCCGTTGTATACGGCGGTCTTGCTGACGGAAGAATACGGCATTGCCGATTTAATCAACACAACCGTAAATCTGATTTATCCTGTTCTCACCCTGGCAATCACAGATGCCACCTTGCGGTATGCCCTGGATAAAAATTGTTCTAAAAAAGCGGTGTTCGGAAATTCGATCGTCATCACCGTTCTCTCCGTCTTTTTGCTGCTCGCCTTTTATCCAGTCATCACTGTGATGAACTCGGAAATCTCATTACAGCTTTCTCACTATTGGTGGTATTTTGTCTCTACCTATGCGATGTATAACATTCATTTATGCTTTTCCAATTTTATTAAAGGTTTAGAAAAAACCAAACTGTTTGCCGTTCAGGGAATTGTTCAAACCGTTACGGTGATTGTATGCAACATATACTTTTTGCTTGTTGCCAAAACAGGGCTTCAGGGTTATTTGCTGAGCATCGTCATCGGATTTGCCGTTCCGACCGTGCTGATGTTTTTTGCCGGCGGCATCTATAAACTTCTGTTCCCCTTTGCTTTGGACGGAAAACTTTTAAAGGAAATGCTGAAATACAGTATTCCTATGATCCCTACACTCCTTGCATGGTCTATCAATATGTATATCAACAAATATATGCTTATCGGACTTCTGCCGGCGGGGGAAGGGTTGAGCGCTTCCGGTATTTTCAGTGTTGCAAACAAAATTCCTTCTTTGCTGACTGCGGTATTGTCCATCTTTACGCAGGCGTGGCAATTGTCGGCGATTTCCAATGTGAACGATGCCGATGAATCCGCATATTATACCAAGGTATACGAAAATATGCACATTGTTTCGCTTGTCGGCTGTTTGTTTATTATTCCTCTGTCAAAAATCGTATCGTCGATTTTGTTTGATCCGAGTTACTTTTCCGCGTGGCGGCACATACCGTTTCTCACCTTGTCGGCGTTCTTCTCCTGCTTGTGCGGCTTTTTGGCATCGGCATTCCGTGCTTATAAAAAGACAGGACAGTTGTTTGTATCTGTAGCTGTCGGCGCGGCAGTAAACATCGTCTTAAACTTGGTTTTAATAAAAACAGTCGGTGTGATAGGAGCATCCATCGCGACGGCGGCAAGTTTTTTTGTCACATGGGTGGTCAGAATGTACACCATTCAAAAGCTGGTAAAAGTGAAGATTCGTTTACCGCAAACGATAGCCACCTATATTTTAGCTGTGGTCGGCTGTACGCTGATTGTTTATGAGGTTCCTGGTTCATATATCGTTTATTTGTTGCTATGCGTTGCTATCATCGCACTTAACTATACAGATGTAAAAAACATAACGGTGTCCGCAGCGCAGTTGGTCGGAAAAGTATTAAAAAGAAAATAATGTGAGGGGAAGAATATGAACATTGCAGTTGCCGGAACCGGCTATGTCGGCTTATCAATATCGGTACTTTTGGCGCAGCACAATAAAGTAAAAGCGGTTGACATCATTCCGGAAAAGGTGGAATTGATCAACCAAAGAAAATCGCCTATACAGGACGAATATATAGAAAAATATCTTGCGGAAAAAGAACTTGATCTTGTGGCAACGCTTGACGCGGAAAGCGCGTACAAGGACGCAGATTTTGTTATTATCGCCGCGCCGACCAATTATGACAGTCAGAAAAATTTCTTTGACACCTCTGCGGTTGAATCGGTCATCAAACTTGTTATGCAGTACAATCCGAATGCGATCATGGTCATAAAGTCCACAATCCCGGTCGGATTTACAGCAGCGGTCAGAGCAAAGTATGACTGCAATAACATCATTTTCAGTCCGGAGTTTCTCCGCGAATCAAAGGCTCTTTATGACAACCTCTATCCCAGCCGCATTATTGTCGGTACGGATATGAGTGATGAAAGACTTGTCAAAGCCGCAAACGATTTTGCAAAGCTCTTGCAGGAGGGTGCAATCAAAGAGAACATTGATACCCTGATTATGGGTTTCACCGAAGCAGAAGCGGTAAAACTGTTTGCCAATACATATCTCGCCCTGCGTGTTTCCTATTTCAACGAGCTTGACACCTATGCCGAAATGAAAGGACTTGACACCAAGCAAATCATTGAAGGTGTGTGCCTTGATCCGCGTATCGGCAACCACTATAACAACCCGTCCTTCGGTTACGGAGGATACTGTTTGCCGAAAGATACCAAACAGCTGCTTGCCAACTATGCCGATGTGCCGGAAAACCTTATTGAGGCTATTGTGGAATCCAACCGGACGCGTAAAGACTTTATTGCCGACCGTGTACTTCGCATGGCAGATTACTACGGTTATGAAGAGGATAACGCTTACAGCAAAGCAAAGGAAACGCCTGTGACGATCGGTGTGTATCGTCTGACGATGAAATCTAATTCCGATAACTTCCGTCAGTCGTCCATTCAAGGTGTAATGAAGCGCATTAAAGCCAAGGGTGCAACGGTTGTTATTTATGAACCGACATTAAAGGACGGCGAAACCTTTTTCGGCAGCGAGATTGTCAACGATCTTGAAAAATTCAAGGCTATGTGCAACGCCATTATCGCCAACCGCTATGACAGTTGCCTTGACGATGTAGCAGACAAAGTTTATACAAGAGACATTTTCAGACGGGATTAATTATAAGAAAGGAAGATTGCCATGAATACAGAAACAAGTAAGGTGATGTTCGCGCTGCTTCGTTCGGCAGTTTGTGGCGATTTTCTTTCAAGTGAAGAAATTTCACTGTACAGTCCGGATATTTTACCGAAAATCACGTCGCTTGCCCAAAAGCATGATGTCATACATTTGATTGTATTTGCACTGAAAAAGAATGGGTTGCTTGATGAGGGCAATAAGAATCTTGAAAGCAAAATACTGCTTGCGGTTTATCGTTTAGAAAAGCTCAATTACGAGCTGACAAAGCTTTGTGCCGCACTTGAACAAGTAGAAATTCCATTCATACCGCTCAAAGGCTCTGTTTTGCGGCAGTATTATCCCGAACCGTGGATGCGGACAAGCTGTGATATCGACGTTCTTGTTCACGCAGAAGATCTGCAAAGGACGGTTTCATATCTATCCGACAATCTCGGATACAGACGTGAATCGCAAAATTCTCACGACATTTCTATGTTTACACAAGGTGGCGTACATATTGAAGTGCATTATGATCTCGTGGAAGATGGCAGAGCCAATTCCGCCGCGGAAGTATTAAAGAGGGCTTGGAATGTTGTCGTAAAGCACGACGGGTGTAATTATCAATACGAAATGCCTGATGAAATGTTCTATTTCTATCACATCGCGCACATGGCAAAGCATTTTGTTGAAACAGGCGGCTGTGGTATCCGTCCGTTTCTCGATATATGGGTTCTGAATCACCGAATTGACTTTGACAGAGAGAAGCGGGACAAGCTTCTTTCTGACGGCGGACTCGGCGTTTTTGCAAAGTGGGCAGAGCTTTTATCTGAAGTTTGGTTTGGAAATGCAGAGCATACGGAAATCACAAAGCAAATGGAAGGATATATTCTTCGCGGAGGTGTGTACGGAACAAACACAAACAGGGTTGCTGTACAGCAACAAAAGAAAGGCGGAAAAGTGAGGTATGCGCTTTCCAAAATTTTTATCCCCTATGATGTAATAAAATTTCATTACCCGATTCTCCAAAAGCATAAGTGGCTCACACCGATCATGGAGGTTCGCCGCTGGGGAAAGCTCATTTTCTGCGGGCACTTAAAGCGTACAGTGAACGAACTTAAATATAACAGTACAATTTCAGATGATGCCGCGGCAGAAGCAAAGACTTTATTGAAAAATGTAGGATTATAGAATGGAAGTGTCAGCATGGAAGAAAAAGAACAGCAATTACTGACTTGTTATCATTGCGGCAATACCGGACTTATGCATATTGAGGGCGTGTATAAAACAAAGTGCGGCGGAGAAGTTCGTGATGCGGACGGCAATATTGTTGACTATGATCCTGTTGAAACAATAGAATGGCGTTTGCTTTCCTGTCCGGTATGCGGTGATGTGACGCTGTATAAAGAGGGAATGAACGAAGAATGCGGCTGCATTGATTTGACCGAGCATTGTTACCCTCAGATAAAGGAATATGGTGATGCCGCTGTTCCCGAATACATTCAAAGAGCATTTGAGGCGGCTTTGAAAGTGAAAAACATTGACGCGCCTTTATGCTTGATTGCGCTCCGCAGAGTTTTGGAAGCAATATGCAAGGAAAAAGGTGCTGACGGCAATGACCTGTCTAAAATGATTAAGGACTTGGTGGACAAAAAGATACTACCTGAAATGCTTGATGATGCGTGTTGGGTAATTCGACAACTTGGCAATTGTGCAGTTCACGCGGACGATATTGACTTTTATAAATATGAGGTTGAGCGCACAACAGAGTTTGTCGGGGCTATCATAGATTATCTGTATATTCTTCCGAGTAAAATCAGCACCTTCAAGTTGAGTGTTGAGAAGAAAATAAAAAGCTAATGCCAAATCAGTGCATTTGGAAAAATCTGTGGTATAACATAAAGACAGACATCGTTCTGCCTTTTTGTCGGCAAACCGAATTGAATTGAAACCAAGGAAAACTGCAAAAATGTGCGAAGAAGATAAAAAGGCTGAACCGCCCAAAGACATAGCCGCCGAGCTGATGTCTGCCGTCACATACGTTTATCTGAACCCGATAGAAGGATACAGCGGACGAGGACAGGCACGCACAGCTTAAATTCCTTGCAGAGGATTTCGGAATGACGCCAATCAAGGTGCGGAAAATGTTTATTACGTCCGGCGTATATCAAACGGCGACAAGTATAAAGGTGAATAAGCTATATACCAGCGGAAAAAGCATCAGAGAAATACAAGTGGCTACGGGGCTTTCGCCTACATCCAACAGCGCTACCTTCCCTACCGCAAAACCGCATATAATTTGGAAGAATCTACGCGTGTGGCAGAACGCTTGCGGAAAAACAGAACAAGGCGTAAAGCGGCGGAACAAATTGAATATAGCGCCCAAGTTGAACACCAGGGCAGTTTGAAGTTGAACACCCGGACGTGCGGAATATTCAGTTTTATAAAAAATGAGCGAGTTTCAATCGAGAGTAACTAAAAAATGAGCGAGTTCGTGTCGGTAAATGCTATTTTTATGTTTGCCTATTCCGAGAATGATCGTACTGCCGAACGTATTTTCAAAGGAGGAATATGTTTCCCAAATGCTGTTTGGAATACCGCCTTGTGCTGCGTTCACTTCAACATTCACCTTTTCGGAAGACTTGAAAATTTCATTCAGATCAATCATTTCAATTTACCTTCTTTTTTCAGTTTAATATATTTTCCGCTTTTTATTCTCGCATCACGCGGCTTTTCTGCTTCCTCCGGAATAATCCATGTTGCTCCGGCTCTCTGCGCTCCATCTCTGCAACCTTCGTTGCAGAGAATTTCTGCCGCCGAGATGAAAAACCCCGCTTTGCTGCCGTTTCGGAAGCTGACATGTTGGTGTATAATACTCACACAACTAACATGGTTTACGGAGGTTTATATGGATGGAAAAATGATTGCGGAAAAACGAAAAGAAAAGGGACTGACGCAGGATGCACTCGGAGCGATGCTTGGCATATCTGGGAAAGCAGTCTCGAAATGGGAGCGTGGGCTGTCGCAACCGGACGTATCACACATTGGTAAACTTACTGAACTGCTCGGTTTACCGGTCGAGCAGACGGCAGATGAAGCGGATGCACGATTGACGTTTTTTTCAACTGTCAAAAAAGAAGTGTCGCGCATTCTGTCTGTCGGAGCTATGCTTGCCGCCTGCGTCTGCTACCTGATGGGTACGATTTCAACGGACTCGACCATAGTCGCCTTCGGTTTCTCGGCGGTGGTATTCTGCTTTGACACCATGATACGGGAGAAATAAGACTTACTGACAGATATTTTGCAGGTACGGACCTGCGGACAAAATCCTGGACAGAAAGAAAGGAAGGGATTATGTGCACAAGGGAGCAAAAGGAAAAGGCAATTGCAATGTATGATACAACGCAATCAATCACAGAAGTCATTCGCCGACTGGGATATCCGATAAACAGAAAAAGCGGAGAAAGACGATACCGTTATCAGTATCTCTTTCTCCGCTATCGTTTTTTGGGCTATTTACAAAATAATCCACTCAACTCTTGTTCTTGTACCGGCTTTTTTAATTATCTGATGGTTTTCCAACTCTTTGATTGAACGCTGAACTGTACGAGCGGTAACTCCTGTTGCCTCAGAGATTTCTTTTGTAGAAGCATTTACATGAGAAACAATAAACTCATATACCGATTTTTCCGATTCAGTTAACGTATAGCTGTTGATGACGGTCGCGACATTCGCGACATCATTGGCGACATTCTCTGCCGTTTTGTCGCGAACCTCAATTTCCAATGTAAGTGTAAGTGTAATTCTATCCAGATCAACCGTCTCTACAAATTCAGGCTCCTTATATCCGTTTGCTTTCCAAGCACTATAAACATCGCAAAGACCGATACCCGAGCGTTCACCAACGTTGATAAGCGAAAACATATTGAAAAAAGCACTATTTCTCGCATCACTTATACCGCCTGAAATGGCATCATCATTTGCGACATTCTCTGTTGAAGGCATTATTTCCGAGAATGATCCAATAATTACTGCTTGCTATTTAAGTATTCCACCAGCTCCGCAACCGTTGTTGCCGGATTGCTTTGTCTGGAAATGATTTCTGTGTGTTCTTCTTTCAATACCGATACTCGGTTTTTAGCTCTTTCTATCGCAAGAGCTTGCAGCGGTTTGAGCTGATCATACACATTTTTGTTTTTCTCATACTGCTCCAAGCGTCCTTTCTGCTTCAAAAGCTTGATTGCTGCATCGCAATTTTCAACCGGTGTAATCTGATTATTGAAGTGTAACAAGAACCAAACCTCAAAAGACGGATTGGAAAATGCTAATTTATATCCCTCTTTTATAGCAACCTGTTTTGCCTTCGCCAGCATTTGATTTGTGTTATCGTCGCAGTCAAACACGCACCAAATAATGTCGCCTTCATCGGGATAATACGGATTCATTGCAATGGTTGATCTTGCTTTCTGAACAAGCTTGTCAGCCGATTTATACTGTGACGGAATAGGAACAATATCTATGTGACACTCTCTGCTGCGAAATTTCTTGAAATAGCGAATTTCGGTTTCTGAGCCTTCGCAAATCAGATACACAACGGGATTTCTTTTTCGACTGCCGAAACTCCTGCGTTCTACCTCTTTGATTCTTCCCATATCAGATACCTCCTCCGACAAACGGAATTGCCCCGTATCGTCCTTGCAGGTATCCTCGTGCGATATTTTCTTCCTTTCTCGGAGAAAATTCAGTAAGGGCATAAATATCGGTTTCCATTGTTTTTTCGTTTTTCTCTGCAAACCAAATCTGATCGCGACGCAAAAGTTTCAGATCAAGCAAGCCTGTATCGTGCGTGGTAAATATCAGTTGTGCGTGCTTATCATTGATTGTCTGATCCTGAAACATTTCAATCAGATGTCTGGTTAAAAGCGGATGCATACTTGACTCTATTTCATCTACTACAAGCACAGCTCCGGCTTCAAGTGATTCAATCCAAGAACCGATTCGTGAAAAGAATCGCTGTGTTCCCATTGATTCCTGTCCCAACAGCAAAGAATACTGTTTTTTGCTCCCGTCCGCTTTTTCCAATTGGTGGACCGTTGCTATCGTCGGCTTTTCTTTTGTTCCCGACAATACCACATCACAGATGCCCAAGTCCGCAAACATCATTTCTTCCAAAACACGGTTCTTGTTATCTCCACCCTTACGAATGGCATCAAGTGTAGTGTTGTTAGACACCCCTGTTGCAATAAGTCCGCGCAAATATCTTTGAAACCAAAGATATGCCTTTTCCGTCTGCGGACAATTCCACTCGTTTGAGCTTGTAAGATATAGGCGATTTTCAGAGGTGCGTCCGGCAAGCGTTAATTGCTCTTGAATACTCTCACGAAACTCGTATTTATCATTATCCCTCGAAAAGACAAGCGCCTCTCTGCCATTGGGCCAATGATAAAGATACTCACTTATGATCCTGTCTCTATTGAAGGAATAACCGTAAGCATATTTTGTTCCCTCATAATAATAGATAATTTCAAAATCTGTCGGTCTTTCATCTTTATCATCTGTAAAGGCAAACGGTTCCCACGGAAGTTCCGCACCTTTCAACGGTTTTGCATATTCACCGCATACCATATCACGCATTAAAAGCAAAGCTTGAATCATATTACTTTTGCCCGCGGCATTTGCACCGTAAATCGCCATAACGGGAACAAGTTCTTTTTTTCCATCCGGGCTGATCAAGCACTCTTTTAACGATTTATCGGCAGTTGCTTTCATGCTGATAACTGCTTTTTCCTTTATGGAACGATGGTTCGTTACTGAAAATTGCAACAGCATTATCGTGTCCTCCCACAATAAAAATCCTACTGTATATTATACAGTGCAAAGTCGGCTTTGTCAAGATTTATTTCTATTATTTGCAGAACATTTGCAAATAATACGTGTAAATTCATTTTTCTAAGTTTCAAAATAAAAAATAGGGTATGGGACAATGCTCATCACATCGTCCCATACACCAAACTGTCTACGGCAAATCGCGCTCGCTTTTCTTTTCCTTATCCTCTTTTCTTGTGCCCGAAATCAAAAGCTGCTGTTTTTCTTTCAATCTTTCAAGAAGCGATATTTTATCTTTACCTGGCTTTGCCTCTTTCGGTGTCTCAGTGTTATTGAGCTTGCCGTCGATCATGTTATAATTTTGTTTCGTAGAAATCTCCACTGTACACAAGTACTCGCCGTTCTCCAAGTATTTCATCCAATCTTCTTCGATACCGAACAGCCGTGCTCTCGACCTCGATTCAGGTGACGTTTGCGGGGCGATTCGGCACATCGGAATACGGACTCTCCAAGAGAGCGGGGACTTTTTTACAGCCCCTTTCCCTATGTAGTTTTCTTCAATTCAGTCCAATTCTCTTGGATAAATCCATCAGAGCATACAAGAATCGGGCAACGGGTGTCAATGTTGTCAGCGTCGGGTCGCCCTCGCGTATTCTCATGGTGCGACGAATTTCCTTTGGAATGACAACTCTGCCGAGATCATCTATGCGTCGCACAATTCCTGTTGCTTTCATTTATATAAATCCTCCAAATTTTCATTTTACAAGAATATTTTGTGGTGATAACAACTATATTGTTTGCGCTTTTGGGGGATTTATGCAATAGTTTCGGTTTTCGCTTGTGTTTATTTATAATGTTTCATAATATAATAGGCGGTGCTTTGAGAAATCGGCTGATTTTTGCAACTATTATATACTTAATATCTCACTTCTCAATGTATCATTTTTATGAGCAGAAGCGGAATAAATATAAAAAATAAAGCATCAATCCGGCTTCTGTTGTGGTGCTCGCCTGCCGACGATATGCCGGCTCATGCACCTTTTTATAAAACTTATTTTACGGTTTTTTCGGATATGTTCATCATTTTTCATTATTTCAAACTATCTTCCGCTTGTCGCATATTTATACGGAACCCGAGAAAACCGACAGGGAAGTGCCTGCCGGTTTTTTCATGAAACGGTGCCGCCGCGGATTTTCTTATTTATCTCGAAAATTTCCATTTTGCCATCGATATACGGCATATACATTTCAAGCCCGTCCGGGCATGAAACGCCGTCGCATCCCGCGCATCCCGCACAGTCTCCGCTGCCGAGCGACTTGCGGACTATCGCCTCACGCTCTTCACGCGTAGTATTTTTGATGAGATATCTTTCTCTTGAATCCATAAAAATCGCCTCCCGTAAAAGTATGCTTTGCGGGAGACTATTTTATGCGTTTTTTCAGAAAAGCTCGGGGCGGTTTGCTATACGGTCGGCTTCCGTCAGCTTTCTTGCGACACGGCAGGGATTGCCGTATGCGAGAGAGCCTGCGGGGATTGATTTTGTAACAACAGAGCCTGCGCCGATAACGGAGCCCGCACCGATTGTCACTCCGGGAAGTACCGTGACGCTTCCGCCGAGCCAACAATTATCTTCTATAGTTACAGGCGCGCTGTATTCAAAACCGGTGTTTCTGTCCTCATGGCAGAGAGGATGAATGGGCGTGAGTATAGAACAGTTCGGACCGATAAAAACATTGTCACCTATAGTAACGCGATTTTCATCGAGGACGCAGAAGTTGAAATTTGCATATGAATTTTTTCCCATGGAGATGTGTGTGCCGAAATCAAAATAAACAGGTCCCTGCAAATAGACGCCCTCAGCATGGTCAGGCATCAGCAGGCTGAGGATTTCTTCACGCTTTTCCGCTTCGCTCTCCGGTATCGCATTGTACTTCTGACATAATTCATGTGCATGCCTGCGTGCCTCCGGCATTCCTTCGGCAAAAGGATTGTACATTTTGCCGAAAAACATCTTCTCTGTTTCTGTCATGATTTTTCTCCTGTTTTTTTATTTTCAATATACCATATTTCGCGGCGTTTTTCAATAGTATATGATATTTATCGGCAAAAAATGACGGTAAAGACGTATTGACTAAACGCGCGACTTGTGATATACTGTTTATGGTCAGTTTCATGATACGGGAGGTGATTTCATGCCGGAAAAGAATATCAAGGTGATAGCACAGAACAGAAAGGCGCGCCATGATTTTTTTGTGGACGATACTTATGAAGCGGGCATAGCTCTTTTCGGCACTGAGGTGAAATCGCTTCGCGCGGGTGCTGTCAATTTAAAGGATTCATATTGCTATATCAAGGATGGCGAGATATTTTCCACAGGTGTGCATATCAGCCCATATGAAAAAGGCAATATTTTCAATCGTGACCCTCTTCGCGAAAGAAAACTGCTTATGCACAAGCGCGAGATTCTCAAACTAAACATGCTGGTGGGCAAGCAGGGCTATACTCTTGTTCCGCTTTCGCTTTATTTCTCGGGAAAGAATGTGAAAATGGAGCTTGGCTTATGTCGAGGCAAGAAATTATACGACAAGCGTGAAACGGAGGCGAAGAAGCAGGCGGCAAGAGAAATTGACCGCTATGAAAGAGAGAGCAGAAAATAAAAGAACTCTCCTATATGGGGCCGTAAAGGTTTCGACGGGGATTTTGCAGTACGGTAAGCGAGCGGAGATGCGATACCTCCTTAAACAATCGCAAACTTAAATATAAACGCTAACAATAATAAAATAGCAATGGCTGCCTAACGGCAGTGCTGCGGCTTTTCAGCCGCCCGTCACTCCCTTGAGTATCACGGCTTGGGACTTGGCGTCATGCAGTGATGAACGCGAACGGAGATTTTTCCTGTTGTATCCGTCGTGAATAAAACAGATACTTTTCATGCAGCCTGACTGACGGCGGCATGAGAGGGAATTTCAAAAGACAGTCTGCGCTCGGAGAAAGCTGTATGAATAGGTTTTCGGACAGGGGTTCGACTCCCCTCGGCTCCACCAAACGAAACAAATCCGAACTATTTCGTAAATCGAAATTGGTTCGGATTTGTTTTTTACTATTAACGTTAAAGATGGGAACACAAAATTATGTGTTCCCATTTTTGTCATTTAGAGTTTCATTTGATGATTGATTCTTTGACAAATATTCTATTTGTTTCTCAATCAGTTTTATTCGTCCTTCTATCTCAGAAAGATCATCGCTGGTTGCCTTTCCCAATTGTAGTTTGAGAATCTGTAATTCTTGAGATAAATACTCCTTAGTTACTAAATCATTATTGATTTCTGTTAATCTTGTTTCTGCATATTCTATACGATACTCAAAAACCGCAACTTGCTCTCTTAACTGAATAACATTTACCAACGTCCACGAAGCAACTCCAACCACTATGGTCGCGATTATCGCAATGATTTCCTCAAATATGTGTTCCCTGATAAATTTTTTGAGTTTAAGGCGTTTTACACCAACTGCCTTATCCTCGACAAAAGGCATATCATAATCGTAAATATCTTCATTACTACCATGTAATCCTCTGAAAGGATCCATTGTATTAGTATTTTGGTATCCTCGTTTGGAGCGAACCCCTTGTTTATATGCAGAAGCTTCTCTACGAGATTTTATCCCTGCTTTTTTTGAACCCATGACTACTCTCCAATCTTATCAAAGATGTCGTTATTTAAAGATTTTAGAGCCAAATCAAAAAGTGTGTCTGATTTTTTATAGGCTTCAGCATTCGGCGGCAAATAAAAATATTGATAATCGTATGAAATACCATGCTTTTTCTCGTCTAAATTTCCGACGGTAATTATTTTGTTGATGTAGCTATTATTATCCTTTTGTATAGATCCTTGAGGAGTGGGCTCTTTTTTGGAAAATCTAAAATCAGTAATACTTTCACAAAGATCGTTTTTTATTACTGTTTTTTTGTATTTGGTTATATCCCCATTGTTTAGTTCGCAAGTAAATACAATTCCTATGCGGCGTACAATTAAATAATTATCCGTAATTATTTCCGGGAATATATATTTCAAAATCATGTTTTGAACAAAGGTGTACGCTTCATCAAATCCTGTATCAGAAACATTGTGTGTAATAATTAAATTATTTTGAGTTAATCTTAAACTGTTATGCGTTGACGCATTTATCAACGCACGTTGATACCCGACATCATCGCTTATTTGATTATAATATCCTTCCCCCAACAACTTTTTAGAGTTAGATGACGAAAGAATGCTATCTACGATTTCGCCCCATTTGTCAAACATTTTAAAAGAATCGACAAACTGAATACCACAAATTATCTGAGTAATACATCCATTATCAGGCATAATTACACCTCCAACCAAAATTGTCATCAGTAATTATACCCTATTTTTGTCGAATTGTCAATATATCATATCAAATCAAGACGTGCAAGGATGATTAATACTTTATAAATTACTTCGTCAATATTTATTTCTCCGTTTTTTGAGTCAATAACACCTCTTTCAAGTAATTGGATAATCAACCTCCGACCTTCTTGAGGAACATCGTTAATTGTTTTATATACCATTTTGGTCCTCCTATAAACATTAATACATTTATAGTTATATTTGACTTTTTTTATTTTTATTATTAATAAACTGTTTTTGTTTTTTCCACTCCTCAAACTCTTTTTGCCCTTTATCGGATTCGAAAAATGCGATAATATCCGGAAGCAGACAGCGGGCGATCTCCATTCGGACTTTATCGGGAATCTGCGGGATATGCCCCTCGCCGCGCTTATCTCGGATCAAGAATTCAATTGTCAGTAGCAGTCGCTTAAACCAACCGGCATTCAGATATTCTTCCCGAAAAAACCATGTCGCGAGGAGTTCTTCCTCCTTCCGTTGCCTTTCGGCTTCGGCTTTCTCTCTTTCTTCAAGCTCTTTCCTGTGATTTTCCACCCATTGATCGTAATCTTCTGCACTGAAAAAGCCGCTTCTGTTGTCACTCAGTATGGCTTGCAACCGTTTCCAAAATTTTTTCATGCTCAAATCAGTGTTCTCCCTTACATTGAAATATCAAACCCTTCCTGCGCATCTTCTTCAATATCTCCGTCCTCATCATGCCCGAGTCCGATTGCCATGCCGGCAATAACTCCGGCGGCAACGCCGAGAGCGGTTCCTGTATTTACCCCTTCACGCTCCCGCTTT
>OIWU01001057.1_pt1 | contig 29377 bp, 15 predicted proteins | sample 1587711 | NCBI WGS metagenome assembly OIWU01 (sample SAMEA3888909, study PRJEB22519) | human gut metagenome | biome: human gut; feature: human-associated habitat; material: faeces | place: Denmark | collected 2010 | reverse complement strand
AACCGGAAGAAGAAACTGATGATATGCCTCAGAGCGGGCAGCTTGACTTATTTGGCTTGGGTGATGATGAGGAGGTTTCCGAATGATCATACGGAAACCTTTACCCTGCTGCCTTCCAAGAATGCGAACTCATATTTCTTTGCACCGAATATTGTTATTTCTTCCAAAACAAGCTGTGCGGCTTCAGGAACATACTGCTGAAGCTGTCCGCTTTCGGTTGCTTCCATCATCTGCCCCGCCCTGATCTTTTCAAGGGGTGTCCCGTCCGACTTCATCTGCTGCCATCTTTCCATATGCTTATCCCTGTCCGTGACCAGTCTGTTGAATGCCTTTACAAATCCCTTTTCCAGGTCTGCATTATCAACGTAGGCATTCGTGCATGCCACTTTCCCGTCTTTCCTGTGGTTCTTGCACTGCCATTGTACGATTCCCCTTGATCTCCATGAATGTCTCGTGAACAGGCTTCTGCATTCCCCGCAGAACACCTTTTCACAAAACGGCATGCAGTCTGCACCGTAACTGTACCTGTCCGTGCCGTGTGCTTCCATGAACCTTTCCCTACGGTCGAATTCTTCCTGTACCGCATTCCATGTCTGCTTATCTATGATCCCCTTATGGCTGTCCTTTACATAGACCTGTGCGATCTCACCGTTGTTTCTGACCTGTCTCTTGGTAAGGAAGTCTGCCGTATAGGTCTTCTGCAGAAGTGCGTCACCCATGTGCTTTTCCTGCTTTAGGATTCCTATTACCGTGCTTGGATACCATTTTGTCTGCCCGAGACACCCCGGGACTTTCTCTTCCGTCAGTTCCTTTGCGATCTGCGCCGGATTGATTCCGATAAGAAAATCCCTGTATATCCTTCTCACTGTCTTTGCCTGTTCCTTATTGATGACAAGCTTCCCGTTCTCGTCCTTATCGTATCCAAGAAACTTGAATGTATTGAGATGCATCTCACCGTTCTTGAATTTCGTGCGGATGCCCCATTTACAGTTTTCTGAAATGTTTCTCGATTCATCCTGTGCAAGGGAGCTTAAGATGGTGAACAGAAGCTCGCCCGTGGAATCCAGTGTGTTGATGTTTTCCTTCTCAAATATGATGCCGATCCCTAAGTTCTTTAATTTTCTGGAATATGCCAGGCAGTCCTGCGTGTTCCTTGCAAAACGGCTGATGGATTTTGTTATGACAAGGTCTATCTTACCGCCCTCGCAGTCTGCGATCATCTTTTTGAACTGTTCCCTTTTCTTTGTGTTTGTACCTGAAATGCCTTCATCTGCATAGATGCCGGCCATTTCATAATTCTCATGCTCGTTGATATATTTTGTATAATACTCGACCTGTGCCTCAAAGCTGTGGAGCTGGTCTTCCTGGTCCGTTGACACACGGCAGTAGGCTGCCACCCTTATCTTCTTTTCCTGTACCGCCTTATGCCCTGTCCGCACCTTTTGGCTTCTTGCTGGTATAACTGTAACGCTTCTTGCCATTCTTATCATCCTTTCTCTGAATATAAATATCTTTTTTGATCTCTCCCCATCCCTTTATGATGGTATCCGGAACCCTTGTCCCATCACAGAAGTCTTTCCCCTTCCGCTTCCTCCCATTGCATACCCATATGACCTTATGGTTTTTGGTGTTTACATGCCTCACGAGTCTGCTTCCGCATGATCCGCAGAAGATCTTCTCCCTGTACGGATACTCTGTTTCAGTATTTTCAGGAATTGGCTCCGGCTCTTTCTTCTTATGCCTTCTTTTCCATGAGGCTTCTTTCAGATAGGTGAATTCCTTTTTCCCCTTATCTGTCTGTTTTTCCCCTATATACATATTTTCATCGAAATGCCATGCCCCTCGCAGGACTCCATCCGGAATGTTTATCCCCTCGCAGAAGGACCTCCCATACCGCTTTGTACCGCTGCATCCCCAGTTCAGCCTGTTGCCGTTACTGTAGATTCTCCTGTAAAGTGGGTGTCCGCATCTGGCACAATAGATCCTGTTCATGTATGGATAATTTTCTTCCGTGAATTCTTCGATCACTGAGCCTTCCGCAAGATAATCCCGCTTTGCTTCCAATGCATCCTGTGCTTTCTGCCAGAGTTCGGGGGAAACAATGGCTTCATGGTCATCCTCGATGTACCAGGCATCTACTTCGCCCCTGTTTCTGACCAGTTTTCTTTCTTCATTTACAAAATGCTTATGCATGATGTAATCGCCTTTGTAGATTTCATTTTCCAAAATACGAAGCACCGTGCTATCAAGCCATTCTGCACCGCCCACCGTTTTTACATTATTTTCATTCAGGTAGCGCTTAATGGCTGCAAGGGTATATCCCTGTGCTGCCATATCATAGATTTTTCTTACCCATACCGCTTCCTCTTCGTCTGCAATATAGACTCCCCGCTCATCTTTCTTAAATCCGAAAGACCGCTCAAGGTACTGCACGGGGATCCCTGCCTCGTACTTTCTCTGGTACACCATCTTTGCACCAACGCTTCCGCTCTCGCTTTCTGCCTGTGCAAAGGCTGCGTACAGGGCGGTCATCAGCTCTGAGGATACCCGTGCCGTATCGATGTTTTCTTTCTCGAAGAAGATGGTCGTGCCGTTGGCTCGGAACTGCCGAATGGCCTCCAGACACTCCGCCGTGTTGCGGGCAAAGCGGGAGATGGACTTGACCAGAATACGGTCAATGAGTCCGCGGCCGCTGTCGTCCAGCATCCGTTTGAAATCCTCCCGTTTCTCCACCGAGGTGCCGGTGACGCCCTCGTCGGCGTAGATGTCCACCAGCCGCCAGTCCTCATGTTCCATGATGTACTGTGTATAGTGGATGTTCTGCGCTGCGAAGGAATTGAGTTGATCCTCCGAGGATGAGCTGACCCGGCAGTAAGCTGCCACCCGCAGCTTCTGTGCATCCCTCTCACGGGTGGCCTCGATCCTGATGACCCGTCGCTCCTTGCCATTCAGGGCAAGGTTTCCGTTGATATTTTTTTCTTCCGTGACTGTTCACCTCCTCCTTGTAGCAACACAACATACCATAGTCACCTTGTTAAAGCTACTACTTTTTGCGAAGAAATTCAGAAAGAAATAGGGATCGTCGCGCCGGTCTGCACTGCGATACGCATGGCGACCTGCTCCAGTTCCGTCTTGGGAAAACCGGCTCGTTTCAGCGCGGCCAGAAGATTCAAAATGCCGCAAAAATCAACGTTCTTATCCTGCATAGTTTTCTCCTTATATCCGTTTTCTGATGGCACAAACGCGGGTGCTGCGGAAAGAGGTAATATCATTGTAGGCAGATGAGGTCATGGCGAGACAGCCTGCCACGGCTGCTTTTGGATGAACGGGTATCGCTGGGCACCTTCCGATTTGGGACCTGCATTGACACGGGAGCTTCCCGTGCAGGTGGTCATGGCGCGTTCTCCGCATCGCTGTCCTCTTTCTTACGGAGGCTCATCTGCTGATGTGATCCAGTTGCCGGATATGGCCGAATGGCGTTTTTCAAGGTACAATAGGCCCTTTGTTTGGCTTGAGTAAATTGTACCTTGAAGGAAAGCCACGGAACAGAAACAGTTTGGAACATTGCATACCCAAAATGGAACATTTTACAGTTCCGCTTCCAATTCAGAGAGGATATCGATTGCCATTCTCAAACACTGCTTTCTGTCCACGCGATAGTTTTCTTTTCCAAGCAAGAGAAAATCCATGGAGACATCGAAGAACATTGCCAGCTCAATGGCAATTTCAATCGGGCCTATCTGTACTCCGTTCTCAATTTTAACTATGTAGGTTCTACTAACATTTATCTTTTCAGCAAGCTGTTCTTGAGTGAGCTCTCTGCCGGTACGCAGCCGCTTGATCCGCTCCCCGTATGCTTTATGGTCGAAGTACATTTTGTTACCTCCATTTCGTCATTTGTGAAGAACTCACAGCGACGAAATGAAGGCCCACGGCAGCAGGGTCGGTATGCGCGCAATAAACAGCGGAGAAAAAGCCATGGATGGCCCTATGCGGCCATCCATGGCTTTTTCTCCGCTATACTATTTTGTCTGACCGCATGGTCAGGTGGCCTCCCGAATATCTCCAGAGGCCAATGTGTTCCGGGAACTCCGCTTCCTATATCAGCGTTCTCTATATCATGGTGCCTCCATTATCCTCCCATACCACTGCAGAGATCTTCTCCCAGATCGCAGGTGTAGCGCCACTCCACCACGTCGCCGTCCTTCAGCTGGTAGCGGGAGCAGCCGTAGTTAGGAAACCATCCGTTGACGGCATACATCCAGCCGGAGAGCTTCCCTACATCGAACTCGTACAGATTGTGAATACCCTCGATATAGGCACTGTTATACACCGGCGTAAAGCTGGACTCCATGTGTATCTTATTTGCCTTGCAGACACGCTGCAGTACATCGTAGACACTTTCGCCGTCGCTGAACGTTACCTCTGTGGCTGGAAGGATGATACCGTCCTCCGGCACAAGGGCTTTCTTGCTCTCAGCACACTTATCCATATTGTCCAGGATCGTCTCGCAGGAGATGGATATAGTGCAGGTATACTTTTTGTCCGCATCCACATCGCTGTCCTGCGGCTCTACAGGTGCCGGTTTACCCTCCGGCACAGGGTCGGTCATGTATTGATCCTTATCGCCGGTATTCTCCGGCTGTTCTGTCTGCGTCTGGCCGCAGGCGGTGCAGGACAGCAGGAGCAGTGTCAGAAGCAATGCACACAGGGGTTTGAAGCGCCGCATATCACTTCACCTCAATATCCGTCATGTCGAACAGGCGTGTCTGCCCCTGCCGGAAGCGGTCGTAGGCGGCCAGTGCGTAGAAGCCCTGCTCGGTAGCCATACCGTCCGATTCCATCTGCTCATCGCTGTGACGGAAGCCGCCGCCCTCGCAGGCAAAGGCGCACAGGCCGTCCAGCGGGGACGCGCCGTTTTTTACGAAGCGGCTGTCCGCTGCGGGATCAATGCCCAGCGCCGTCAGAGCCACGATGACCTGTGCGCAGGACTCGCTGTTGGCCGCGCCCCAGCTCATGAAGCCGCCATCGGCCTGCTGGGCATCGGACAGATAGGTCAGCGCCGCGTCAACTGCCGTGCTGACGTCTGTCTCCTCCTGATAAGGGGCCAGAGATGTCAGGGCCATGGCGGTCATGTCCACATCGGATTCGTCGCCCATCAACGCCCAGCCGCCGTCGCTGCACTGATAGGAGAGAATCTCCGCCACCAGTCCCTCGCGGGTGGTCTGCTCCTCGCCATCGGCGCACTGGGGAATATCGTAGCCATGGCAGTCCAGCGCGATCAGCGCCCAGATGGGGCCGTTGGTACCCTGTGCCCGCAGATAGGCCATGTCGGTCAGGCCCGCCGTCAGATCAACGCCCGCCACGTTGGCGGCATTATATCCAGCAGCCGTCAGGCCCAAGATGGTGCGGGAGTTCTCGGTGGATTTCGCGTGGTGCAGCCGCACAGAACCTGCCTGCTTGACATAGTCCTCTACCGTCTGCTCATAGCTCTGCGCAGTCTCATCACTGAGAAGCCCCGCACGGCTCAGGCCGATCACCGCCCATTCGCCGCCGATGGAGCCCGCCGTTGGTGCGGTCTGTGCCTGCAAATAGGCGCCGGTTTCCTCATATGCCTCGCGCCAAGTTTCTGTACCGTCCGGCTGGTCGGGCTGGGACGGCGTGCCGCAGGCGGTCAGCAGCATGACCAGTGTCAGCAGCCATACCGGCAGCGATCTTTTCCATACTTTCATATCGGTTTCTCCCTTCTCTTACAGGAACTCCACATATTTCAGGCGCAGCCGCTCCTTCAGACTGGCGCTGTGCCAGGTGCGTTCCCATATCTCGTCCTTCAGGCGCAGCACCTGCCGGCGCTGCAACTCCTCCATGGGCTTACCGCTGAACCGAGCCTCCTGCCACAGCCTGGCCGCCGCCAGATATTCCTCCCGCAGATCCTCGTCCATGTAGGATACATAGTCCGCCGGCGGGCAGTTCTTCGCTGCCATGCCGCGGGCGCGCAGCACGTCCATCATGTATCGGAAGATGGCGTCGATGGACGCCGCCGCGTCCGCGCCGAAAAAGCCTTCCTTCCGCTTTTTCGTCCTGCGCCGCTCGAAGATGAGCCAGCCCACCAGCAAACCCACCATGCCCGCCGCCAGCAGGACTGCCAGCGTCAGCAGAATGATTAGCCGGTGCTTGAGCCAGAATTCCCGCAGGGCCTCCGTCACCGGGTTTTCCAGCTCTGCGTCATCCAGATTGTCCGCTGTATAGTCCAACGGCGCCTGTCCCACGAGACCGGAGATATTCTGATACCGCTCCGCCTTTTCCATGGCGGAGAAATAGGTGGGCGTGGCCTCGAAGGGCAGCCAGCCCAAGCCGTCCTGATAGTACTCCACCCATGCGTGAGCGCGGTTCCCGCCCACATTCAGCGTCTGGCCGGATTTCATCTGAGCCGCGTCATCCTTGGTCACCAGATAGCCCTCCACATAGCGGGCGGGGATGCCATAGTAGCGGAACATCAGCGCCGCGGCAGTGGCGTAGTGGACGTCATAGCCGCTCTGGGTGCCGTCCAAGAAAGTCAGGGCGAAGTCGCCGCCCGTAATGGGCAGGACATTCTCCTCATAGGTGATGTAGGTGGTCAGATAGAACAGGATGTTCTGCTTGGCCCGCTGGTAATCGAAGTGTACCTGCCCCTCGTCTTTCTGATAGCCGCCCAGCTTCTCCTCCAGAAAACCGCGGATATCATCAGGGATGTCCGTATAGTGGTCATAGGCAAAGCGGTTATAGGCCGCCTCTGTATTGAGAAAGGCGTTGGTCTGCTCCGTCTCCTCCAGCAGTGCCGCAGCAAGCCGCTGGTACTGGGTGATGATATTGTCGCTGGCGTGGAAGCTGTACGTTCGCTGTCCCCGCAGGCCGCTTGCCAGCAGGGTACGGTCGCCGATCTGCGCCGCATCCAGTACGTCGCTGTCCGCCAGCAGCTCATAGGGCGCATAGAGATACTTCCCCGACGCGCCGACGTTCTGCACCGTCACGGTGTTGTCATAGCCCAGCGCGTCCGGCACACCGGCCTGCGCCGCTGTGGTCAGCTGGCTCTGGGCGTAAAACCCGTCCTGATGCAGCCAGTAAAAGGTATCCGCGTCCTCGCTGAGGGTCTTGCTATCCAGTGTGCTCCAGCGGCTGTTGGCATACGTCTCGCCCACGAAACCCCGGAGATAGTAGGAGGTCGGCTGGGTCATGGTGACCTCCAGCATGGTGTCCTCGGAGATCTGCCGGGGGCCGGCTTTGGTCATATCGCCCTCCGGAAGTCCCGCGTTGCTGCCGTAGCGCAGTGTATCCACCTGCTCCGCCGCCCAATTCGTGGCAGTGTCCACCACGGCAGGGCGGGCGGCATCCTGATTCCAGCCGCCCAGCAACGTCACACATACCAGCAGCACCGCCGCCAGCCGTCCCCATGTCCGCAGCGGGGCGGACGAATACTGCTTTCCGCCGCCGAAATGCGCCGCGTACAAAAGGAGTACTGTTAATGCCGCCAGCAGCAGCCACCATACGGAGACCATAGGTGCGAACAGCACCGCCGCCGCGGCCAGAATCACCGCCAGCGGCCAGAACCGCAGACCGCTGGGCTGCCGCACATAGTGGATGCTCCACAGTCCGCAGAGCACGCCCAGCATGCACAGCACCACCGTCAGGCCCGTATTGCCATCCTCCTGCGCCAGAAAGCTGGTATAGTTTCGGGCATGGAGCTGCTGCCACGCTTTCAGCACATCGTCCAGCAGCTGGGCAAGACCGTTGGTCACAGTCCCCAGCAGCACCAGCACCGTCAGCAGGCATGCCGTCATCCACGCGGCGGCAGGCAGCCATGAGAGCCGTGTGCCGTCCATCAGGCACACGGTGGCCGCCGCCAGAACACCCAGCAGCACCGGCCAAAGAAAGAATACCGGCAGGGAGAACAGGGAGATCATCAGTCCCATCAGAGCCGCCGTCAGGAGGGACGCGGCCAGAAGTCCGCGAAAACGGGCATTAAAGCGCAAGATAGATCCCCTCCTTACTCTTCAGCACATTCTCCGATACGGTCAGATGTGCCACCGGTGTACCGGAGGCGGTATACAGCTCCTCTTCCTCCGGACGCAGAGACAGCGCCGCCACATGGGCATAGTCCAGTCCCTGCTCCTCTGCCAGACGCTGCGTGACCGTCTGTTCATCCGGCTCCGTCTCCGCCGAGAGCAGGCCGGACAGCGCCTGGGTCAGCTCCTCCATGCTGCCGATGGCGCACAGCTGTGGCTCCATGGTCTCGCGATCCAGCCACGCCGCCTGATGGGGCAGTCCCGCCTCGCACAGCGCGGCGGACACGGAGACCACCGCCTCGCCCAGCGCCTCCCGCTCAGCGGCGGAGGGCGCGGTGTCGGCGCTGTTGTCCAGCACCAGCAGAATGGAATTGTTCACCGGCAGGCCCAGCTGCCGCACCATCAGGTGATCCGTCTTTTCCGACAGCTTCCAGTGGATGCTCTTGATCCGGTCGCCGGACAGATACTCCCGCAGGGCAAATGTCTCGCTGGGATCGTCGCCGGGATGGTACATGGAGTATTCGTCGCTGTCCATATCAGGACTCTGCCGCTCCGATACCGACAGCTCCACCGGCCAGATATCCGGCAGCACCAGAGACGGAGCCGACAGAGCCACCGTCTTTTTCGCGCCCACAAGGCCGAACAGGTCAAAGACCCGCAATTCGGAGAGAGTCAGCGCCAGCTTGCCGCAGCGCCGGGGGCGGAAGTCGCAGACCGCCTGCGCCTCGCTTTTCCCGCTGACGGGAAAGCGGGCCGTGGCGCGTGTCTCCTCGCCGGTCAGCAGATTGCGGCAGCGAACCACCGCCTGCACCCGCAGGCAGCTGAATACGCCGCTGTTGCGTACCGTGACTGTCACCGGCAGTTCCTCACCTTTGCGGCAGGAGATACCGGCTGACAGCTCCGCCGTCAGCTTTTTGCGCAGCGTAAATGCGATGATGATCTCCATTACGGCGCAGACCACTGTGCCGATGAGGATGCACGCCGCCATGTTGCCCTTGCCCTGTGCCCATGTCGCCAGCCACAGCAGCAGCCACAGCGCAAAGATGATCCGATTCTTTGCCATCGCTCAGATGTGGTCAGGCCGCGCGACCTGCTGCAGCACCTCTGCCAACACGTCCTTGGCCGTGGTCTCGGTGATCTTCGCCTTGGGCGACAGGATCAGACGGTGGGCGCACACATCCGCGAAGATATAGGCCACATCGTCCGGCAGCACATAGTCGCGGCCCTCCATGAAGGCCCGGCTCTTGCACATGCGGCACACCGCCAGCGCACCGCGGGGACTGACGCCCAGCACCACCAGCGGGTGGCTGCGGCTGGCCTCCGCCAGGCTGGTAACGTATTCCAGCATGGCGTCCGCCATATGTACCTGCCGGGCCTGCGCCTGCATGGTCAGCAGGTCAAGACCGGAGGATACGGTGGCCACCGCCTCCAGCGGATCGCCGGTCTGGCGATCCCGGAGGATGTTCACTTGACTTGCAAAATCGGGATATCCCATCTCCAGCCGCACCATGAAGCGGTCCAGTTGCGCCTGAGGCAGCAGCTGCGTACCGGCAGAGCCTACCGGGTTCTGGGTGGCAATGACCACGAAGGGGTCGGGCAGCTTGTGGGTCTGGCCGTCCACGGTGACCTGACGCTCCTCCATCACCTCCAGCAGCGCCGACTGGGTCTTGCTGGAGGTGCGGTTGATCTCGTCGGCCAGCAGCAGGTTGGTCATGACTGCGCCAGACTGATAGACAAAGCTGCCGCTCTCCTTATGGTACATAGAGAAACCCACGATATCCGAGGGCAACACGTCCGGCGTGAACTGGATACGCCCGTACTGCAAACCCAGCGCACGGCTGAAGGCCAGTGCGGTGGTGGTCTTTCCGGTGCCGGGCACGTCGTCCAGCAGCACATGGCCGCGGGAGAGCACCGTCATCATGATCTTTTCCAGCACATCGTCCTTACCGGCGATGACCTTTTTCACTTCATGCAGGATCTTTTCTACGCTGGTATTCATCTGCTTTTCTCCTCTTACCATTCTTTATAATAGTTGCCGCTGGAAACGCCGTAGCTGCCGCTGGCGCTGGTAAAGCCGCCGATGTCCTTGCCCAGAGCCAGCGTGTAGCGGACGCGGATCACGCTGCCGTCCTGGGGTTTGCAGACGTTCATGCCGTAGCCGGGATAGCTGCCGTTATAGGAGTACATCCAGCCCGACCAGCGGTAGAAGTCAAACTCGCCCAGACTGTCCATGGAATAGGGTTGGGGATCCAGTCCCGCGCCGTTTTCGTCCATGCCGTCGGCCATGATCAGCTCCATCAGTTCGGAATCGATGAAAAAGCCGCTGCAAATGCCGCTGCGCTGGATGGCGGACAGATAGCTGCCGCTGCCGCTGATCCCGTAGCCGTTCTCCGTCAGCACCTTTTCCACGATGGACCAGGCGTCCGTGCCGCCCGGCACCGTTACCTGCGTGGGATACACCAGATAACCCAGCCCCACGGTGGTGGCCTCTACGCTGACGGTGACGGTGATGTCGCCGTTTTCATAGTAGACCGTCCAGCTGCGGGTGGCGGAATAGCCGTCCGCGTCCGTGGCGGTGATGGTGATAGTATTGGCACCCTCGTTGGAGAGATAGGTGGAATAGCCGAACTTACTCCCAGACTGGCTCACCGGCGCAGGCACCACCATACCGTTCACTGACACGGTGTAGTTGCTGGAATAGAGCTGCTTTCCGGTATAGCTGTGGCCATCCACCAGCAGGATGATATCCGGGTTCTTCAGTGTCAGGCCATCCGTCAGGCCGATGATGGTGCCGTCCATTTCGATCTCAGGCGAGATCGTAGGCTGACGATCCTCCGGAGTATCCTCCGCGTTGCGTTGGAAATGCAGCTGATACTTATAAGTTTTAGGCTGCCCCAGGGAATCCTTGTAGTTGATATACAGCTTCCGGTCCTCGCGGCCCATCTGCACGGTATACCAGTCGTCACTATCCTGTGTCAGAGAAGTGGTCCCGGTGCTGACGCTGACGCGGACGTTCGTGATGGCCTCCCTGCCGGTGCTCTGGATCAACTGTAGTTTAAACCGGTGCTGCTCACTATCCACTGTCACCTGCTCAAATTTAGAGCTGGACTGCACCGTGTTATCATCAATAACCGGTACTCTTGAGGATAGATTATAGGTTATGATCTGGAAGGCTTTGGCGTTGTATGTGATGGTATAGGTCTCCTCGGCGGAGGAGGATTGATAGCTTCCCTTGATCTCGATCGTGTTCTCTCCGGAGTTCAGGTCGGCCGTATAGGTATCCCCGATACCTGTCAGCGTCCTTCTGTTCAGCGTTACGGACTGCACGGGGTACTCATTGCCGTCCTGCACCATACTGGCGGTAAAGGTCAGTTCACCATCTGTAACAGTTGCCAGCTCGTTCAGGGGTTTATTGTCTGACACCCGCTTGGCAACGATGATCAGCTCTCCTGCCTGTGCGTAATAAACCGTGTAGCTCTTGGACGCGCAAACAGTGCTGCCATCCGCCTCGCGGTAGTTCACGCTGACCGTAATGGTATTGGCCCCTGTTGCCAGACGTACATTCATATAGCGGCTGTTGGCCGGGAATAGATATTCCTTCCCATTCACCGCCGCAGACATCCCGGTGACCTCAAGAGTGGTCAGGTGCTGAATCGAGAAGCCATAGGTTTCGCTCTCCACCGTCGAACCGTCGGTGATACTGGTCTTAAAATAGGCCGCGGGGTCTTTTACCTCCGGAACGGTGATGGCATCAACGGGGGCGCGGTCGGGGATCTGTCCACCGGAGCCGCCGCCGTTATCCACAATGTCCAGGATGTCATCCATATTGCCCCGGCCCTCTGACGTTGTACCGTCGCCGGAGGATGGAGTATCCTCATCAGGCGTTTGGGGATCCTGCCGGTCGTTCTCCGGCGTCTGAGCCGGCTCGGTCTGCTGATCCTCCGGCGTGTCCGCCTCATCCGGTGTATCTGGTTCGTCCGGCGTATCATTTTCCTGATCCTCGCCGTCATTGGCGCTGTCCATGCCCGCGATGCGGTCGCCGTCATACAGCACCTCACCCTGCGAGAGCAGCATACGGGACGCCGCGTGGGCCTCCTCCTGGGGTGCGTGGCCGATTTGCAGCTGCGTCACGCACAGCGCCGTGGCCAGACAAAGAAGCAGGGCAACAGCGGTCTGTATGACGCTTCCCAGCCTTTTTTTCATGTTTCACGCTCCTCCTGTAAACGCCACAGGAAGGGGGCGGTGTTTCACCTCCCCCTTCTTGCGGGTATTACGTTTCTTTCTTTTGTTTGGCACGCCGCATGGCGATAAACCAGCGGATCACAAAGGTAATAACGCCTGCCGCCGCCAGAATACCCAGGCTGATCCAGACGATGCTCCAATCGAAGGGCGTGTCCTCCGTCTGTACCTCATCCGGTATCAACAGCTGGTCGGTCGGTACCGTCTCGCCGTTTGCGTCGGTGGTCTGCTCCAGCAGCTCCTTATAGCGGGCAGAGGCATCCTGCAACTGCTGCACCAGCTTGGCGTCCACCAACTTCTTCTGCGTGGCCGTCAGCTTGTTATAGGCCTCGGTGGCCTTCTGGATGGCGTCATAGCTGTCCTTTGTCACTGTGCCGATTGCACGGATCAGATCCTCTGTCGCCTTGGCTGCCGCGTAATTCGTCTCGTAGGTCTGATAGGCAGCCGCCGCAGCCTGCAAGTCGGCGTAATTGGTCACCATCTGCTTCTGATCCGCCGTCAGCTTATTATAGGCGTCCTGCGCGGTCTGGATCTTCTTTTTGACCGCATCGGCTTCCGTTCTGGTCATGACCTCGTTCACCTTGTCGATGCTCTTGATAAGCTCCATGACATTCTTGGCTGCCGCATAGTTCTGCTCATAAGCCTTATAGGCGGTATCCGCAGCCTGCAAGGCTGCATAGTTGGTCACCAGCTTTTTCTGATCAGCCGACAGGTTGCCGTAGGCAGTCTGAGCGCGCTGGATCTTCGACTTTACCTGGGCCGCTTCCTGCTCGGTCATAACGGTCTTGACTGTGCCGACAGACTTGATCAGCTCCATCACGACCCCGGCGCAGTAGCCGTTCAGCGCCTTGGCCGCGCCGTCCCTATCCACACTGGCCTCCAACTCCTTGCGGGCAGTCGTGGCCAGACTGTTCAGCGCTGTATTCAGGTCTGTATACTTACTCTGATCCTCGCTGCTCCACTTGTTCAGGCTCTCCACGGCCTTTGTGTAAACGGCCAGCAGTTCCTTGGCTGCGGTGCAGTTTGCCACCTGAGCCTTCTCCAGCAGGGCTTTCTGTTCCTCAGTCAGACCGTTGATAGCAGCGGATGCCTGCTCGATCACCTGAGAGAGCTTGTTCAGCTCACCCAGCGTGGTCTTGCCTGCGGTGAAGTTGAGCTTCTCCAGCAGGAGGCGTGCCACACCGGCAGAATAGTCGTTCAGCACCCTGGTCATACCGGCGGCACTTGTGCAGCCTTCCAGCTTTGTGCGGGTCTCCGCCGCCAGCTTGCCGAGCTCGGTTTTCACTGCGGAATATTTGTTCTTATCGCTGTCTACCCACTGGTTCAGTGATTCGAGATCACGCTCATAGGTGGCCAGCAGGTTCTGCGCATCCGTCAGCTTTTTGCCGTTGACCAGCATCTCCTTCTGCGCCGCGGTCAGCTCCTTGTAGGACGCCGTTACCTCCGGCAGCGTGGCGGAAAGCTCCTTCATGGTCACGCCGGTCTTGACCCGTGCCGTGATCAGCAGATCCACCACACCGGCAGAAAACCGATCCAGCTCCGTGTCCGTATCCGCGGACTTGCTACAGGCCTCGATGGCGGCCTTTTGTGCTTCATACAGCTTGTTCAGCTGTTCTGCAATATCCTTATAATTCTTCTTTGCGCTGCCATACAGCTTATCCAGCTGCTTCTGCGCGGCTTCCTTTGCTGCCGCCAGCAGGTCGTCCGCGCTCATGCGCGCCAGCACCTTTTCATAGGCGGCAGTCATTTCCGCCGTGGTCTTGGCGGTGCGGATGGTCTCCGCCGTCTCTGCCAGCAGCTTTTCGATCTCCTGGCATTGGGCCGCGGTGGCGATAGGCTTGATCTCCCGCTCATAGCGGTCGTTCAGGCAGCTGATCACCTCCTCGCGGCTCTGCTGCTCCAGAAGCTGCCAGTCAAACAGGGGATAGCCGCTGTTGACGCCGCCGATGCTGTCCACCAGTCCCTCAAACAGCGTATCCGCCGTCAGCACCGCGCTTTCCTTCACGCTGTCGCCCTGGCTGCACTTCCAACCCATCACGAACCGGCAAGCGCCCTTGCGCACCGTCAGGCCCGTATAATACCGACCGTCTATGGGATAGCCCGCCAGCGAGCCGACCAGCGTAGCAGCCGTGCCCACCTGCAAGTCACCTGCGTTATAGCAGTTCTCCAGCGTCAGGTTCTGGTTGCCGTACTGACTGGAGGTATGCTCGCCCTTTTCGCCGCCCAGGATACCACCAACGATGGCGCTGCCCGCCACGGCGCCGGTATTATAGCAGCTGCTTACCGTGACACTGCCCGTCGGCGCAAGACCGATGATACCGCCTGTGCCGCCCTTTCTCAGCAGCACTCCCCCGGTGTCGTTGGACACCGCGCCCTGATTGGCGCACTGGTTCAGTGTAATGCTCTCCTTACTGCTGCCATCAGCATTACCCACGATGCCGCCCACACCGGCCGCACGGCCTGCATAGACCGTGCCGGTATTGACGCAGCATTCCAGCTGCGCACTGGCACCGATAAAGCCCACGATGCCGCCCTGGCCGCCGTTACCGCCGGAGCCGCCCAGATAGCAGGCGCCGGGTGCGAAGGCGGTATAGATCCGGCCCTCATTCCGGCAATTCGTGATCTCATGGCTGCCGCTGCCGGAGAGACGGCCTACCAGACCGCCCACTGCGGAATTCTGGGCTTTCTGATCGTTGACGAAGGAGACGGAGATATCTACCTGCGACACGCAGCTGCGGATGGTCACGCCGCCGCCCTCGCCGCTGCCCAGCACTCCGCCGATGATATAGCCTGTCGTCGTATCGTAGGATCTGACACCGGTCAAATCGATATTGCCTCGTACTGTCAGATTCTCAATGACCGCATCCTGTGCTACGCCGAACAGGCCCAGCTTCTGGCGGCCACCCAAAGACGTGATATTCAGGCCGGACACCGTGTGACCCTGTCCGTCAAAGGTGCCGGTATAGGCACGCTGACCGTTGCTGCTGAGGACGCCGATAACCGGCCACTGGCAATAGCCAAGGTCGATATCTGCTGTCAGCACTGCGTAGTAGCCCTCGCTCTCCATCTGGTTATTCACCGCATAGGCCAGCCATGCCATCTCCTGTGCCGTGCCGATCTGGTAGGGTTCGTCCTCTGTACCCTTGCCATGGGGCTGACTGGTGGTGATGCCATTCCAGCCGTCCTCGGCACGGGCGGAATCCAGCAGCTTCTTCAGCTTGCCGCTGGCGGAGGTATATGCCTGCTCGATAGCGGCGAGGCCCTCCTGCCGCGCCTGCTCGATGGCGGCATAGTCGCTCAGATCGTCCAACTCCACTGCTGCCGCCGTTTCAATGGCGGTTTTACCGCGCTCCAACGCATCGGTCAGCAGATTCTGGCGTTCTTCATCGAAGCTGCTGATGTCGCCCAGCTGGGCTGTCAGCTCCGCAATGCGCTGCTGCGCCAGTGTATCCAGCTCCTGCCGCGCCGTATCGCGGGCTTTTTGCAGAGCCGCCGCTGCCGCCGCGTCCATATCCGGTGCCGTCTCGCCCTCCGTGAAGGTGGCTGTCAGGTCGGTCAGTGCCTTTCCGGCGTCGGCCTTGATGATCTCGATTTCCTCTGCGGAGGCAGCCTGATCCAGCTTCAGCTTCCAGCTCTCATAGGCGGCCAGCAGCGTGGTCATGTCCTCCTGAGAATACTTCTTATTGGTGATGAATTTGTTATAGAGATCCTGCTGTGCCTTCTTCGGATAGGTGATGACCTGAATCAGCTTGCCATCCTCACCCAGATATTTCAGCCGGATATTATCAATGTCCGCAATGGACTTGGCGGCCTTGATCTCTTCCTCTGCCGCCGCCAGCAGCTCGTTGACCTTCGCCTGTTCCTCAGCCGCGTACACGCGGCTGTCCACATAGGCGTGGAGATCGGCCAGCAACTGCTCACCACCGGCATCCGTACCGCTCAGCACCGTGGCAAGCTGCTCCTCACATTCCTGCACCAGCGCGTCCGTGTCGCCGTCGGCCAGTTCGATGCGCTCTATGTATGACAGCACAATGCCGTTATAGCGGATGCTCTGCTCCGTACCATAGATATTGTAATTCTTGTCGCCGGGACGGATCAGCTTTACCAGCAGCCGCGCCGTGGCGGCGACCTTATCCCAACTATCGCCATTCATGGTAAAAGCGGGCATCACGCAGGACACACGGGCCGCGTCGTGGCTGTTGGTATTCGCCACGTCCACCATGCCCCACAGCATATTGGCAGACGCACTCTGCACATGCCGGATCTCGCCGCCGTGCCAATCGCCCACGATACCGCCGACGCCCTGTGCCGTGGTACTACCGTTATCTGTTACGCTGCCGGTATTATAGGCATAGGAAAGGGTGCAGGGGCCGGTGAGGCCGGTGTTGCTGCCGGTATCGATACAGCCCACAATGCCGCCTGTGCCATAGTTCATGGCGGGGGAGCCGCTGCTGCCGTTGACAGGGGCCTTGTTCAGCACGTTCATGATGATAACGTCCAGCACGCTGCCGGAGATATATTTATCCAGGCAGGCCCAGCCGACAATACCGCCCACGCGGCTCTCGCCCTGTACAGCGCTGCTGTTCTCGCACAGGCGTACCTGCGCGTAGTCTGTCAGCAGGCCTACAATGCCGCCCACGCCCTGAACGCCATTGACTGCGCCCTCGTTGGTACAGTAGCGGATCACTGCATCTTCACATGCTACACCTACGATGCCACCCGCGTAATTGATATTCTTCTGGCGGCCCACCGTGCCGTAGTTGTTGCAGCTGTCCACGATGGCGTCCTCTGCTGCTCTTCCCACGATGCCGCCGGCTACAGCGCTGTAGTTCATACCGGTGTTGCTGATATACACCGAAGAGGAACACTGGAAGATCGTGCCTTTGCAGTAGCCTGCGATACCGCCCGCCCCTACATTGTCGATACCATTACCGGAAACACTTGTTATGGAGATCATACCGGCCACGATCAGGCGCTCTACAACACCGGACGCTCCGATCACACCGAACAGGCCCGCATAACTTTTATCGGATACTTGCAATCCATTGACTGTGCTGTTGCATCCGTCAAAGGTGCCCTGATAATTCTTGCTGCTACCGAAACTGCCGATGGGCGTCCAAGGGTGCCCATTCAGGTCGATATCAGCCGTCAGCTTGGCGCACAGCGTTATCTTTCCGTTCTTGACCTGATCTGCAAACCACGCCAGCTCTGCACCGGTGCCGATAAGATACGGATCATTCTTCGTACCGCTGCCGGAGGCAGGCTGGGTCATAGCCTTACCGTCCCACTTTTTTTCCTCTGGAACGTCGTTGGCCTGTACGGCCACCTGTAAGTTCTCCACGATCTTCTGCATGGCAGCCTCACAGTTTTCGGCCAGCGCGTCTACTTCCGCTGTGGTCTTGCAGTCGTTCAGCGCCGTCAGGGCCGTGGCCTGCTGCTGTTCCAGCGCCTCGCGGGCCGCGTCCAGCTGCTCACGACCTGTCATGGTCAGGGACAGCCAGACGCCCCGGCTGCTCTCATCAAAAACAGCTTCTTTTTCCTCCAGCTGTTTCAGATACTTCTCATATAGCACCTGGATACGCCGGATGGCAGTCTGTTTTTCCTCCGCTGTCAGTTCCGTATATGTTTTGCCTGGGATGGCCGCCATTTCTGCCATCAGCTCCGACAGCAGCGGCAGCTCCTCCACCGTCCGTGCGGCGGCAATGGCCGCCAGCGCATCGTTATAGAGCTTCGTCAGCGCCGCCCAATCCTCCGGTTCATAGGAGGCTTCGTGGTATTGGCTCCATACCTCCGCAAGCTGAGACTTCAACGCCTCTTTCTTGCTGTCCCGCTCCGTATCCGGTGCCTGCGGCTGGGTCAGCTCCCAGCGCAGCAGCGGCCAGCCGCCGTTCTCCGCCGTCAGTAAGAAGCCGTTGGGATCATCCGCCGCCGTGCCGTCGTTCAAGGCTGCCAGCACGGTATTTGTATCCATCTCCTCGAACTGGCCACCGGCAGGGACGGCGTCCGTCCCGAACGCCTTGCCGGACCAGAACAATGCTTTGCTCTCTGCGCTGAACGTACCTTCGCCGCACAGTGCACCGGCCTTTTCGCCGCTGACGGTCTTTACCTCACCCCAGCCCGACAGGGAGAAGATTTCCGTATTTTCCACAGCTGACGTTACGGCGGCATAGCTGTACGACGCCGTACATTCCGCCTGCTCCGCCAGTTGGCCCACTAAGCCGCCAGCGCACACGCCGCCCAGCACGTCGCCGTACTGATAGCTCCGCTGGATCGTGACACTGCCGGACAGAACGCTGCCCACCAGACCGCCCGCGGCGGCGCTGTTCAGTGCTTTTACCGCGCCCACGTTCCCGCAGCCCGTCAGGGTCAGCGTACCGCCGGTGACGCTGCCCACAAGCCCGCCTACATGGCTGTCAGAAGTGGAGACGCTGATCTGCACCTCACTACGGCAACTACTCACTATGGTATCACCGGACACCATACCGGCCAGTGCGCCCACGCTCTGCGCGGGGCTGTCCTCTGCGGCGGCCAGCTCGCCGGCAAGCCGCAGGTCCCGGATCGCCGCGCCGTTCAGGGCGCGGAACAACCCCCACGACGCAGCCGTATCCTCCGCCGTGACATGGAGCGCCAGCGTCACGGTGTGGTACGCGCCGTCAAGGCTGCCGGTGAACGTCTTGCCATAGGGCGCATCCACCGTGATATCCGCACCGAGACGGTACGCGCCATCCGACTTCATGGCGGCAAATTCCTCCGCCGTGGTAATGACCGTTGTCTCCTGCGCCGCCGTATTGTTGTCGGACGGTTCCACTGCCAGTGCCGAGACCGGCAGCAGGCTCACCGTCATGACACAGGCCAGCAGCAGGGCTATGATCCTGTTTCTCATCGTGTATCCCCCGTTGTACCGACGCTTACAGCCACTTGGCATACAGCGTCATGCTTTTCTCTACCTTATCGTTGTCAAAGTCCCAGGGTTTGGCGCAGGCGGTATCCTGATACCAGCCGCCGAAGCCGCAGCCTTCCTTTTCCGGGACGGGAGGACGGGTCAGCTTCTCGCCGCGCTTGGCCTTGCGGCTGCCGATGGCCGTGCCGCCGAAGGTCTCAAACTTCACCGTCTTCCGGCTCAGCAGCAAGAGCAGCAGCACCACCAGCAGCACCGCCCCCAGCGCGAGCCAGCCCCACAGCGGCATATGGAAGCCCTGAGAGGGCAACTGGGAGGCGTCCACCCACTTGGCGTACAGCGTCATACTGCCCTGCACCGTGTCTTTATCGAAATCCCACTCCCTGGTCATATCGAAGTCACTGTACCAGCCGGCCAGCGCGAAGCCCTCCTTGGTGGGGTCCTCCGGGCGGGTCACCTTCTGGCCCAGCTTCACCTTCTGATCCGGAACGGAGCTGCCGCCGTTGCTCTCGAACCGCACGGTGCATTCATCCGTCACCACCACGGTCACGTCACGGCCGGTGGCGGCGTAGCTGTCCATGCCGCCCTCGACGGCCACCTGCATTTCCGTGTTGCGGATCACAGAGGAGCCGGAGGTGCCGATGACCTTCAGCTGGAACGTGCCGATCATGGTGGAGGCGTCCCAGTTCTCGCCGCCGCCCAGAGACAGGAAGTTCATGTAAAATGCCCGCAGGCCGCCCCGCAGAGCGATGTCCGTCGTCTCGATGGAGGCCGCCGTCATGGCGCTGTTCTCCATCAGCTCGAAGAACTCAGGGTCGTAGCACAGCTCGTCCTGCATGGCGTACATGGTGTAGCCCTCGTCCGCGTCGGTACGCTTCAGGGCCAGTGCCACCGTGACGATATCGCCGGTGGCGGCCTGCTTCGTGTCGCTGCCGTCGATGGACAGCTCAAATAGGTATGACTGGCTCTCGTCCACGGCCATGACCGGGACGACTGACGCCAGCAGCGTCAGGGCCGCCAGCAGTGCGCATAACAGTTTCTTCATTTCGTGGTTCTCCTTCTGCTTCTTTTTATTCAGAAATTCGTTTCTATTCCTCTTTTTCCGCGTCTCAAGAGACACATAAACAAACCTCCGAAAAACGGGGTATTTCCCCTGCCCCTTTCGGGGCAGGGGAAATCATGTGCAATATGGACAGTATTCGCCCTATAGAGAGGGTTACTTGATCAAGGCCACAACAGCCGCAGCATCCAAAGCGCTGACCTCTCTATCCTTGTTCACGTCAGCAGCCAGGAACATTTTCATAGTGGTCGTTTCAAAGCTGTCATACTTGGTGTTGTAGATGTTGTATACCAGCTGGGCGTCGTTGATATCCACCAGTCCGGTGCCGTTCACATCGCCGTTGACATTGAAGGTCTGAGCAATACCGTTCACCTCGGTGATCTGACCTGCCTTCTCGGCCTCGGCCTTTACCTCATCCAACATCTTGTCGGAAATGACCAGATAGGCATAGGCGCCGTCATAACGCTCCGCGTTCTGGAACATGGCGTTATTGCCATAGGCCAGCACCTTGCCGTCAGACAGCTTTGCGCTGTCAGCCAGTTTGGCGGTAATCAGGAACACGGCTTTGCCATTCAGCTTCACATACTCATTGACTTCAATGGTGTACTTGGTCTCGATGAGCTTCTTTTCCACGGTAACGGTGATCACATCACCCGCGGCGATATCCGCACCCGCGATGGTGTAGGTGCCGTCGCCATTATCCTTGACGGTGACTGTGGTATCGTCTGCCTTTGCTGCCGTTACGGTGTACGCATAGCCGTCTTCCTTATGAATGGAGAACTTGAAGTCCTGACCGGGTTCAACTATCTGGGATGCACTGCCATTCACAACATCGGCCACGCCACTGCCAGCGAAGTTGATCTGAGCCTTGTTCGCTTCCTTGGTCACGGTAATGACCACGTCGCCTGTGATATCCTTGCCGTTGATGGTGTAGGTCTTGCCATCTGCATCCAGCGTGGGTGTGACCGTCTTACCGCCCGCAGTAACCGTCACGGTATAGGCATAGTTCGCTTCCGGAGTCAGCGTAAAGGTGTAATTCGTGCCATAAGTGGCGGTATTACCATTCAGGGCGACGTCGTCCGCACCGGTGCCAGCCTTGGCGACCGTGTAGGTCTTGCCCACAGCAGTGATGGTGATGTCGCCTGTGATCTCACCGGCGGGGATGGTATAGCTGCCGTCTGCACCCTGTGTCAGCGTACCCTTATCCACGCCGCCAACGGTGTAGCTCACGGTCATGCAGCTGCCGTCCAGACCGTTTGCCAGCTTGAAGGTGTAATCCTTGCCGGCCTCGGCTTTGGGATTACCATCCACAACATTTGCATCTCTGTTCACGGTGTAGGTCTGGCCCACGGTGATGGTGGCAGAGCCGGTCACAGTGGCAGCAGGGGCATCCTTCAGTGCGTTTTCGGACTTATCGATCTTGGCCTCGGTGACCTTTACCTCACCCGTGCCACCGGCTTTGCCGGTGAAGGAGAGGGTCAGGTTTTGGCCAAGGGTCAGATCCTTGCCGTAACGGTAGATGGTCAGGTTGCCGTTTCCATCATCTGTGACGGTAGCATCTGCGTCGCTGAAGCTCTTGTAGGTCAGGACATCCTTGTTATAACTGACCTTCATGGAATAGGCAGCATAGCTGGTCTCGTTAGCGTCGCTGTGGGTGATGTTCAGCTTGACCTCTGCCTCCCCGTCGGTCTGGATCGTGGCATCGCCGGACACCGCTACCGTGTAACCCACAGCCGCAGGGGTGTTGTTGGTCACGGTAACAGCAGCTGTGAAGGTGCCGACATCTGCTCCGTCAAAGCTACCATCTGCAATAGACGGAACTTTAAGGGAAAATGTGTACGTTCCGCTGGGCGTATCTTTCGCTACCGTATAGGTTGCCTTCCAGATCGTTCCGCCAGCCGCAACCACAATGGGCGCGTCGAAAGTGTTCTCTACCCAATATGTATGGCCAGTATTCGGATCATCTTCCATGGGGCTTGCCGTACCGCCGGGCGTCAAGGCAGTGAGGGTAAAATAAGAAGTATCTTCCAGTTCCTTCTTGGACCAATCCGCCTGAAATGCGTAATACTCATCACCCTTGGCCGAAATGAAGTTTACGTCAACAGTCTTATCTTCCGTTCCGTCCACGGTGACAGAGCCGCCCTCAAATTTATAATCTGCTGCAACAGGGGCCGCAAACGCCGTCTGCACAGCAAGTGTGCAGAGCAGCGAAAGAGCCAGCAGAAATGCCGTAATTCTACGAATTTTTACACTCATACCGTTCTCCTTTTTTACCAGGACATTGCCTTATATGCCTTGTGTGCCGCAGACAGGCAGGCACGGTTGATCATCACTGCAACTGCAGCATTCGGTGTTCCGATAGCGCAAGTAGCTTGATCATTCAATGCTTTATATGCTTTGTGGCTCTCGGAGAGACAAGCGCGGGAAACCAATGTCGCATCCGATGCATTTACCACGCCATCGCCGTTTACATCGCCCTTCAGCGCCACGATGATGCTGTCGCCCTCTGCCAGCGTCGCGGTGAAGCTGTGGGTGCCGTCTGCGGTAGTGGCCGTCAGCTTCTGGTAAGTGCCGTCGGCATTCTTCACCAGCACCACGCAGGCCACGTCATTGTCGCTTGCCACGGTGAAGGTATTTTCAGCATCCAGCTTCCAGCCGGCCGCGGGAGCGGTGACGGTAATGGTGGGTGCATCCGCGGAAGTACCGGCCTTGAAGGTGGTCACACCATCCGCGGTGGTGCCGTCCGTCGTGCCATTGCCGATCTTAATGTCAGACTTGGGCTGAGTCAGAGACACTGTCTTGGTGGACAGCGTGTAGTTGCCCACATCGGTACCATAGGTATAAACGGCCTCAACCGCGCCCTCGTTGTTGGTATGATACGTCACCACATTGGTCACGTCGCGCTCCATGCCGTTGGCCAGCTTTGCCACGATCTTGCCGCCGGTAACCTGAACTTTGCTTCCGTCCGCATCTACGCTTTCGGGAGTTTTCGCCACCACCAGCTCCTTGACCGCGCTGGTCAGGGCAATCAGGTTGCCGCTGTCGTTCTTGAAGTACAGTGTGCCGTACTTATCCACCACGGGGCTGCTGATGCAGTACTGCGCCAGGGGGCCTTCCGGCTTGAACACCACGGGCGCGCAATTGCTTTGGCCGTTCTCGGTGATGCCGTTCTTCAAAGCTGTCTGACCCGCGCTGTCGTTGATCACGCGCATGACGCCAGGGGTGTAGTTATCCATGAAGTAGACGTTCACGCTGCCATCCTCAGTGTTGGTGGACAGCAGGCCGCTGGTCTGGGGATAGCCCTGCGTGGTGGCGGTGTATGCCACGCTCCAGCTGTTCAGATCCAGCACCGCAATGTGGTGGCCGCTGTAGGCGGTGAACTGACCGTCGCCGGATACGCCCACATAGGCGCGGCTCTTATACACCACGGGGGTGGAGGTGCTCATGCCGCCTAGATCGATAGCCTGAGAGCCGGAGAGCTTACCATCCGCGCCAAGGACTTCGCTGTAGAAATAGCCGCCCTTGGAGGTGAAGTACACGCGGCCGTCCGCATAAGCGATGTTGGAGCGGATATCGCCCACATAACCAGTCTTGGAATCGACCAGCTTGCCGGTATTCTTGTCGAACACCACCAGCTTGGCGGTCTGGGAGGTATAGCCGCTCTGGCCGTCGTCGGTGCCGACGACCACATACTTCTCGTTGGCGTAAGCACCGGCCCAATAGAAGCCGCCCTGACTGGTATAGCGCCACAGGGCCTCCTTGGCGGAGGTGCCCTCATAGTCCGCCGTCAGGCACACGAAGTTGGCGGCACCGCTCTCGCCGTTCCAGAAGCCCACATACACATACCCGTCAGAGTAGGTGATGGGGGAGTTGGACTGGCCCTTCAGCGGATCCTGATAGACCCACAGGGACTCCAGCGTGTCGGCGCGGAACGCCTGCACGCGGCCCTCCTTCAGCGCCACGAAGATCATACCGTCGGCATAGGTGGGCGGGATGATGGCGAAGTCGGAGTTGCTGACCATGTTCACGGAGGCCACGGTCTCGCCGGTGGCGGGATCCAGCTTCAGCAGTCTGGTGCCCGCGTAGGCGTACATGTAGCCGCCCACGAAGATGGGGGAGCCAACCGCGCCGCTGTCATAGCCGCTGCCGCTGGCGCTGGCCCACAGCAGCTCCACATCGGAGGACTTGGTCTCCGCGTCGATCTGGCCGGTGGGGGTCTTGACGCTGGTGATGGCCATGTTCTGGTCATTGCCGCGGAAGTTGGGCCAGAAAGCATCATACTTCGGCAGGGTGAGCGTCTGTGCGGCGGTCAGCGTCACGTTCAGCACGCCGTCGGTCAGGTCGGCGGAGCCGGACAGGGTGCCGGTCTTGGTGACGTAACCCTTGGCCACGACGACATACTTGTAGGTCTTGTCGGTGCGCAGGCTGTATACGCCGTTCTTGCCGGGGGTGACCAGCGTGTCGCCCTGATAGACGCGCACCTGCGCGCCGTCGACGTTGGTGGTGATCTTCGCGTCGTAGGTGCCGATGGTATCCACCGTGTAGGTGTACACGGTCTTGACCGCGCCGGTCTCCGCATCGGAGACGGTGATGGTGAACTTGCCGTTATCCAGCTTGCCCAGCGGGATCTTGCCGCTCTCCAGCTCGGGGCTGTAGGCCACGGTGACGCCGTCGCTCAGGGTAGCGGCCACGGTGGGGGTCAGGGCGGTAACGCTGTCGGGTACCTTGAGCGTGTAGTTCAGCGTCTCGGGCGCGAAAGCCTGATCCTGCTCCAGACCTTCCTCGGCGAAAGTGACGGTTTTCAGCGTGGGCAGGACGGTCAGCTTGAAGGTGTACACCGTCGCTGTGCCGCTGCCGCCCTCCGGCGGGGTCACGGTCAGAGTCAGGGTGTTCTCGCCCAGCCTCATCAGGTCGGCATAGTTGATGCTCTCGGAGGTATTCGCCGTCATATCCGTGGTGGCGGCGATGGTCTTGGTCCTTTCGCCGATGGCGGCGGTGATGGTCGCGCCGGTCTCGGCAGGAATGGCCCAGATGCTGTAATAATTCCATGCTTTATGAGAAGCGCCGTTAGGGATCACGACCGTATCATATTGCGTAAAGCTATATGTTGTTGTACCCTGCGCGAAGTCGTTGGGATCCAACAACATGGCGCCACTCGTGTAAGCCGAATCGACTCTTCCCATAACATGGCTGCCCAGCCGCAGCGCAGTCAAGCCGTTGGCGCTGTCTGCCGCCGTTACGGTAACGGAATAGGTCTTGCTGTGGGTGCAGTCCTCCGCCGTAACCGTAAAGTCCACGAAGCCATTGGAGAAGTCAACCGTGCCGTCAGCGGGACTGATGGTAGCACGTGGACTGATGGTGGTGGTGATCTCCACCTTGGTCAGATCCGTGCCATGGGGCAGCACAAAGTAATAGTCGCCGCTCTTATCCAGCAGGGCCGTATTGCCGTTGACGGTCAGACCCGTCAGGTCGCAGGCGTAGTTCTTCAGTGTCTCGAAGCTATCGCACACCGGCAGATTCTGACTTTCGCTGTCTCCCTGCTTCCACGTCACGCCGCGCAGGGAGATGTTGGTATACTCGTTCAGCTTGTCCACAAATGCCGGAGCCTGCATGGCGTTTAGGGTCATGCCAGTAGCATAGTCGCCCGCGTCATAGTCGCCGACGGCGGGCAGGATACCCACCTGCTGATAGTACAGACTGCCCAGCGCCTTTTCATTATCGCCGCTGCCTGCCAGACTGCCAATCAGGTGGCCCGCCACAGGCTCGGCCTCCTCAGAGCCATACTGGACGGAACCGGCGTGGTAGCTGTTGAACACGCCAACCTTATCCGTATAGCTGCTGGTATTATAAGCAATTCCCACGAGGCCGCCCACGGTGGTTTTGCTGACCTTGACGGTACCCAGGTTATAGCAGTCCTCCATGATGCCGCTCAGCTCGCCCACCAGACCGCCGGCCCGTTCGTCGGCGTTGACAGTGCCGTAGTTGGCGCAGCCGGAAATGACGCCGAGCTCCTCGTCCGCAGAGTTGCCAAGAGCGCTCAGTTCCGCGCAGATACCGCCGACTTTCGTGCCGGAGGCGGTGACGGTGCCATAATTGCGGCAGTTTACGGCGTTATTGCAAATGGCTGCCAGACCACCGACTGTGCCGCCGCCGTTGATCGTAATGTCACCATAGTTAGCACAGCCGACCATCTTTCCCACGTTTTCTGCCAAACCGCCGATGCTGGCATTTGCATTGTCTGCGCCGGTGGTCTGTGCCGTCACAGTTGCGTAATTGAAGCAGTTTTCAATATAATCAACCTGATATGCCAGCGTTCCGCTCCAGGAACGGAGTTTAAAGGTGCAGGTCTTGTCTATCGTCAGATTCTTCAAAGCGGAAATCTGACCAAACAGGCCAATGTATCGTGTGTCACCGCTTTGCTTATTGCAATCGACATTCCAATTGACGATTTTGTGCCCGCCACCATCATAAGTCGCTTTAAACGGATATTTTGAACTGCTGTTGACAACAAAGCCAATTGCGTTCCAACTCTCTACGCCGGACATGTCGATGTCCGCCGTCTGGAGGAAATATTGGCCTTCATAGGTCACTCCATGATTATTAACCCTCCCTTGGAGTGCCTGAAGCTCAAATAAAGAGTTGATTTTATACGGATTTGTTTTTGTGCCGTCACCTTCAAACTGATAAGGCTTTTCTTTGAGCGTTATATACAGCTTTAAGGTTTGCGCTTCCCCACGGATTCCTTCTTTCGGTGTAAGGACAACGCTTCCATCAACTTGCCATGCGTTGCTCGTTTTCGTGACATTGAGTTCTTTCGGCATAGTGACGATCGCATCCGTAAACGGTTGACCGTCCTTAGTCAATGTCAGTCCGGCATTTTCAATGGTAAAATCGCCCTGCGTCGCTTCGCTGTCCACCTCATAGGTAAACTGTGCCAGAGATACGTTGAGGTACACCTGTGATTCCAGCGCCTTACCACCCTCCGTAAAAGTAAATGTCACGCCTTCAAGCCATGCGTAGGGTGACACGTCAACTTTTTCGTAGCCGTCACCGGAAGCGCTCCTATAGTAAACCGTTGCTGAGCCCCACCAGTTTTGACCATAGGTAACGACGTTATCGGATTCCGCCAACGTCATTTCTATGTAAATCTCTTTGCCGTCATCAGAACCGGCAAAGGCATCTTTGCCGATTTTTCTGATAGATGCAGGAATAGTGACTTTGGTCAAAGCTGTGCTGACAGAGAAGCAGCTATCCCCGATCTCCTCTAACCCAGCTGGCAAATTGATCGTTGCCAGCTTGCTGCATGATGAAAAAGCGGAGCTGTTCAGTCTTTTCATCGTGCTCGGCAGCGTGACCGATTCCAGCTGCTTATAACCGGAAAAACACTGATCGCACAGTTCCGTTACGCCTTCCCCCACGACAACTGTTCTTGCCGTGTCCACAGCAGCTGTATTTGTAGACGTATCCTTAAAAATGGTGTCATTCAGTTTGCTTGTAACGGCGCCCGTATCTGTGCCGGACTTGCCTGTAACATAAACTTCGACTCTTGCGTCTTTGCCATAGAATGCAGCGCGAACCGTACCGTCTGTGTTTGCCTTTATAATCTTGGGTACTGCAAGTTCGCTGCCAGCATTCTCGCTTGTCACATTGCACATGATTTTTGCCTTCGTCGTGGCATTTGGCACGGTACCTATTTCAAAATCTTTGAGTATTTTCTGTAGGACAGTGTTCTCATCCTCAGAGAAGTTAAACGTCTTGCCGGGACAACCCGCGAAGGCTCCGGTTTCAATCGTAGATACCTTGGCGGGAATGTTCATGACCGCCAGATTTTTTGTTGACATAAACGCTTTTTGGCCGATGCTCTCCAGCGTAGCAGGCAGACTGACGGAAATCAGTGCGGTATGTGAAGTAAAAGCAGAGTTTCCGACACGAGTAACACCCTCGTCGATAATAATGATTTTTGTCTTAGCTCTGTAAGCTTTCCACGGCGTACTATTAACGTTCGCATAATCCTTCATCGCGCCTTTACCGCTGATAGTCAGGGTCGAGGTCTTGGCATCATACGACCAAGTGACGCTGTCGTCACCGGCGGCGCTGCAATCGTTATCCGCAGCCCATGCCATCGTCGGCAGCAGGCTGAACGTCATCACAAACGCCAGCAGCAGCGCCAACAGCCGATGGGCCTTGTTGCTTCTCATGTTGTTTTCCTCCTTGTGTGTATTCTCTATCTCCAAACGCCGCAGCGTGATAAAGGAATCAGGGCGGTTCACGCCGCCGGTATCGAGCCGATGGATCTGTGCTGAGAGAGGAGGTGGGAGGGGCGGCTTTTCCCCTCCCACCCTTATGGAAAGCTGACAGTCTCCGTTCAGACTGTCTCGGCTTGACAAGGGTAACTTAGCAGGACACCTCCTGCTCTGCGGCTTCTGCCGCTTTCTCGATTTCGCGCTGACGGGCAGCGGCATCGCGGGCCTCTTTCTTTTCCTGCTCCAACCGCTTTTTCTCTTTCAGCCGTGCCTGTTGTGCCGCATGGCTGGCGGCGGCTTTAGCGCGCTTCTCTTTCTTCTTGCGCTCGGATTCCTCGTAGAACAGCGGCTCCTGCACGGCCTTTTCTCGTTTGTATCGTGCCGTGTCTTTCAGCTTAGGCTCTTTTATCGGTGGCCGCAGGTGTGCCATCTCCAATACCGTGTCCCAGCTCCCGAAGCACTCCTCGATGAACGCGCCGCCGTCCACCTCACAGGGTGCTGGGCTGTGGCGCAGGGTGCGGGCACACCGGGCCAGATACAGCGCCAGCTCTCGCAAGGGCGTGCCCGCGTGCTTTTCGGCAAAGGCCGCGTCCCGCACTGCCAGCGCGTCCTTGGTGCGCTGGGCGATCTGCTGGTCGCACCAGCTATTGTAGTCGAATTTCCGATTCGGATCCCAGTGGCTCATTGGCGCACCTCCCCAAGGTCGTATTTTGGGCAAGAAAAAACGCCGACGTCTTACGTCAGCGTACACTCCTACCTATGTTACAACGAGGGTGCGCCGCTGCAAACAAGTTCTCCTTCGTGTAATTCTACTGCCCTCGCGCCACGGGATCTCTCCCTCGTACACGACCTACCTTCTCAGGACTCGCGTCCCAATGGCGGGTATTGCCCAGCG
>OIWU01001045.1_pt1 | contig 29686 bp, 29 predicted proteins | sample 1587711 | NCBI WGS metagenome assembly OIWU01 (sample SAMEA3888909, study PRJEB22519) | human gut metagenome | biome: human gut; feature: human-associated habitat; material: faeces | place: Denmark | collected 2010 | reverse complement strand
CCCGCGGCAGATGGAACGCGAAAATGAGATGATCGTTATTTCACATCGCCTTTTGGCATGCTTGACAGAAAGAATATCGAAGGACTTGGAAACGAAAAGACTAAAAAGGCGTAGAAAGCCTTTTTAGCCTTTTCGTCTTCAAGCGGGATCTTCGGGGTTTTCTTCCACTTTCGCATCTGCACGATATTTGACAGAGAAGAATATAAAGACGAGAAGAGCGCAGGTGAAGGTCGTCAGACTGGTAAGCTGCGCGCTCTTGAGACCGAAGGCCAGACTGCCATAGTCACCGCGGAAGAATTCCAGAAAGAAACGAAGCAGTGAGTAGAGCATGATGTAGAGACAGAAGGTCGTGCCGCGGGCATGCTTGAAGCAGGCATACCACAGGAGCAGTCCCAGAATGATGAGATCGCCCTGACACTCCCAGACCTCGGCAGGCCAGAGAGGCTGTGCGCCGTAGGTGCGGTAGGCAAGTGTGGTATCAGGATACAGAATACCAAAATGGGCGCCCGTCGGATGACCGAAGGCATCACCATTCATGAAGTTTGCGATACGTCCGATGGCCTGTCCGAAAATGATGGCGGGCGTCACGGTATCAGCAAAGGGCAGGACTGGTATCTTGTGCTTTCTGAGATAGAAATAGGCAGCCACGCAGGCAAAGATGACGCCTCCCTGGATGGCCATGCCGCCCTGCCACACGTAGGGGATCTCAAGCAGATGATCATGGTAGTAGTCCCAGTCAAAGAAGAAGACATCCCAAAGACGTCCGCCGATGATGCCGACAAAGGCGATGGTGATGCCGAGATCAAAGACATGTTCATGCCAGCCGCGGCCGTCCTTCTTCAAAAGGTAGTAGGCCATGATGCATCCAAAGATGATGCCCAGAGAAAAAAAGATCCCATAAAAACGGATCGGAAACCCACCGATGAAAGTGACATATTGATGCATGTATGGTACTCCTTTATGTATGGCGACCGAGAATCAGAAATGAGAAAACAAGAAGCATTTCTCTATAGAGCATTTTGTATGAAAATCGATCCCTGCTTCCGTTGAAATCCATAGAAGGGGATCTAAGGAAACACTGCTCTGAGTCGTTCCTTTTTATTATACAACAACCGTAAAGTATGCAAAAATTAAATACTTGTCTGTATGATACTTATACTTATATGAAAGACAGGCTCACATTATACCGAAAATTTTCATATTTGAACAATATTCAGCCAATAATAGAAAAAATCTATACATATAGGGGGTATAGGTAAACGTATAGAAAATTCGATTTCCTCATAGAGGACTAATGCTGTAAATGAGAATCAGGAAAATTCATAAATATCAGCAAAAACCAAGTAAAATATGCTATAGTTAGGATCTATTCTCAAATAAAATGGAAGAATATCAGGGAATTGAAAATTTCAAAAGTACTTAAAAACTAATAATTTTATCGTTTTTTTGAAAGAAAGGACTTGAAATCCTAGAAAGCTATGGTATTATACTCATATAAGGAAAATAACTTCTAATGACTATTTACTTTTGCATAGCTGCGGGTTCAATAATAATAACAATACCCCACTAAAAATAATAACAAAGCTGTGCGATTGGATTTCCTTTTTCTTTTTACTTGCTATGGGAGGAACTTCATAATGAGAAACTGTGTATTAATCATCGAACATGATCCGAGTGTCAGCCGTTTCATGCAGCTCAAGCTGGAAGAGGAAGGCTTCAGCTGCCTTATTGATAATACGGGAGAGGCGGCTGTTGATCTGGCAGGTCAGCGTCAGGTGGACCTGATCCTCCTGGATCCGGATGAACCACTGAAGGGCGGCCATGAGATTTTAGGAAAGGTGAGAGAGATCAGCTCTCTGCCGATCATCTACCTGTCTTCCGATACCTCTGTCGATGCGAAGGTCGAAGCTCTGAATGCTGGTGCCGATGATTATATGACAAAGCCATATGCTACCAAGGAACTGATCGCCCGCATCCATTCTGCGTTGCGCCGCCACGAAGAACCGAAAATTATCGTGGATCCGGCCTTCACGATCGGTGATCTCTCCATCTATCCGGAACGTCATGAAGTACGTGCCAGTGATGAAGTTGTCGATCTCACAAAGAAAGAATTCGATCTGCTCCTTTTCCTGGCCAAGAATAAAAACCGCGTACTGAAAAGAGAAGAGATTCTGGAAAAGGTCTGGGGCTATGGCTATGCAGGAAAGACGAATATCGTGGACGTTTATGTCCGCTATCTGCGCAGCAAGATCGATGAAAAAGTCGGCAAGAAATACATTCATACCGTTCGTGGCATCGGCTACGTAGCTAGAGACTGATATGATCCGTCAAGTCATTGTCGTAGAAGGTAAATCGGATATCGCTCGTGTGAGCCATGCCGTAGAAGCTGATATGATCGCCACGGAAGGCTTTGGCATCCGCCGCGAAACATTAGAACAGATCCGCCTCGCTTATGAAAAGCGAGGCATCATCATCCTGACGGATCCCGATGGCCCGGGAGAACGCATCCGTCAGCGACTGACCCGTCTTTTCCCGAAGGCGCTTCACGCCTTTGTGCCGAAGTCAGAAGCCTCCACAGAAAATGATGTCGGGATAGAAGACGCTTCGCCCGAGTCCATCCGAAAGGCGCTGTCCTGTCTCCGTGTCCAATATCAGGAAGACTCGGAGGAGTTTTCCATGGGAGATATTTTTGCAGCAGGTCTTGCAGGCAGGCCGGATTCTTCTGAAAAAAGAGCCAGAGTCGGTGCGCTCCTTGGCATCGGCTATGGGAATGGGAAACAGTTTTTGAAACGGCTGAATCATTTCGGCATTACTCGCAACGAGTGGGAAAAGGCATTGGAAGCATGCCAGAAGGAGCCGACATGTTAGACGCCAATTTAGCAGATCGTAAAGTCGTCCAGTATGTGATGAACCGCTTCGGTATCCACGCGAAGCATCGCCTGGGGCAGAACTTTCTCATCCGACCCGATGTCGTTGCTGCCATCGCAGAGGCTGCTGAACTCAGCGATGGGACGCCCGTCATGGAGATCGGGGCCGGTATCGGCACTCTGACGCAGGCACTCGCGGAGACCGGTGCGGATGTGACAGCCTTCGAGCTGGATCAGAGCTTGAAGCGTGTCCTCGACCATACACTGGAACATTATAAAAATATTCATATCATCTATGAGGACGTGCTGAAAGCCGACCTCAAGACCATTCTGGGAGAAAAGGACTGGCACTGCGCGGCGAACCTGCCGTACTATGTGACAACGCCGATCCTTCTGACGCTCATTCAGTCAGGACTTCCCATTTCTCTCTTCGTATTCATGACGCAGAAGGAAGTGGCAGACCGCATCCTAGCTGCGCCCGGCTCGAAGGACTACGGCGCGCTGACACTTGCGGTACAGTTTGACTGCACGGCAGAGCGTGTCATCGACATCCCGCCGACCGCCTTCATCCCGCGCCCACAGGTCACGTCGACGGTGCTCAAGATCCGCCGCCGCGAGAAGCCGGCGGTCAGCGTGAAGGATAGAAAGCTCTTCTTCAGCCTCGTCAAGATGGGCTTCGGGCAGCGCCGCAAAGTCTTTACCAATGCCATGAAAGCAGGCGGCATCTCTGCCGATATGGTGAAGGCGATCCTCGAAAAAGCGGATATTGATGGCTCCCGTCGCGGGGAGACTTTCTCCATGGAAGAGTATGGCCGCATGGCAGATGCATGGTATGAATTGATCCATGAATAAGAAAAGTCCCGCTGATGTGATCAGTGGGACTTTTTACGTGGGGGATCATGTGTCATGAACCATGTTGGAAAGGAGACGGCTGAGAGCTTTTACGGGACCGGAGAACGCGATCATCAGCTGATGCTGTGATACGATGGAGTCAGAGGATATGGTGTGCCTGCCGGAGGATATCGCCCGCCGGAGCAGAAGGGGCATGGCGACGGGGCGTATGCGGGTAAAGCATCGGAGGAGAGATCCTTCCAAGCAAAAAGCTCTTTGCCCAAAAAAGGCAAAGAGCTTTTTGCTTGGCGGAGCAGGTGGGATTCGAACCCACGGGCCTCGAAAGGCTAACGGATTTCGAGTCCGCCTCGTTATGACCACTTCGATACTGCTCCATGATGAAATGATTTCCGGCGATGGATAAAGAAATCGTCCATCAGTGTCTGACATTTCTCTTTCAGGATCCCGGAAGTGATGTCCAAGGTGTGATTTGCCATACCCTCTCCGATGTGGAAGCACGAGTCAATACCGCCATAGAGGGGATTGGCTGCACCGTAGATCAGATGCGGGATGCGGGCATTCATAATGGCGCCTGCGCACATTGGGCATGGCTCTATGGTAACATAAAGCCGCGTGTCCGTCAAACGCCATTTGGAAAGAAAATGGGAGGCGGCGCGGATGACATTGACTTCTGCGTGGCTGGTGGGGTCGAAGGTGGCTTCGCAGCGGTTGTGGTCAGCAGCGAGTATGATGTCTTTATAGACGAGGACGGCACCGATGGGGATCTCTCCTTCGTGATAGGCTTTTTGTGCTTCTTCAAGTGCGATCTGCATGTATTCCGTGTCTGTCATGGGGGCTCCTTTAGAAATGGGATCATCGGATTCAAAAGGTTCAGCGGGCTAGGTAGAGATTCATGCCTGCTGCTCTTATATTTTATCATACTTGGCTTTCCCTGTTGTCGGTTAGATGCCAAGAGGCTTACAGTGCGGGATAAAAATGACTGCGTTTTACTGTTTTTTTTCGCGCTGCAACATGCCTGTGGAAGCTGCTCAGACCGCAGAGCTTAGAGAACTGGTCAAGTCCTCCTGCCGCCTCAGCAAAAATTCCCATTTCCATCTTTCCTATCACTCTTGGATTGTGCTAAAATAAAGTGAAAATACCTTGAAGGTATAATGACAGAACGGAGGAGAAGAATGGAAGAAGAAAGAAAAGCTGCGAATTTTATCGAAGCAGAAATCAATAAAGATATTGCAAATCATGTCTATGCGAATGATCGGGTGCTGACGCGTTTTCCGCCGGAACCGAATGGATACCTTCACATCGGGCATGTGAAGAGCATCTGTCTCAATTTTGGCATTGGACAGAAGTATCATGGGGAGACGAATGTCCGCTTCGATGATACGAACCCGGCAAAGGAAGAGGTCGAGTATGTGAATTCCATTCTGGAGGATGTGAAGTGGCTCGGCTTCCATTGGAAGGAACCGGTCCATTATGCATCTGACTATTTTCCGCAGCTGTATGAATTCGCCTGCAAGCTGATCCGCATGGGTCTTGCGTATGTCGATGACCAGACGAGTGAGGAAATCCATGATACCCGTGGCGATCTGAAGCATCCGGGCAAGGAAAGTCCCTATAGAAACAGAAGCGTCGAAGAGAACCTGAAGCTTTTCCAGGAAATGAAGGAAGGCAAGTACAAGGATGGGGAAAAGGTGCTTCGCGCCAAGATCGATATGGCTTCGCCGAATATGGTCATGCGAGATCCGGTCATTTATCGTGTGCTGCATGCGACCCATCATAGAACGGGGGATACCTGGTGCATTTATCCGCTCTATGACTTTGCACATCCGCTCTCTGATGCCATCGAAGGGATCACGCACTCCATCTGTACGCTGGAGTTTGAAGAACGCCGTCCGCTTTACAACTGGTGCCTGCAGGCATTCGACGGGCCGGAAAAGCCGCGCCAGATCGAATTTGCCCGCCTCAACGTGACGACGATGATCACGAGCAAGAGAAAGCTCCGCAAGATGGTAGAAGCCGGCCTCGTTTCCGGATGGGATGATCCGCGTATGCCGACCATCAGCGGGATCCGCCGCCGTGGCTACACGCCGGAGTCGCTGCGTCATTTCTGTGAGCTGGTAGGGGTCGCCAAAGCAGATAATCTTGTCGATATCGCGCAGCTGGAATACTGCATTCGTGAAGACCTGAAGGCGAAAGCTCCTCGCCTCATGGTGGTCGTCGATCCGGTGAAGGTTGTCCTCACCAACTATCCGGAAGGGCAGATCGAAGAGATGACGATGGAGAACAATCCGGAGGATGCTTCAGCCGGAGAACGTCAGGTACCATTTGGCAGAACTCTCTATATCGAACGGGAAGACTTTATGGAAACACCGGTGAAGAAATTCTTCCGTATGACACCAGGCAAGGAAGTCCGCCTGAAGGGGGCTTATATCGTGAAGTGTGAGGATGTCGTCAAGGATGCCCATGGCGATATCGAGGAGATCCACTGCACAGTCGACTTTGATACAAGAAGCGGTACGCCGGGAGCGGATCGCAAGGTGAAGGGGACGCTCCACTGGGTAGCCGCTGATACAGCGGTCGATGTGGAATCCCGCCTCTATGACTACCTGATCCCGCCGGATGATACGGATGATGGCCGCGATTTCATGGAGAAGGTGAATACCCACTCGCTGGAAATCAAGCACAGCAAGGCAGAGCCGGAAATCAAAAAGTACAAGGTCGGAGATCGCTTCCAGTTCCTCCGAAAAGGCTACTTCATCATCGACAAGGACAGCAGCGAGGATCATCTGGTCTGCAACCGCATCGTAGGTCTGCGTGATACTTGGGCAAAGCTCGCTAAGAAGAACGGCTGATATGAAGATGTGGAAACGCGTTTGCGCTGGGCTTCTCGTGGCTGCCCTGCTGCCGATCTCCTCTCTGGCAGCGGAGAAACTTGATCTCAAAGGCATCGGGCGGATGACGGTGCCAAAGAATGTGACCTTTGAAAAAGGGGCGCAGGATGCACTGCCCTTCCTGTCTGCAGGTGGGACAGAGCGATTCTTTTTGCGGCGCGGGATGACAGACAGTGTATATTACACGATGACCTATGCGGATCCTCCGGATTTCAGCTATGGCTGGGCGATGTCGCATAAGCTCGGTGTGTCTTATCTTCTCGGCATCGGAGCGGTGAATCATAAGGATGATCCGGCGGAAGCACAGCTGGATCTCATTGCAGCTGATCTCAATGAAAGGCTGATAGAGTCCGGAGCATCTTTTGATGGCGAAGCACCTCTGGTAAAAAGCAAGGATAAGAAGCATCTTCGCTATGAGGGCTCTGTCGTCATCACGACGAAGGAAAAAGATGTCACATACCATGAGGCGTATCAGATCGTCCTTGCCTGTGATGGTTATTTCACAACGCTCGGTATCATCAATACAGATGCGGATCAGAAAGATCTTACCGCGGCGGTAAAGACAATGGTGCAGAAGAGAAAACTCCCTGAAAAGGTGAAGCTGCTCGATCTGGCAAAACGTGGGACATCCTTGACGGAGTGGGAGTGAATCAAAGCGGCAATCACCATTGACAAGGTGACCTTAAACATTTAATATGTAAGTGTAGTAAATGCAGGGAAACATGGATGTCATTGCGGCGTCAGGTTTCTCAGATGTACTGGTATGTAATAGGAGGAATTCCAAATGGCAAAAGTAGCAATCGTATACTGGTCCGGTTCCGGCAACACAGAAGCTATGGCTCAGGCTGTAGAAGAAGGTGCCAAGGTAGCTGGCGCAGAAACGACCCTTTCTTTCGTTTCTGACACCACGGCTTCCGATGTAGCAGCTTTCGATCACATCATCCTTGGCTGCCCGGCTATGGGTAATGAAGAACTGGAAGAATATGAATTCGAACCATTCTTCGCAGAACTGCTTCCACAGCTGAAAGGTAAAGTTGTCGGCATTTTCGGCTCCTACGCTTGGAATCAGGGCGACTGGATCGAAACTTGGAAACAGCGTTTTACCGATGAAGGCATCGAACTCGCTGCTGAACCGGTCAAAGCTTACAGCTATCCGGACGACGATGCACTGGCAGCTTGCAAAGCTCTTGGCGAAACCGTTGCTAAAGCGTAATGACTATATAAAAAAGGGCGTTCCGAGGAGCGCTCTTTTTTTGTAGAAGAAGGGCAATGAGAGATTCTTGCGAATGGCGACAGGCTCTCCCTTCCCGTTTCTATTTGGATCAGCGTTTCCTTACATTTTCGCAAAATCTCATGAGACGTGGGGATGATGGATGCAGTCATTCCCCGGTGAGGAGGTCAAGATGGGACAGAAAGTAGCGATCATTTTTTATTCTGCGACAGGGAATACGGAAGCTATGGCAGAGGCTGTCGCAGTCGGTGCTAAAAAGGCAGGAGCTGATGTGCTGCTGGCGCCGGTATCTGATGTGGATCCGGTGGAGATCGGCAACACCTGCCATCGGATCATTTTGGGCTGTTCGGCCTGGGGGGTGGAGGTTATCGAAGAGGCACAGATGAGGCCCTTCTGTGATAAGCTGAAGCCCTATCTCAAGGGAAAGATCATGGGCATCTTCGGCTCGTGTGGCTGGAGCCGCGGCGCATGGCTGAATTCCTGGTACAATGAGTTGCACTTTGCCGGAGCCAGATTCCCCGCGCATCCGCTCCTTGCGTATGGCTACCCGGATGAGACAGCACTCAAAAATTGCGAAGAACTCGGAAAAGCAGTGGCAGAGGCGGAGGAATGACTAGTGACTAGTGACTAGTCACTGGAGACTAGAGAACGTCAGACTCTCGTGTCGTCATTTCGAGCGATAGCGAGAAATCTTTCCCATTCGCGGTCAGGCGGGCGATGTTTGGACCTCCGAAACGGGAAAACTGCTAGGGAAACACTGATTCTGCGATTTAATCAGTGTTTCCCTAGCCCCAGTCCTTCGGATACCCTCGTTGAACTTTCTAAACCTGTTGAAACTGTTCAACCTATTTCCACGCATAGAATCAAACAACCAACAAACAAAAGAATCGAAAGGACGATAACCAATGAATTGGGACAATAAATTTGCCAGCGATGTGAAAGCGGTACCATTTTCCGGTATCCGTAAATTTTTCGATCTGGCCAGCTCTATGAAAGATGTGATCTCTCTGGGTGTCGGTGAGCCGGATTATGCGGCTCCTGATAAGGTCATCCATGCGTGCATTGACAGCTTGGAGAGAAAAGAAACGTCTTATACGTCGAACTGGGGGCTTCTTGAGCTCCGTGAAGAGATCGCCAAGCTTTTTGCAAAGCGCTATGGGCTGACCTATGATCCGAAGGATGAGATCATGGTGACCGTTGGTGTTTCAGAAGCCATCGGACTTGTCATGACGACTTTCTTGAATCCGGGAGACGAAGTGCTGATCCCTGATCCTGCTTACTTGGCGTATCCGGCCTGCGTTTCTATTGCGCACGGCGTACCGGTCCTGGTACCGACCTATGCGAAGGATGAATTCCGCCTCACGGTAGAAGAACTCGAAAAGAAAGTCACGCCAAAGACGAAGGCCATCCTGATCGGATATCCGAATAATCCGACCGGAACGATCATGGACAGAGCGTCTCTGGAAAAGGTCGCTGCTTTTGCCAAAGCACATGACCTCATCGTCATCGCGGATGAAATCTACTGCGATCTGACGTATGAAGGGCAGCATACCTGCTTCGCTTCGCTGCCTGACATGCAGGAACGCACGATCGTCTTGAATGGTTTCTCCAAGTCTTATGCGATGACGGGCCTTCGTATCGGCTATGTTTGTGCTCCGCGGGAAGCACTCGAGGAGATCTACAAGGTACATCAGTATGAGATCCTCTGCGCTTCCACGACCAGCCAGTATGGTGCGATCGAAGCACTCAGAAACTGTGATGATGATGTAAAAGCTATGTTTGAGGAATATGCGGCCCGCCGTGAAATGACCTATCAGGGGCTGGTGGATATGGGTCTGACAGTCTTCAAACCGAAGGGTGCCTTCTATATTTTCCCGGATATCAGCTGTACAGGGATGGATGAGGAAGAATTCTGCGACAGGCTTCTTACGGAAGAAAAAGTCGGTGTCGTACCCGGCACCTGCTTTGGACCGCAGGGGAAGAATCACATTCGCATTTCCTACGCAGCCAGCCGTGAGAATATCGCCGAAGCGCTTAAACGCATGGCCCGCTTTGTAAAGAAATATAAAAAGGCGTAAATATAGGGAAACGCTGATTCAAAAGAGGGCCTTCCACGTCGTGGAGGCTCTCTTTTGCTTGACAGATGAGAGGCGGGGCTAGCATAATATGATTGTTGGCAGTTTCAGCCATGAATGACCGGTCATGGATCATGGCTTTTCGATAAAAGGAGAAAATGATGAAGCTACGCATATATCTACTGACACTCCTGCTCGGTGTTCTCGGCTTTGCAGGATGCGAAGCCGCAGAGCAGAACATGCGTGAAACGGCTCTTCCTTCATCGGCCGAGGTTCCGGCGGAGAAGACCATAGCGGAGTCTCATGGGAAAGCAGCGAAGGAGGAGACAGCCGAGACCCCGCTTCTTCCGATCGATGCCTCTCCGCTTGCCAGTGATGATTTTATACTGCATGGTATGGCCCTGGGAGATCGCGTGGATTCTCTGATCCGGAATATGGGCGTGCCGGATGCCATCTCGCGCGGTAGTGTAAGTGATACCTATACATGGAAGGACTTCACTGCGCGGGTGAACCATGCTGTTACCGAAGAGAGCGCATGGAAGGTCATGGGGAAAAAGGCACCGCCCACAGGCCTTACCGAGTATCGAAGCGAGAGAAAGGATCTGGAAACGCTGCGCGGCATTCACGCGGGAAGCTCGCGTGAAGCTGTCCTGCGTGCCTATGGTCGCCCTCTTCGCCTTCTTTGGGATGGGGAAAAGAGGGATTTTCTTCTGACTTATGAAGCCGGGGATCAAGAAATTTCTTTCACCATTCATAAGAACGTGGTAAAATCATTGCATGTGTCTTACTTGTCTGAAAAGAAAAAGAAGAAGACAGAAACGCAAGAAAGGCATGATTTTTTGCCGAAAGGGGACTTCTCTTTGGCGGGTCTTTCCTTGGGGCAGCGCTTCAAAGACTACTCTTTTATGGAGTGGGAACGGAAGATGATGAATCCCGGAGAGGAAATCTGGTACTATGAGGGCTATGGCGTCCGCATGACCAAGAAGGAACACTGGATCATGGCGTTCTTCCTGACAGATGATCGGATGCTGACTCCTCGAGGCCTTGCCATGGGCGATGATCAGTCGACCGCGGAAATGCTCTATGGCGCGCCACAAAAGCTGGAGATGGATACCTCTACAGGCAGCCCGCGTACAGCCTATGTGTACTTCTCCCAAGGGCAGAAGGAGGTACTTATCCTCTATTTCAAGAATAAAAAAGTGGATGGCATCGTCTGCGCCGGGAATCCACAGCGGAGAAAGTGACCTGTCCCCAGGCACTCATTTTTAGTAGTCAAGCAATCTGAGGTGTTATCGTGTACGATTATTTTTGCGCATTTATTGTCGGCGTAGTGGAAGGGCTGACAGAGTATATTCCAGTTTCATCGACAGGTCATATGATCATCGTCGGGCATATGCTGGGCTTCGAGGGAACGCTTGCCGATCTCTTCGATGTCTTCATCCAGCTCGGTGCGATCCTTTCCGTTCTCGTGGTGTACAGAGAAAAATTTACCTTTATCCTGAATACCCATCACTGGTTTCGCACAAAGGGGCCTTCTCTTCTGAATCTGGCCATCGCCATGTTTCCGGCCTGTCTTCTGGGGCTTGTTTTTCATGGATTTATCAAGAATACGCTCTTTGGTCCCATGACAGTCATCATCGGTCTGGTGCTGGGCGGTATCTTCATGATCGCGGCTGAAAAAATGCATAAGCATTTCTCTGTGACAGATGTAGATCACATCACATGGAAGCAGGCGCTGAAGATCGGACTCTTCCAGTGCCTCTCTCTTTGGCCTGGGTTTTCTCGAAGCGGCAGCACCATCGCCGGCAGCCTGCTCTTGGGGATCTCCAGAAAAGCGGCAGCAGACTTCACCTTCATCATGGCGGTTCCGCTGATGTTCCTTGCCTGCATCTATGATCTTCTGAAAACGATCAAGTACCTTGAAATGGGTGACTTTGGCATTCTGGCCGTCGGATTTGTGACCGCTTTCTTCGTGGCGTATGCATCCATTCTTTGGTTCCTGAAATTCCTGAATACTTCGACACTGACCGGCTTTGCCATCTATCGTTTCGTTGTCGCGCTCGTTGCACTCATTTACTTTTGGTGAAAAAAGGCTCCCGCTTCGGCGGGGGCTTTTTTAGCGGTGTGAAATCGTTTCTTGCCGCCTAAAAACTAAGTCTCATAAGACCTTTATACATCGTTTTATCATAACCATCCCTCTTGCGGCCCTCCCCAAAGCCCTCCACCTGCAGGATCTCCGCAGAAGCCGCTTTCGGCGATGGCTCAGCCCGAGAGATTGGCTGATGGGGGATTGACATGCAAATCATTGTTCCCTACTGGCAAAAAGAATACATTCATGGTATGATTGAATTTGTAGTAGTAGGAATAGTTTCTATTTCTGCCTGAAATGAGAGAGAAGGAGGGGAGTACATGAAGGCTTATATCCGTATCAGACATACTGGAGAATTATATGACCGCAGCTGCTATGCAGCCTATGCGGGAGCAAATGAACTGGATATCCCTGTGAAGCCCTATAAAGTGGTGTATTCTCTGACCGATAATGATCCGAAGGATCCTGTGGTGGGGACATTTTCTGATGTGAAGGTGGCACTCGAAAGATTCGGCGTGAAGCTGCTGCCACTGGATTATCCGGATGAGCTGATGCCCTTCGTCGGACGAAAGATTTGGAAATCGACGCTCTTCACCATCACCAGCCATGCGGAAGACTGGCATGTCTTTGTCAAACCGGTGGAGGATGTGAAGCGATTCCATGGCACTGTGCTCGATAAGTCGGAAGACCTCATCAAGCTGGGCGGGGGACTCGAAGATATCGATGTCTGGTGCAGCAGCCGTGTGAATTTCATCTCCGAATGGCGTCTCTGGGTACTTCAGGGAGAGATCGTAGGTCTTTGTCCATATAAAGGACGCTGGGATATTTTCCCTGATCCCAGCGTCCTCAAAGTAGCCGTCGCTGCATATCATTCCGCCCCTGCCGGCTATGCGCTGGACTTTGGTATCACGGATGAAGGCAAGACGCTCCTGGTCGAGGTATCTGATGGCTATGCGCTCGCTTCCTTTGGCTTGAAATCAAGGCTCTATATGCAGATCCTTCTTGCACGCTGGCAGGAATTAACTAAAGATGTGAAAGTGTGAGCTGGCGTATCTGCTCATCATTTTGTCCCTATGGCACCGATGCTTGTAGTACCTTTGTGTTTTCTGCAGTAGTCGGTGCTTTTCTTACCTGCAAAGCGGATCCTCTGTGTTCTCGGTTGTCTTCGGCTGACAGGCGAGCCGCAGTGGTACGGCACCAAAAAGAGACGCCGCGGAGCTTATAAACAGATAAAACTTTCAGGCATTTTGCATACTGCCCGTGCGCTTCTTGCGAAACGGATAGGATAAGCAATAACAATGAATGAATTTACAGAAAGGAGGAGTTGTGGTGAGGCTGAGCAATGATTTTCTGCAGCGGCTGAAGGACAGTGTCAATATCAATGACATCATCGGCTCGTATGTCGATCTAAAGAAAAAAGGAAGATACTATTTCGCTTCCTGTCCTTTTCATGGACCGGAGAAAACTCCTTCTTTTTCAGTGTCTCCGGAAAAAGGATTTTATTATTGCTTTGGCTGTCACGAGAGCGGGGACGTCTTCCATTTCCTGCAGAAGATGGAAGGGATCACTTTCATGGAGGCCGTGGAGAGAGTAGCTGACTATGCCCATATCGATATGCCGACGGAGGAGATCTCTCCGGAAGAACGGCAAAAGGCAGTCATGATGAAGAAAATGGTGGAGGTCACGGAGCTTGCAGGCTCTTATTTCCACAATTGCCTCACACGGACGCAGATGGGACAGGCGGGCATGGCGTACTTCGAGAAGCGCCACCTTTCGATGGAAACCATAGAAAGATTCAAGCTGGGCTTTGCACCGGCGGATTGGCATCGTCTATACCATGACTTCACGACGAAAAAGCAGATAGATCCGAAGATACTCACAGCCTGCGGGCTTTGCGGGTACAAGAATGGAAACTATTTTGATATGTTCCGCAATCGCTGCATGTTTCCCATTCTGGATCTGAAGGGGCGCGTGGTGGCATTCGGCGGTCGTGTCATGGATGACAGTAAGCCGAAGTATCTGAATTCGCCGGAAAGCCCCATTTTCAATAAGCGCCGTCTCCTTTTTGCTATCTATCAGGCACTGCCGGAAATCCGCAAAAAGCGGCAGGCGATCATGGTCGAGGGCTACATGGATGCGATTTCCCTGCATGCCCATGGTGTCACGAATGTAGTAGCTTCCCTCGGGACTGCCTTCACCGTAGAGCAGGCAAGGCTTCTCAAAAAATATGCCGACGAGATCGTTTTCTCTTATGATATGGATGCTGCTGGTCAGAATGCGACGCGGCGGGCATTGGAGATCGCCGGCGCTGTGGGACTGAAGCTGCGTGTGGCACTCGTGGGCGAGGGCAAGGATCCGGATGAATTTGTCAATCTTCATGGCGGGGAGGCTTATTTAGAAGCGGTAGCGCAAGCGCAGCCTGCATTGGACTATCTCTTTGGCGCGCTGCAGCGGCAGTATGATGCGTCGACACTTGACGGGCAGCATCACATTCTTGATGAGATGTTCGCCGTACTTCTCGCGCAGCAGGATACGTTTCAGTTCAATTCGTTCATCCGCAAGATGGCGATGACGCTCCACATGGATGAAGGAATGATCCGAAGTGAAGCGCTCTCCTTTGCGAAAAAGAATCATTCGACCTTATATATTTCCCAGAAAACACCGCTGGAAGCGCCGACGACAGACAATGGGCCGCAGGCAAAGAAGCAGAAGCTCCTGGAAGAAGGGCTTCTCAAGTACTGCCTCCGCTATCATATGCTTCCTGAGGGCTGGGAGTTACTCAAAAATTATCCTTTCACCTCGCCTTTCCGTCAGAGACTCTTTGATGCGATGAAATCGATGGAGGGAGAGATCACGGAACAGGCGGTGGAGGGGAAGCTCCTTCGCGAGGATATACCGCTCCTGGCAGAGCTTGCGATGGAGGGGGATCCGCCCGGCTCTGTCCCTCAGGAGGAATATATATGGCCTTTGATGAAGATGTATCTCCAGAAGGAGTATCGTCTTCATACAGAAAAAGTCCAGTCTCTCATGACTTCAGATCCGGAAGAGGCCAGAAAAGAGCAGATGATCTGTATCCGCCTCAGCAAAGAGATCATGGCACTGGGAAGGGCATGAGTGGTGACCGATTACTGCGGTCAGATATCAGACATCAGAAGTCGGACGGTAGAAGTCAGATACCTGAAATCTAATCCCTAATCCCTAATCCCTAGTCACTAGCCACTAGTCACTAGTCTTTACGCATATTGTTTGTTTTGCATATACCACATTTCCGAAGCAGAGATGGACAGGATCGCCGGAATGGATTACCAGTATCGGGGGATATAAAAATGGCTGAACGAATGACTCAACTTGAAAAATGGATTCAGGAGCTGAAGAAAAAATCCCATGACGGGCTGGTAGCGAATAAGGATATCATGGAGTTCATTTCCACGCACAATCTGGGAGAAGAAGATCTGTCTGCACTTTATGAAGCACTTCATATCCACCAGCTGGAAGTCGACTTTAATGAAGAAGTGGATGATTCCTTCGACTTCATCGAGGAAGAGGAGTCGGCTGAGCTTGTCAAAGAAGAAGAGGCCGAGGCGGAAGCCGAAGAAGACACGCCGGTGCCTGATCTGGATAATACCATCTCGATCGATGATCCCGTGAAAATGTATCTGAAGGAAATCGGTGCGCTGCCCCTTTTGACCAGTGAAGAAGAGATCGTGCTTGCCAAGACGGTCGAGGCGGGTATGCGTGCGGATGCGATTCCCGAAGAAAAGGAAGCGGCGCGGGAAGCGAAGAAAGAGCTGGCTGATCGGAACCTCCGCCTCGTGGTCTCCATCGCAAAGAAATATCTGGGCCGCGGGCTTCAGTTTCTGGATCTCATTCAGGAAGGAAATCTGGGACTCTTAAAGGCGGTCGATAAATTCGACTATACCAAGGGCTATAAATTCTCCACCTATGCTACATGGTGGATCCGGCAGGCTATCACACGTGCCATTGCGGACCAGGCACGTACCATTCGTGTGCCGGTACACATGGTAGAGACGATCAATAAGCTGAATCGCATTTCCCGCCAGCTGCTGCAGGAGAATGGGCGTGAGGCAACCAATGAAGAGCTTGCCAAAGCCATGGGCGTATCACTCGCCAAGATACGCGAGGTCAAAAAGATCGCGCAGGACCCGATTTCTTTGGAAACGCCGATCGGCGAAAAGGAAGATTCCCATCTGGGAGATTTCATCGAAGACCATGAAGCCATCGCGCCGGATGATGCCGCCGGCAGCATCCTTCTCCGCGAGCAGATCGAAGAACTTTTGACCGGGCTGACGGAAAGAGAACGACAGGTGCTCGAGCTGCGCTTCGGGCTGAAAGACGGCAAGACAAGGACTCTCGAAGAAGTGGGAAAATACTTCGATGTGACCCGCGAACGCATCCGTCAGATCGAAGGGAAAGCGCTTTCGAAGCTGAAAAAGACGGCAAAAAATCTGATCAACCAGTGAAATAGAAGCAATCAAAAAGCAGCCCTTGGGGGCTGCTTTTTGATTGGCTGATCAGATGGTATGCGCGGAGCCGACGACAGCTTCGATCTTGTGCATGACCATCTGCTTCACAGCCTCTCTGGCCGGCTTCAGATAGCCTCTCGGGTCGAAATTCGACGGATCCTTGCAGAGCGCTTCACGGATGGCACTTGTCATAGCCAGACGGATATCGGTGTCGATATTGATCTTGCAGACAGCCATCGTGGCAGCCTTGCGGAGCATGTCTTCCGGGACACCTTTCGCGCCGAGGACTTTGCCGCCATAGGCATTGCACTTTTCCACAAATTCCGGAATGACGGTAGAAGCGCCATGGAGGACGATCGGGTAGTCCGGCAGGAGCTTGCCGACCTTTTCCAAACGTTCATAGTCAAGATAGGGGTCGCCTTTGAATTTGTAAGCTCCATGGCTGGTGCCGATCGCAATAGCGAGAGAGTCGCAGCCGGTAAGCTCTACGAACTCAGCCGCTTCTTCCGGATCCGTAAAGATCGCATCCTTCGCATCGACGCTGACCAGATCTTCTACGCCGGCCAGACGTCCAAGCTCGGCTTCGACCACGACACCTTTGTCATGTGCATATTCGACGATCTGCTTTGTGACTTTGACATTTTCCTCGAAGGAGTGCTTCGAGCCATCATACATGACAGAAGTAAAGCCACCGTCAATGCAGGCCTTACAGATCTCATAAGAAGAGCCGTGGTCCAGATGGAGTGCGGTCGGGATCTCCGGATAATCCTGAAGGGCAGTCTTGACCAGGCCGACGATATATTCTTGACCGGCATAATTGCGGGCGCCTTCCGAAGCCTGAAGAATGACAGGAGACTCCTCTTCCTTGGCGGCTTCCATGATCCCTTGGATGATTTCCATGTTATTCACATTGAATGCACCAATGGCATAATGCCCCTGATATGCCTTTTTAAACATTTCAGTAGTTCCTACGAGCGGCATAACGATACCTTCCTTTCAATGCAACATTGATATAGTGTATACAATATATAAGCTGATCGGTGAATAAAAGCTATATGATTGCCTTCCTTTATTATACTGAATGGTACTTTATATTTCCACTGTATTTTAAGAATTATTTTCAAAAAAAGAAATGGCCGCTATTTCTTGCAGGCAGAGAGGGCGGTTTCATGGTACAATAAAAGAAAACAAGGGAATCAGCGTTTCCCAGGGAAGGAGAACATAGAATGGATCAGAAAGAAGTCGATCTGAATGAAGAACAGGAGCTTTCCCCTGAAGAGCTGGCGGAATTCATGGCATCCTACAAGAAAGAGCTTGCCCACATTTATAAAATGTCCAGCGCGAAGAAGTCTTTCTTGGTGAGACAGAAGCTTCCAAATCTGAAAATGGCACTGGAAGAATGTGACCGTGACATGCGGAAGGATATTGATGAGCTGAAGCATAAGTATGGGATCCACTACTGAAAGGCAACTGCTCTTTTTCAAAAAAACTTTATTTTACCTCTTGCAAAAAATGAAGTTACATGATATACTCTTAACATCGCTTGAGACAAGACTTCTTGAAACAAAAACAAATCAAGGATTTGAAAAAAGAGCTTGACAAAAGCAAGAAAAACGAGTATAATAAATCTCGTTGAAACGGATCATTAGCTCAGCTGGCAGAGCACCTGACTCTTAATCAGGGTGTCCGGGGTTCGAACCCCTGATGATCCACCAGACATTCAGCCCAAAGTCATGGATGACTTTGGGCTTTTCTTTTTCTACCTAACTCACATAAAATTCATTACTTCTGTCAATACTTTTACCAAATCAAAAAATGCTATTCCGCAGCGCAGGACGGGATGGCATTTTTTGATGCAGTGTGACTGGCTTCATCATCTTCTTCGTTAGAAAAAAGTATTTGCCTGTCATCAAGGTTTGACGGTACAGCCAAAGCATGCTCGCCGCCTTCTGCAGCCTGCTCTGTCTAAAGAGCATCAAGGAAACGCGTTCAAACACGCCCTGCGCGATGCGCGAAGGAACATAGATAAATTATCCACGCAGGGACTCAAGACGGCCTACAATGGCATAATCAGCGCCATTTCAAAGGGCAATGAGGAGATGGTAGATAAAGCCATTGACGTGGCCACCCAAGAGAAAGCCCGATACTTCGCGGAACGAATCGCCCGCACCGAGAAGGCGAGAGCCTACATGGATGGGGTCATGTACCATTATGCCAATGATCCCGACTGCGTGGCTTTCAAGTGGAAACTTTCGGGCTGCTATCCATGCGATGACATTTGTGATCTGTACCCATACAGATTTGTGGGGGATGGACGAAGGCATTTTTCAAAATGACTGTTGGCATCATGCAGGGAAAGCTCCCATGGCTTTTAAAGAGAAGGGGAGCAGTGATTTTTCTGGTATTCCAACGCATATGGGGGAGCGAGGAAGCGGGAAATCATGGTCCGCTTGCAGGATCAGATTTGGCAAGTATTTTTATATTTTTCCATCCGAAAGCCCAGCATATCTGTTATAATAATAGCAATATAGTAAAATTTTAGGGGGAAGCCCTGGCAGAAGAAGCACTTTGATTTCATGGAGGAACGAGAATGGACTTTACATTAGATGCAAAGCAGCAGGAGCTAGTAAATCTGGCGAAGGAGATCGCACAGAAGGAGATCGCGCCGCGCGCTCTGGACATCGATAAGATCGGTGTCATGGATCCGGAGCTGTTGAAGATTTTGAAACAGTCCGGTATGACTCAGCTGGCTGTTCCGAAGGAATATGGCGGAGCAGGACTCGATCTGTTGACGGGTGCGATGATCAGTGAAGAGCTCGCAAAGGGCTGTGCAGGTACTGCGACTGTTTGCGCAGCCAATTCACTTGCTTCCTTCCCGATCCTTTTCGCCGGCAGCGATGAACAGAAAAAGGAATACTTCGACTGCCTGAACAACGGTGGGATCGCCTGCTTTGCGCTGACGGAACCGGGAGCAGGCTCTGATGCAGGTGCGGTATCCTGTAAGGCAAAAAAGGTCGATGGCGGCTATGTCCTGAATGGTACGAAGTGCTTCATCACCAATGCGCCGATCTGTGACAAAATCACACTCTTTGCCAATACCCGTGAGTCGGGCGGCATTCGTGGCCTGACTGTTTTCACTGTCGATAGAAATACGCCGGGCGTCTCCATCGGCAAGGAAGAGGATAAGATGGGGATCCGTGCTTCGGCTACTTCGGAAATCATTTTTGATGATTGCTTCGTTCCGACAAGCGCCCGCATCGGTCGTGAAGGCATGGGCTTCCGCATCGCGATGCAGACGCTTGAGACATCCCGTCCGGTCGTTGGTGCGATTTCTGTCGGTATCGCACAGGCTGCACTGGAAAATGCCATCCACTATGCACACCAGAGAAAGCAGTTTGGTCAGAAGATCGCTTCCTTTGAAATGGTACAGGAAATGATCGCCAATATGGTCACTAAGACAGAGGCAGCACGCGCGCTTGTCTATAAGGCTTGCTGGCTGAAGATGCAGGGAGATAAGAGGGCGTCCATGTTCTCCGCGATGTCGAAGTGTTTCGCTTCGGATACAGCGATGGAAGTCACCACGACAGCGGTGCAGGTCATGGGCGGTAATGGGTACTCCCGTGAAAATCCGAATGAAAAATACATGCGTGATGCCAAGATCATGCAGATCTATGAAGGAACGAATCAGGTCCAGCGCCTCGTCATTGCTAATGAAGCTCTATATTGATCACAGGATAAAACGGGTGCGTGAAAGCAGAAGGCTTTCACGCACCCGTTTTTGCATGACTGAGCTGTAGGAAAACACGGATGCAATCGGAGAGTTTGACTTTACATGTGCTTTCAAACACGCTTCTTAAGTAGTTCGCAATTCGCGATTCCTTTTGGCTTTCATGGAAATATATGAGAAATCGAACATTATTGGGATAGGAGTTAGGAAGACATTTAATGCATAGTATACTGGCGTATACTATGCATTGCCCACATTTTGCCTAAATATAAATTTCGGGGGGGGTGCATATAGAATTTAAAGATATTGACTAAATGAACTTTGGCAATATAAGATTATAAAGGGTTATTTATTATGCAGCTCAAGAGAGGTGATTAAAATGAAAATTATTGGAAAATTAGGTACATTATTGTTTTCGTTAGGACTTGTATCGGCGGGTACGAGTGTACAAGCAACATCAGCAGATATGGAAAAGTTTTCTAATATTACAGATACTACCCCCATTATTTTACAAGAAAATATGAGTCAGCAAATTTCATTTGAGAAACATTTGAATTTTTCGAGTGAGCCATTTGATAATGCTATGGGAGTTTATCATACTTCTCATTATTCGCATACCTCCCACAGGTCTCATTATTCTCATTATTCTTCTCAGTATTAACACTTTTAAACAAGCTGCTTTATTGTGGCTTGTTTTTTTTAGGAGATTTTTTATGGAGTGTATAAAGGAAATACAGGATGGTTACGAAATTATTATATCAAAGAGACTTTATGAACGGGAAGCAATAATCTCTTTAGCATATAAATACAGTGGCCGTTTTGTAATATCACTTGATTCAATAGATAGTGAATATGTAAGTTTTAGTGTAAGGAAGCATAGCAATTTATCAGAACCAAGTAGAGATGATATAGAGAAAATTCTTGCTGACTTGCTGGATGAACAACTTAGGTTGGAAATTTTGCGAAGAACAAAAGAAATTCGAGATATTATTTATAAAAAGGCATTTGAACCATTGAAGGTAAAATGATATGAAAACCATACAATATCCATATTTATTTGAAACGTTTGATGACTCATTTCTATTAATCAATATGGTGGGAGAGCATATATTTTTATCCCCTGATGATTTCGAGTGCTTAATTTCGGAAAATTATGATAAATTGACGGAAAGAGCCAAAATCGGTTTATATAGCCATCATTTTATTAGTTCCGCGGATAATAAGGACTTAGTAGAAAATTTATTGGCAGTGAAATTAAGAAGTAGAAAAGATTTTTTACGATATTTTACAACTTTGCATATGGTCGTTTTAACTTTGCGCTGTAACTGCCATTGTGATTATTGTCATGCTAGCTCTAAAAATCTAGTTTCTAAAGAAACAGATATGTCCTTGGAAACCGCAAAGCATGTACTTGATGTGATTTTGCAATCGCCTTCATCTGAAGTTAAAATTGAATTTCAAGGCGGAGAGCCATCTTTGAATTGGACTGTTCTTGAATTTTTTGTTTTAGAAGGAGAGAAAAAAGTCAAAGAAGGATTAAAGAAAAGCATTTATTTTGTGATTTGTACTAATTTAATTAATTTATCTGATGAACAAATTGAATTTTGCAAAAATCATCATGTAGAAATATCGTCTTCTTGTGATGGCCCTAAATTTTTTTATGACTTACATCGACATGCATTAGATGGTTCAAGTGCTTATGAACATTTTATTAAAACATTACAGAAGGTTCGAAAAATTAAGGGGGATAATAGCGTCAATGCTTTATTGACCATAACCAAAGATAATTTGCATCATTTACCTGAAGTTATTGATCATTATATGAAACTTGGATTTCATAATGTTTTTTTGCGTGCGCTTAATCCTTATGGATATGCAAAACAGAATGAAGCACAATTGGGCTATTCTTTAGAAGAGTTCGTACAAATATATAGAGATGCATTGGAATATATTTTTACAATTAACCAGAATGGGACATTTTTTGCAGAGTCTTATGCTGCTCTAATATTTGAGCGAATCATGACTCCTTTTTCTACCGGATTTGTAGATTTGCAGTCTCCTACGGGAGCTGGAATTGCTGGTGCTATCTATTATTATAATGGGGATGTATATCCATCTGATGAAGGGCGTATGTTGGCAGCTATGGGCGATTGTCATTTTAGGATGGGAAATGTATATTATGATGATTTTAAGACAATTTTCTCATCGAAAGTAATGAAAGATTTAGTACAAAATAGTTGTGTTGAATCTATGCCCGGATGTTCTACTTGTGCATATAGCCCATATTGTGGTGCAGATCCTATTCGGTATTATACAGAATCTGGCGATTTAATGGGAAAACGATATGATAGTGGATTTTGTAGAAGAAATAAGGGCGCGATAAAAGTTATTCTTGATATTATAAAAGAAAATGATCCTAAGAAAATCGCAATTCTTTGGTCATGGGTTCAGAGACGGCCTTTGGAGGATTGGCAATGTGGCAAACACGAGGAATAGGTACAAATATAACCAAACCAATTATTGCACGCTTTTCTAAGAAAAAAATAAATTGGTGGGAGATATTTTCAGAAAAAACAATAGGACTTTACACAAATCCTAAAACAGGGAAAAATTTGGCGGTAAGTTTGTCTGATCAGGCAATTGATGGATATGAATATCCGATGGTATCGCGCGTTCCTACGGCAGCACTAGGTGAACTTAACGAAGGCGACATATTGCAAATTATGCCAGACGGAAGAATATTGCGTGTGTATAATATTCAATCGAAGCAAAATGTTTTATTTATTACAGAAAAATGTAATTCAAGGTGTATCATGTGTCCGCAGCCGCAAAAACCTATTGATCATGATCAGGAGGTTTTGAAGATATTATCTCTTTTACCAAGGGAAAGTGTAAGAGAAATTTGTGTAAGTGGAGGAGAACCAACTGTTAATGCCAATTTTACTAATGTTATGAAGACATTGGCAAAGTTTCCTAATGTAGATCCTATGGTATTAACAAATGGAAGACGATTTAGTGATTTTGAGTTTACCAAAAATGTTATTGCGAATGCGCCTTTCAACACGCAATATGCAATTCCTTTGTATTCAGCTGTTCCCGAAATCCATGATTCTATCGTCGGCGCTAAAGGAGCTTTTAGAGAAACCATCATGGGATTACATAATTTAGCAAAATTTAGAATCCCTGTGGAAATCAGAATCGTATTAACTAAGCAAAATATTACAGGATTGGTTGATTTAGCGGATTTTATAGGATGGAATTTACCAATGGCTGTTCATGTTGCCTTTATGGGAATGGAAATACATGGACGAGCAGACGATAATAAAGGAAAAGTTTGGGTAGAACCTGCTAATTATATGCAGGAATTAACTATAGCTGTAAAAAATATAGCACATAGAAATATCCCTGTGTCAATCTATAATTTACCATTATGTCTATTGCCAAAAGAATTATGGCAATATAGTAAAAGGAGTATATCCGATTGGAAGCAGGAATATCGAGTGGAATGTGAAGGCTGTACTCAACAAGATAATTGTGGAGGATTTTTTACCACTTCTGTAATCGTTCCCCATGGGATTCATAGATTATGATCCTTGTTTATTAAAGTTACAAATATATAGTTAAGTTCATATCAGTGTGTAGACTAATTTCTTTTGTTTTCAATTGTTGTATAAATAAAAATGAATATTGGGTTTCGATTCAATTGCTGGTCGGATGACTGATTCACACCATTATACGTACATAATCTAATGCTTTGAGACCTGCCTCCCCAGTGGTGTTTTTATTTTGATGCATCGTGTTGCTTTCTTTACTGTACCCATAGAACCTGCTGAACCCTTTATTTCAAACCAAAAAAGACCGCTTACGCGGTCCTTTTTTATTTCTGTCATTATTCCCAAGCAGGAACGATGGTGCCTTTGTACTTTTCAGCGATGAATTTCTTGACGGATTCAGACTGATAGTACTTGACGAATTTCTGATAAGCCGGCTGATCCTTGTCCTTCTCGCGGGCAGCGATGATCATGACGGCGAGCGGGGTATCCTTGTCTTCGAGGAAGATGCCCTGGTCTTTCGGGGAAAGTCCGGAGCTCATGACGTAGTTCATGGTGATGACAGATGCATCGACATCAGCAAGGCTTCTTGGAAGCTGAGCGGCTTCGAGTTCCTGGAATTTCAGGTTCTTCGGGTTTTCTACGACATCTGCCGGGGTGGCTTTCATGCCGACGCCTTCCTTCAGCTTGATGACGCCTGCTTTTTCGAGCAGCTGGAGACCACGGCCTTCATTGGTCGGGTCGTTCGGGATGGAGACAGTGGCGCCGTCCGGCAAATCCTTGATATCCTTGTACTTGTCGGAGTAGACGCCCATGCGCATCAGGATAGCTTTGCCGATAGAGACGAGGTTTGTATTGTGCTGTTTATTGAAGTTCTTCAGGAACGGTTCATGCTGGTAGACAACGAGGTCGAGATCGCCGTCAGCGAGTGCCTGGTCCGGAGTGACATAGTCGGAGAATTCCTTCACATTGACCTTGAGGCCGTTGCTTTCTGCTTCTTTGGCAGCGGCTTCGACGACTTCTGCATGCGGGCCGGCCGTAGCACCGACGGTGATCTCTTTCTTTTCCTGTACAGAGGCAGCGGCCGAGGAGGCTGGCTTTGCGTTGGAACCACAGCCGGTGATGATGGCTGCTGCGGAGAGGGCGCAAAGTCCAGCGATGACGAGTTTCTTTAACATAGATATACTTCCCTTCTTTTATAAAATCCGGTGTCTATGTATGGAAGTGGGAGAATTCTCATTTCCTATAGATCCGGTGGAAAACAGTTTTTGGGGCGGGTTCTGGGGGCAGGGGGCGAAAATCGCTCTCCGCGTATCGTCATTTCGAGCGAAGTCGAGAAATCTTTGCCATATGCGGTAAAACAGCTTATGTGCCATACTCCTGAAACGGGAAACTTGTTTTTTCCAAATATGTATAGAAACAGGTTTCATGCAAGACGGCTGATGCATACGGTATGGATGCTGACTGTAAGAAAGATCTCGCCACTTCGATCCTCATGAAGATACGAGGGAAACAATTCCTAGCCATGCGGCGCTTCTATATTTTTATGCATCGCACCCTGAACCCTGAACCCTGAACCCTGAACCCTGAACCCTGAACCCGGCAACCTTTTTACTTCTTGTTCGCCTTTTTCGCAAGATTGCTTCCGATAAACTGGATGAGCTGGACGACGACGATAAGGACGAGGATGGTAGCCACCATGACGTCGGCCTGGAAACGCTGGTAGCCGTAGCGGATGGCGAGGTCGCCTAAGCCGCCGCCGCCGATGGTGCCTGCCATAGCGGAGGAACCGATGAGGGTGACAACGACGACAGTGATATTCTCAATGATGGAAGGCAGGGCTTCCGGGATGAGGACTTTCTTAATGATCTGGAACGGGGAAGCGCCCATGGATTCAGCTGCTTCGATGAGGCCGAAGGGGACTTCACGGATGGAAGTCTCGACCATGCGGGCGGTGTAGGGGATCGCAGCGATGGTCAGTGGGACGATGGCTGCGGTGGTGCCGATGGAGGTGCCTGCGATGAGACGGGTGAGAGGAATGATCGCGACCATCAGAATGATGAATGGGATGGAGCGGATCATATTGATGATAAAAGCGAGCGGCTTATTGAGCAGGCGGCAGGCGAGAATGCCGTTTTTCTCCGTGACGACGAGGAGGATCCCCAGAGGAATGCCGACGACAGCGGCGATCAGGGCAGAAACGCCGAGCATGTAGAAGGTTTCTGCCGTACTTTTCAGAAGAAGATTACTAATGACTGGAGACATATCCGAGCACCTCGCTTGTGATAGGTAACGATTTCAGATGACTGAGCGCTTCTTTCATATCGCTGTCATCGCCAATGATGGTGATAATGAGACGGCCGAAAGATACATTCTGGATGTAGTCGATGGAACCGTACAGGATAGATACGTCCAGATTGTACTTTTTGATGAGGTTGGCGATGATCGGTTCATTTGCGACGTCGCCGCGGAAGGAGAGGGAGAGGACGGTCTGGTCGTCCGCGTTCTCTTTATCGGCATGGATATCCATGTGGGAGAGCTGTTCCGGTACTTCCGAAGACATGACCGAGCCGACGAATTTTTTCAGAGTCGGAGTCTGCGGATTGGTGAAAAGATCGACGACGGAGCCTTCTTCGATGATGCGGCCATGTTCAATGACGGCGACACGTTCAGCGATCTCCTTGATGACTTCCATCTGATGCGTGATCATGATGATGGTGATGCCGAGCTTCTTATTAATATCTTTCAGCAGCTGCAGGATGGATTTGACCGTTTCCGGATCCAGCGCAGAGGTCGCTTCATCGGAGAGAAGTACGGATGGATTGGACACGATAGCGCGTGCGATGCCGACACGCTGCTTCTGTCCGCCGGAGAGCTGTGCGGGGTACTTATCTTTGTACTCGGTGAGACCGACCATCTCGAGGATGTCATCGATGCGTTTCTTCTGCTCTGCCTTCGGCACATTGGCAAGCTCCAAAGGGAATGCGATATTTCCTGCCACTGTGCGGGAGGACAGCAGGTTGAAATGCTGGAAGATCATGCCGATGCCTTTGCGCTCGCTGCGCAGTTCTGCCTTGGAGAGTTTCATCATGTCTTTGCCATTGATCAGGACTTCGCCTGTGGTCGGTGGTTCAAGCATATTGATGCAGCGGACCAGGGTCGATTTCCCTGCACCGGACTGCCCGACGATACCGTAGATCTCACCATCTCTGATGGTGATGCTGACGTCGTCCAGTGCTTTGAAATTGCCATATACTTTCGTTATATGTTTGAGTTCAATCATTGGAGTCTCCTCATAAAAACAAAAAAACTTTCATCGGAAGATGAAAGCTTGCAGTCGCATCATCTTTCGAGAATACACTCGCTGGAATTGGCACCGTTTCATAAAGATGGTTGCCGTGGCTTCAAAGGGCCAGTCCCTCCGCCACTCATGATGAAAGTCGTATGTAATTCAATCGACAAAGCCGATTGAATGAATTGTACTCTTTATGAGAAGGAAAGTCAATAGGGGGAGCCCGTGGGATGTGCTGCCCCATGATTGCGTGCGAAAGTTTTCCCTTGAGTGAGGAGTGAGGGGTGAGGAGTGGTGGTGCGGCGCATAAAAATATCGCAGCGCCGCGGAGTATAAATAATGGCGATGCCCGAGCTCTGTTTTTCACTCCTACCTTTGGAAGGAGGTGCCACGAAGGGGCGGATAGGTATGAAAAAGATTTCTCGCTTCGCTCGAAATGACGATATGAGAGAGTCTGATGTCTCCTGCTCTCCTGCTCTCCTAGTCTCCTAGTCTCCTAGTCACTAGTCACCAGCTACTCCCCTCATTTTCCTTTTGCACCGCTTTGCCTCTAATGTTATAATATACTAAAGTATCGTAACTATAGCTACCCAATGACAGGAGGACATATCAATGAGTGTGAATCACAGACTGGTGAATCCGCTGACGGATCAGCTTTTCGATGGCATTCTGACTTTGAAGACGAGAGAGGAGTGCTATGAATTTTTTGAAGATCTTTGTACGATCAATGAACTGCGTGACATGTCGCAGCGTCTGGAAGTGGCACGTATGCTCGAAGCGGGAGATAAGTATGACCGCATCGAAGAAGCGACGGGCGCAAGCACTGCCACGATTTCCCGCGTGAAGCGCTGCTTGAAATTCGGCGCCGACGGATATGTGCAGGTGCTCTCCCGGATGGGAAAAGACGTGTCGAAGATGACTGACTGATGATTTCAGGGACATGGGAATCCAATCGATGGATCAGATTTGCCGATGGATGCTGTCTGACGATGATCAGTTCCCTGTCTCCTTCGGTTTTTCAAAAAGGATGAAATACCATGCAACCACTCCAACTTTCTCATAAAGGCTTCAAAGCCTATGATATTCGCGGTGTCGTGGGGGCGGAGGTGAACGAAGACCTGGCATATCGCGTAGGTCGCGCGTATGCAGCACTCTACCATCCGCAGGCGATGTGTGTCGGCTATGATATCCGTCCGAGCTCTCCTACCATCGCTAAGGCTGTCATGCGAGGCCTGACGGATGGCGGCGCGGATGTGATGGACATCGGCCTTTGCGGGACGGAAATGATGTACTTCGCTACGTTCCATTACGGACTTTCCGGCGGCATCATGATTACCGCGAGCCATAATCCATCGAATTACAATGGCTTAAAACTTGTGCGCGAAGGGGGGATCCCTGTCAGTGCCGATACGGGACTGAAAGACATCGAAGCACTCGCATTCTCCGGGGATTTTCCCGAGGTAGAGAAAAAAGGGAAGACCTTTGCGAGACAGATCCTTCAGGACTACATCGAATGTATCCTCTCCTTTGTGGATGTCACAAAGATGAAGCCACTTCACATTGTGGTGGATGCAGGAAATGGCTGTGCCAATATCGCCTTCGCAGAACTAAAGAAACACCTGCCCTTTACTTTTACAGAATTATATATGGAGCCGGATGGCAGTTTCCCTCATGGTGTGCCGAATCCGATGCTGGAAGAGTGCCAGAAACCGCTCAAGGAGAAGGTGCTCGAAGAAAAAGCAGATCTCGGGATCGCTTGGGACGGAGACTTTGACCGCTGCTTCTTCATCGATGAAAATGGGAAATTCGTAGAAGGCTGCTACATGGTAGGACTGCTTGCATCCTATTTTCTCAAGAGGCATCCCGGAGAGATCATCATTCACGATCCGCGTGTCTTCTGGAATACGGAAAAGATCTGCCGTCTCTATGGAGGTGTGCCCGTCGAGTCGAAGGGGGGACATGCTTTCATGAAGGAGACCATGCGTCGCGTTCACGGCATTTATGGAGCAGAAAACAGTGCCCATCATTTCTTCCGTGACTTCTCATACTGTGACTCCGGTATGATCCCATGGCTCATCGTGACAGAGCTTATGAGCGAGACAGGCAGGCACCTTGGCGAAATGGTCGCTGAAATGGAGAAAGAATTCCCCGTGAGCGGAGAGATCAATCTGCCAGCCAAAAATGTGGAGAAAACCCTCGCTGCAGTCAAGGCAGCCTATGCATCGAAAGCCTTGGCTATCGATCCTACAGATGGCGTAGGACTTGAGTTTGACCATTGGCGTTTCAATCTCCGTCCATCGAATACGGAGCCTCTTATACGTTTCAATATGGAGACGATGGGAGACCGATCGCTCCTCGAAGAGAAGAAAGATGAGATCATGAAGCTCGTCGAGGAAAGTAACAGATAATGCGGCTTATCGCTTCTGCGCGGGCAGCAGCGCCCAGCGGGCATTCGCTTTGAGAGGATATGCTCTTATCGATCAGAAGCTCTGCCCTGACGCACACATATGATGCATACGATCTCTCATGCAAACAAAGGAGCTGTGAAGAAATGAATCCTCATTTCTTCACAGCTCCTTTTTACTTTGCTTTCATTTGGTTCAGGGTTCAAGGTTCAGGGCTCTCGTGGC
>OIWU01001043.1_pt1 | contig 29705 bp, 17 predicted proteins | sample 1587711 | NCBI WGS metagenome assembly OIWU01 (sample SAMEA3888909, study PRJEB22519) | human gut metagenome | biome: human gut; feature: human-associated habitat; material: faeces | place: Denmark | collected 2010 | reverse complement strand
CATACAGTCAATAAGGGTTATAGGTTACCTTTATCAACCTAAATACATTATATAAGGATTGAAAATCAACAATGAACAAAGTCAAGGTATTGAGTAACGCGGTATTGATGTCTGCACTTATGAGTACAAGTGTAGTATGGGGTACAACAGCGTTTGCTGCTGAAAACACTCCGGAATATTTTTTGGATACGATGGTTGTTACGGCAACAAGAACTTCGGTAGAAGCATTTAAAGCTAATGCAAATGTAAGTGTTATTACAAGTAAGGAAATTAAGGAAAGACATTATAGTGATTTATCTGAAGCCTTGCGCATGGTTCCTGGTGTTTATATCGGCAACTACGCTCCTGCCGGCTATGATAACAGTAATGCTCTGAAAATTAACGGCGCTGATGAAATCGTTGTTTTGGTAGATGGTGTTAAGATTAACAATGTAAGTAATCGTGTTTCTGCAGTAATGCTCAAAAACATGGACAATGTTGATCGTATTGAGGTACTGAAGGGTTCTGCTTCTACTCTTTACGGTTCTGATGCTAAGGGCGGCGTTATCAATATTATTACCAAAAAACCGGAAAAAATTTCTACTTATTTCCGTGTAGACGGCGGCAGTAATAGCGTAACCAACTACTATATGGGTCAGTCCGGCAAAGAAAAAGACTGGTCATGGGATGCTAACGTAAGCAGAAACCTCAGTGGAGATTTCAAAGATGGCGATGGTATAACCACTCCGTCTTCTTCCAAGTCTACAAGCACTAATTTCAAAATCACTAAAAAGCTGAGCGATAAGCATGAGCTGACAGCTACTTATGATTCCTATAAAGCAGATTATAAATATACTGCTTTGTGGGAGCCTGCTTTGAAGAATGGTAAAGTAGACAATCAAAACTATAAATTTATTTTGAACAGTAATTTTGATGGCAATACGACAAATGTTTTATCTTTCGTAAATCTTGATAATGATACTGATTTTAATGCTTACAAGACAAAAACCAATACCAAACGTATTACTGACCAGCTGTCTACACAGTTAGGTAATCATTTGCTGACTGCAGGCTTTGAGTTCAGCCATGATAAAGTTATTACCTTTAATGGCAAGAAGATGATGAACAGAGCCTTCTTCCTGCAGGATCAGTTTGATATTACCGACCAGCTGAAGCTGACTGCAGGCGTGCGTCATGATAATAACTCCGGCTTTGGCAAGCACACTACTTCCAGTGCTAATCTGGGATATACCTTTAATAATGACAGAACCAATGTATATGTAAGCTATAGTGAGTATTTCATTCCGCCTTCTCCGAGTAACCTTTACAGTGCATCATACGGTAATCCGAATATCAAGCCGGAAACCGGTAATACTAAGGAAATAGGCATTAACCATAAATTTGATGATACCTTTGTATTATCTGCACATGCTTTCAAACGCTATTCCGAGAATAGAATCGGTTATGTGAAACCGAAGTATACGAATGTTGGTGATGAAAAAGCGCGCGGTTGGGATATACAACTGAAAAAACAATTTACACCGCAATTCTCTACTTATGTCGGCTATACACATTCAGTTATTGATGCGACTGCTCAACGTGCAAAAAATGTTGACGGCTATGTACCGAAAGGCGCATGGGATATTGGCCTGGATTATGATAACAAGGACTTTAATGCCAGCCTGATCGGTAAGGGTGTTATTGACCGTATGGGACCTCAGTCTGCAGACGCTGTTGATGCTTTCTTCCCGGCAACAACCTACTTTGTTTGGGATGCATCCATGAACTACAATGTTAATAAGAATGCAAAGATTTATTTCAAAGTTAATAATATCTTCGACAAATTCTATGCAGAGCATTCTAATGCCCGTTATAACTGGAGCGCAGACCCGGACGGACAATGGTGGCGTGCTCCCGGCCGTTCCTTCCTTGTAGGCATGGAATATGCATTCTAAGTATATTTGGCATAACTAAACCTTTTCATAACTCACACTCCCGAAAAAGTGGGGCGGACATATTCCGTCCTGCTTTTTCATATAACAGGAAAATGAGGTGAAACAATGTGGAAGAATTTACTGCTGCTTTTACTGCTGCTGGCATTTTGCACAGCAGGCTGTCAAAAGCAGTATGTTGAAAAAACAAGCGGGGCAGCCTATCAGGTAGTTGATTCGCAGGGGAATGTAATAAAATTTGCCCAAAAGCCCCAGCGGATTATGACAACACATTTTAATCTGGACAATATTGTAATGGGACTTGTTGATGAAGAGCGTGTTGTTGCACTTTCTAAATCAATGTATGATGCTTCGGTATCTTATATAAGTACTGAGGCAATCAAAAAGCCTACAAAATTAAACTATGATTTTTCCTCAGAGCAGGTTCTGGCGCTCAAGCCGGATTTAATAATTGCCCGAGAGAGCACAGGTGAAAACCGCATACAGACCTATCGCGCCATGGGGATACCTGTATACGTGGTGAGCAATGCGAATAATGTGGAAGAGATAAAAAAGCAGATTCAGGAGATAGGTCAGGCTGTGGGGGAATCAGAGCGTGCGGAAAAGCTACAGGAGAGAATGCAGACACAGCTTGACTATATCAAAAGCAAGGTTGATAGCGCTGGCGTGAAGCCAAAAAGTGTGATGCTTGTTTCTAAAATGAACCATAATTACGGTGGTAAGGGCTCTTTTTTTGATGATATGTGCCACTTTGCGGGGGTGAAAAATGCACCTGCAGAGATAGGGGTGCTCAATGGTCAGCTGATGGACAAAGAAGTAATGCTACGTGCTAACCCAGATTACTTTCTACTTTCACTGTCCTGGGAGCTTAAGCATGATAATAAGGACGGGTATAAAAAGGAATTTTTGGAGGATCCTGCGTTGGCTAATCTGGAGGCGGTCAAGAATAATCATGTCTGCTATTTGAAGGACAAGTATTTATATGCTTCCAATCAAAACTGCGTATGGGCGATTAAGAAGATTGCCAATCTTGCTTATGGAAATATATTTACTGATGAAGAGGAAGTTTTTCTTAAGGGATATTAGCAAATAAGTCTGAAGTGCTTGACTGTATGAGAACTATATAGCGTAATATAATTTTATTGTGAGGGCGATGGTTGTTCGTCCTCATTTTTATGAAAGCATAGGAGTATCGATAATTTTCGGAGGTGAAAGAATGCAACAAATTTTATTTCTCACCAATATGGAGCAGACTGCAGCCTATCTGCAGGACGCATTGAAGCTGGCGCAGCAGACGCAGAAAGCTGTAGCAGGACAGGTGCTGTATGTCCCAAGCGATACAGAATGGACGAGGGATATGGAAAAGCAGCTGCAGCAGGCGGAGGTTGTCATTTTCCCCTGGATGGGAACTGGCCTGAGCACTAAGTTTCTGTCGGAATCTTCATCCTATCTGCTGGCCAACAAAAAGAAGCACGTCTATCTGATGACCGGTAATCCAGAGGATATACTGCACGGCGGTCTAGCTGAGGAGGAGCTGAAGCGGATAAATGATTATTATAAATTCGGCGGTCTGCAGAACTGGACAAATTTGTGGCTGTGGCTGGCGCAGCAGTTTTTGCAGGCAGGATGTGATGCGCCTGCTCCCGAGCTTTTGCCGTGGGATGGCATTTATCATCCTCGTGCAGGCAAGGTATACGATGATGTAGAGGAATATCGCCGCGATTTTTGCAAGCCGGACAGACCTACACTGGCAGTAGTTTTCTTCCGCAGTGACTGGCTGTGGGGCAATACCGTTTTTGCAGATGCGGTAGTCAGAGAGATTGAAGCGTTAGGGTGCAACGCCTTATGCTTCTTCTCCACAAGCTCGCCTGACGCCGCAAGCGGCTGCGGCGGCTTTAAAGAAGCCTTAAGCAAGTATGTTTGCGCGGACGGCAAATGCTATGCCGATGTTTTCATCAACACTATAAAATTTTCACTGTTCAGCATCCGTGCCTGCGCACTTGATGATTTGACCAAGCTCAATATCACGGTACTGCAGGCCTATACCTTGTATCGTTCGTATCAGGAATGGTATGAAAACTTTGACGGCATGAGTGCCGTAGAGGTAGCGTATAGCGTGAGCTTGCCGGAGTTTGACGGTATTATCCATAGCTGCCCGGCGACTACGATGGAGCGTGATGCTGAGGGCAAGCAGGTTACGCAGACGATTGCGGAGCGCATGAATATGTTGGTGCGCAAAGCCAAAAAGCTGGCACTTTTGCGCATCAAGCCGAACGCAGAAAAGAAAATTGCTATTGTTTTTCACAACCATCCGTCTACCAATTCCAACATCGGCAGCTGCTCAGCGATAGACAGTATTGAAAGTGTGCGTTTGCTGCTGCTGGACTTGCGTGATGCAGGTTATGTCATTGATCATATTCCGGCGGACAGGCAGGAGTTTATTAACGAGCTTATTGCCGGTGCGACGAATGACAGGGACTACATGAGCGAAAAGCAGATTGATAATGCCGATGCCAAGCTCCTCGTCAGTGCATACCGCGATTATTATAAGACACTGCCGGAAAAGGTACAGCAACGCCTGGAGCAGGATTGGGGCGAAGCACCGGGCGAGGTTTTCTTTTATGATGATTTTCTGTTGATTCCCGGCATGATGAACGGCAACATTTTTATTACGATGCAACCGCCGCGCGGATTTGGCGAGGATCCGGATAAAATCTATCATTCGCCAGACTGCGCGCCGACACACCATTATTTGGGCTTTTATCACTGGCTGCGCGATATCTGGGGCGCAGATGCTATGATGCATATTGGTACGCACGGCAGTTTAGAATGGCTTCCGGGCAAGGGTGTAGCGATGGGTGATGAATGCTATCCCGATATCTGTACCGGCGATTTACCTAATGTTTATCCCTATTGGGTTGTGGATACAGGCGAGGGCATACAGGCCAAACGCCGCAGTGCGGCCTGCCTCATCAGTTATCTCTCGGCGCCGCTTAGCATTAGCGGTGTGTATGATGAGCTGGCGGAGCTGGAAAAGGCTTTGGAGGAATATGTGCACTTTAAGGCTGATAAGGATGCCGATTTGAGCGAGCCGATGGCACAAATCAGAGAGAAAGCTGCTGCTGCCGACCTTACAGACGAGGTGCGTGAGGAGGATGCCGCTGATTTTGACGATTATGTAGGTCATCTGCACACATATCTGACGGATTTAAAGAATATGCAGATGACTACCGGCCTGCATATTATGGGTAATCCGCCGCAGGGCGAAAAACTTACGGAATATCTTTATGCGTTGGTGCGCTTGGAAAATCCTGATATGCCGTCACTGCCCAAAACCTTGGCGCAGGCTTACGGCTACGATTATTACGAACTGATTGACAACAGCAGCAAGCTGTTGCCGGACGGTATTTTGAGCTATGGTATGCTGCTTGATAAAATCAACGGTCAATGTCTGGAAATTATCCGTCTCCTGCAAAATGATGGTTTCGTAGTCCACGAAGATAAATTGCTGGCGTTGGAGTGCGTAAAGTGTTGGGATGAGACTGTGCAGCAGGATATTATAAAAATTGCCGGCTTTATCTGCGATAAGCTGTATCCCAGTCTGGCGCATACTACCTGGGAACGCAGCAACTGTATTCGTGCGCTGCAGTCAGAATATATTGAGCCTAGCGCCGGCGGTGCGCCTACGAGCGGAGGTGCCGAGATTTTGCCGACCGGACGCAATTTTTACGGCGTTGATCCGCAGCTGCTGCCTACTCCCGTAGCGTGGAAAATCGGTTCGCAGATGGCGGAGGATGTGATTAACAAATTTGTAGCGGAGGAAGGCCGCTATCCCGAAAGCGTAGGCATTTTGCTGTGGGCAACCTATAACATGCGCTCTAATGGTCAGTGTATGGCGGAATTTATGCGCCTGATGGGCGTGCGTCCTGTTTGGCAGAAGGGAACCCTGAAGGTGACAGGCATCGAGATTATTCCGCTTGATGAGCTGAAGCGTCCACGTGTTGATGTTACCGGACGCATCAGTAGTCTGTTCCGTGATACGCTGCCGGGAGCAGTTTGCTGGCTGGATAAGGCTGTGCAGCAGGTGGCAGCACTGGATGAGAGCTTTGAAGACAACTTTGTGCGCAAGCATGTGGTGGAGGAATCTCAGCGATTAGAAAGCGAGGGCGTGGATAAGGAGCTGGCTTGGAGGCAGGCATCCTACCGCATTTTCGGCGACCCGCCGGGAGCGCATGGCGCGGGCGTGAGCGCACTTTTGGCTTCCCGCAATTGGGATGACCTGGGCGATATTGCTGATGTGTATGTGCGTTGGGGTGCACATGTCTATGGCGAGGGCGAAAAAGGTCAGTACAGGCCGCAGCTGTTTACAGAGCGGATGGCAAAGCTGGAGGTTACTGTAAGCAATATTGATAACCGCGAGTCTAATCTGCTGAATTCCGATGATTATAACGCTTACCGTGGCGGCATGATTGCTGCAGTGCGTAATTTCAGCGGCAAGATGCCGAAAAACTATTGCAGTGACAGCTCTGACCGTCAGCATGTCGTGATTCGCACGCTGGCAGAGGAGGTCAAGCGTCTGTTCCGCGGTGAGGCGATTAATCCCAAATATATACGGGGCATGAAGGAGTTTGGTTATAAGGGAGCAGGCGATTTGGCAACATATGTTGACAATTGCTTCCAATGGGATGCTACCAGCGCTGTTATGGAGGACTGGATGTATGAAAAGTTTGCGGAAAAGTACGCTTTGGACAAAGATATGCAAAAATGGTTTGCTGAGGTTAATCCCTGGGCGCTGCGCAGACTGACGGAGGTTTTGCTGGAGGCGGAGCAGCGCCAGCTGTGGAACGCTAAGTCGCAAACCAAGCAGTCGCTGCAGGAGCTGCTGTTGAATATTGAAGGCGAAATTGAAGAACGCGGCGATGCATAAATTTTTTCACTAAATCGCTTGCGTGTATACCTAGTAGACACTGTATAATTAGATACATATTTTATTGATAGCTCTTTTTAATAAATGGAGGAATATAAATGAAACGTACTGCTGTATATCCTTTTACTGCGATTGTAGGACAGGAGGAAATGAAGCTGTCCCTGATTTTGAATGTTATTAACCCGGCTTTGGGCGGTGTTTTGATTAAAGGTGAAAAGGGCACGGCGAAGTCCACCGCTGTGCGCGCTCTCGCCGAGCTGCTGCCGCCGATGGCGGCCGTGCACGGCTGTCGCTTCCACTGTGACCCGCACAGCAGCCAGCTGTGCGATGACTGTACTGCTAAGCTGCAGGCAGAGGGCACCTTGCCGGAGGAAACCATCAACATGCGCGTAGTTGAACTGCCTGTCAGCGCAACCGAGGACCGCGTTGTCGGCACCTTGGATATTGAGCATGCGATTAAGCATGGCGAGAAAAAGTTTGAACCAGGTATTTTGGCGCAGGCCAACCGTAACATTTTATATGTAGATGAAATCAATCTGCTGGATGACCATGTTGTAGACGTTCTGCTGGATGCCGCTGCTATGGGCGTAAACACCGTTGAACGCGAGGGCGTTTCCTATTCCCACCCCGCACGCTTTGTGCTGGTTGGCACTATGAACCCCGAAGAGGGTGACATCCGCCCGCAGCTTTTGGACCGCTTTGGTCTGAGCGTTGTTGTAACCGGCGAACATGACCCGCTGCAGCGCGTAGAAGTAATCAAACGCCGTCTGGCTTATGAAAACGATGCTGAAAGCTTCATTGCAGGCTATAAGGAAGCGCAGGAGGAGCTGGCGGAAAAAATTATCGCTGCCGGCAAGCTGCTGCCGGAGGTGACCATTGACGACAAGCTGCTGGAAACCGTAGCTAAGCTTTCTGTTGAGCTGGGTGTAGACGGCCACCGTGCGGATATTACTGTGATCAAAACAGCGCTGACCTTGGCTGCCTTCAACGGCCGCAAGCAGGCTAACCTGGATGACCTGAAGGAAGCAGCTAAGCTGGTGCTGCCGCACCGTATGCGCCGCCGTCCGTTTGAAGAGGGCGAGCTTGATTGGAATAAGGTAGAGAGCTTTTTGGCTGCCGAAGCCTAAGGAGCGTTGACTATGCTTAAAAATAATCTTTATCCCTTTACTGCGGTCGTGGGGCAGGAGGAGGCTAAAAAGGCCTTGCTCATTGCTCTGGTCAACCGCAGAGCAGGCGGCCTGCTCATAGGCGGTGCCAAGGGTACGGCAAAATCCGTTCTGGCCCGCAGTGTGCAGAGTTTGATTGGTGCGCAAAGGATGCTGACGTTGCCGCTGAATGTAACAGAGGATATGCTTTTTGGCAGCATTGATTTGGAGGCTGCCGTGAGCTTGGGTGAAAAACGCTTTTCACCGGGCATTCTGGCACGTGCTACGGATAACATTCTTTATATTGATGAAGCTAATCTGCTGCGTCAGGAGCTGCTGACTGCGGCATTGGATGCCAACAGCGCAGGTATAAATAATGTAGAGCGTGACGGTATCAGCTGCAGCCATGAGGTGCGCACGACCGTTATTGCTACGATGAATCCGGAGGAGGGCACTCTGCCCGGACATATTCTGGACCGTTTCGGTATGTACGCAGATATGCAGGCACTGCAGGATATCGGTCAGCGCGTGGAGGTTATCCAACGTGCCTTAGCATATAGTAACAATACCCTTGCGTTTTGTGAGCAGTATGTGGAAGAAACCGCTGCCCTGGCAGCGAAGGTGAAGGCAGCGCGTGAGCTGCTGCCACAGGTTGAGGTGAGCGATGCGATGCTGATGCTTGCCGCTCAGCTGTGCTCGCAGGCTTTTTGTGCCGGCCATCGTGCGGAAATTTATCTGCTGGAGGCTGCGCGCGCTATCGCTGCGTTGGCTGATCGCGCCTATGTGCTGCCGAAGGATGTGGAGGAGGCAGCGCAGTTCGTGCTGCCGCACCGTATGCGCAAGCCGCCAGAGCAGCAGCCGGAAGAGCAGGAGCAGCAGGAAGATAACCAAAACGAAGAAGAAAACGAGCAGGATAACGAAGATAATCCTGACGATGAAAATAACGACGAGGACAACGAAGATAACCAGTTGCCGCCACCACCGCCATTGGATAACGGCGATGATGACGAAGATGACGATGCTTCCGACGATGAGGACGAGGACGACGAAAGCGACGAGGACGAGCAGCAGCAGGAGCGTAATAACAGCAATCTGGCACCGGAGGAGCAGCTGGCCGATATCGACAAAAGTTTCCGTCTGCCGAAGATGCTGCTGGATTTGGGCAAGGACCGCAATGTGCGCCGTGGCAGCGGCAAACGCAGCGTGACCAAGACTGACCTGAAGCAGGGACGTTATGTGCGCGCCGAACAGCCTAAAAGCAAGGTTACGGACTTGGCCTTTGATGCAACTATCCGTGCTGCAGCACCGTATCAGCGCTTGCGTGAGGACAATGGCTGTTCGCTGAACATCAAGGAGGAGGATTTACGCCAGAAGGTGCGAGAAAAACGCATCGGCAACACCTTCTTGTTTGCAGTGGATGCCAGCGGCTCCATGGGTGCACGTGAGCGTATGCGCGCTGTTAAGGGTGCCATTTTCTACATGCTGCAGGAGGCGTACCAAAAGCGTGACCGCGTAGGTATGATTGCTTTCCGTCGTGATAAGGCGGATATGCTGCTGCCGATTACCCGTAGCGTGGACCTGGCGCAGAAGCGTCTGGCAGAAATGCCGACCGGTGGTAAAACGCCACTGGCAGACGGCTTGGCGCTGTCGCTGCAGACGTTGGCGCTTTTGAACAAGCGTGACAGCGAGCTGGAGCCGATTCTGATTGTTGTTACCGACGGACGCGCGAATGCCGTACACGAGGGCGAAAAGGATCCTGTTGCTGCAGCAATCAGCATTGCTGAAAAAATCGCCAAGGCTAAAATTACTTCAGTAGTGATTGATACGGAAAGCGGTTTTATCAAGCTGGGCCTGGCAAAGAAGGTTGCCGCCGCTATGCAGGCCAATTATTATACGCTACAGAAGCTGTCTAAGGAAAATATAATTCATATTGTAAGAAATTTGAATTAAAGATAAGAGTATAGTATACTAATAGGTATATTGAAATATAAAGGAGTGGAGTTTTCATGAAAAAACTGCTTATTTTATTAATAACCTTATTTTGCTGTGCAACCGCTTTTGCTGCGGATGCAGACAAGAAGCCTGCAACTCAGGAGGGTATGAACTGGGAAATCAGCATGATGCCTAAACCGAGCGAAGAAGAACAGGAGCAGGCACGTTGGTCTATTGTTGTAGAAAATAACGTAGGTATTTATGCTTACGATATGGATTCCCTGACCTTCAGCAAGGTTACTAACGGCCTGCCCGACAAAAATATTATTTCCGTGCTGACGAAAACCGTTTTTACCGATAAGGATATGCTGAAAAAGCTCAATGAAAAATACAAGGCTTCTCTGACTAAAAAAGAGAAGGTGCAATACTGTGAAATCGTCATGACCTTTAATCTGCAGGATAAAACCTACGGCGTAGAGGTAATGGATGTTTATGGCAGCAAGAAAACTCTGCTGAGCCATCAGGCTAAGGAACTGAAGTTTGTTCCGGTTCCGGCAGGCAGCTTTGCTGAGGCTATGCTGGAAGTCTGCCAACAGGCCGTAGCTGCTGATACTCAGGCAGCAGCGAAATAATGCTGCGCCCCGATTTTACTCAGGCAAAAAACTATATATTACAACACGAACTCCTTAGTCTGCTTGCTATCTGTGTGATAGGCATTACTTTGACACTGGGCCTCAGGCATCTCTCCAACCAGTCTACGTCAAAAAAAGCAGTAATGAAACCTATTGTGCACACGCAGACAGTAAGCAGACGACCATTGTATAAAAGCATTAATCTTTTTGGACAGCTCAAGGCCAAGGCACAGATTGATATCATCAACAAGTATGCCGGCATCGTCGATGAGATTAATGTGGATTTGGGCAGCAAGGTGCAGGCAGGAGATATTCTGCTGGTGCAGCATCTTGATGATGCCCGCGCCGAAATGCTCAAGGCCAAGGCACGCTATGCCGAGGCCGGAGCTAATGCGGCAACTACGGATGTGAGCTACAGCACCAGCCTTACTCGCTATGAGGCTGATTATAAGCTGGCGCAGGTCAACGCAGAGCGTTACCGTAAGCTTTATGCGCAGGGCGCTGTTTCCAAGTCCGAGCTGGACAGTATGGAGCAGACGCTGGCTAATAAAAAGGCGCAGTACGATGCTTTGGCGCAGCAGGTGGATTATGACGGCACACCATCGCAGGTCTACCGTCAGGAGCAGATTGCTGCCAGACGCGAGCAGGAGTACATTATTGCGCAAAACAAGTATCACGATCTGATTTTTAAGGCACCACGCGCAGGTATTATTACCTACCGCGATGCAGAAGTGGGTGGCTATGCGCCTGCAGGGAGCAGGCTGCTTACCCTTTTGGATGACAGTGGTTTTACAGTGGACTGCGATATTACAGAGGCCGAGGCTGCTTCTGTGACCGTTGGCACGCAGGTTGAGCTGAAGCTGGAGGCGATTGGCGAAATATGCCGGGGTACTGTTGTTTATGTGAGCCCTGTAAGAAGCAGGGAAACAAACAAGTTTACCCTCCGCATCAGGCTGGATGAGCCTGGCTCCAATGTAAAGGCAGGCTTGTTTGCCAAAGGTGAATTGCGTTTTCTGCAAAAGCCATCCACTATATATTTACCTAAAAATGCCGTTCTCGAACGGGATGGCAAATATTTTGTCTATGTGCTGGGCAAGGGTAATAAAGCTCTGAAAAAGCCTGTTACTACCGGTGCAAGTAATAATGAAAGCATTGAAATAGTGCAGGGTGTGAAGATAGGCGAAACGGTTATCCTTGATAATCTTGCGCGTCTGCGTGATGGCATGGTGGTTGAGGTGGCCAAGGAGGAGGCGAAGTAATGAATATTACACGCTTTTCTATTAAACGGCCTATCGGTATCTGCATGATTTACATATTAGTCTGCGTCCTCGGTCTTATCAGCTTCTTTCGCATTGGCGTGGAGCTGTTGCCGGACGTAGACTCTAAATTTATCAGCGTCATTGTCAACTATCCGGGCGCCAGTACGGAATCTGTCGAACAGCAGGTGACGAAGCCGATTGAGGACGAGCTGTCCTCAATTTCGCACTTTAAGCAGGTGCGTTCCGCTACACGTCCCGGACGTGCGGAGATTTTTGTCGAGCTGGACAGTCAGGCCGATGCTGATATGGTAGCGATTGAGGCAACCAAAAAGGTCAGCCGTATCCGTAAGAATCTGCCGGAGGATATTGATGAGCCTGCAGTGCTCAAGCGTTCCTCCGAAGAATATCCGATTATCCAGATTGCAGCAACGTCCAAGGATAACCTAGACGATATTTTTGCCTTGGCAGACAGCAGCTTTAAGGAGCGCTTGCAGCAGGCAGCCGGCGTAGCCGATGTTGATGTTACAGGCGGCCGTGCCAAGGAAATCGCAATCGAGGTAGATAAGGATAAGCTCAATTATTACGGACTGACGCTGCAGGATATTATTACGGCGGTGCGCAAGGAAAACGTTATTGTTTCTTCCGGCTCCGTCTATACCGATGCTTTGGAAAAAACCGTGCGTCTGCAGGCGCAGTATAAGGCTCCGGAGGAGATTCAGCATCTGCAGCTTAAGGGTGCAGGCGGCAGATACATCGAGCTCGGGCAGGTGGCCAACGTGCAGGCCAAGGATAAGCGTGCTGTGGCCTATAGCCGTGTTGACGGCAACGAGGCGGTATCACTGGAGGTATACAAGGCCAGCGGTGCCAATATCGTCGACACAGCAGATGGCGTGCTGCAGCAGCTGGAAACTCTGCGCAAGGATTATCCGGACTACGTTTTTACTGTTGTATATGACCAGTCGCATTTTGTGCGCGATTCCCTTAGCAATACGCTAAAAACGTTGCTCGAAGGACTTGTTACCACGGGACTTGTTTTGTATCTGTTCCTGCGTGGCTGGAAGTCCTCTATGGCAGTTATGATTGCCATTCCGACCTCACTTATTGCAACCTTCTTCCTGATGTATCTGGCAGGCTTTACCTTCAATATGATGTCACTTATGGGTATGGCGCTGTGTATCGGTATTCTTGTCGATGATTCCATTGTTGTGTTGGAGAATATCCATCGCTTTCTGGCGATGGGCAAAAGTGCCGACGTGGCAGCGGAGGAAGGACGTAATGAGATTGGTATGGCGGCAATCGCTATGACGCTTTGCGACGTGGTGGTATTTTTGCCGATTGCCTTTATGCAGAGCGCGACAGGACAGTTCTTCAAGCAGTTTGGCATGACGATTGTTTTTGCTACGCTGATGTCGCTTGTCGTTTCCTTTACGCTGACACCGATGCTGGCTTCGCGCTTTTATAAAAACGGCGTGGAGGAGCCTAAGGGCAAGCTGTGGAGCAGGCTGGATGCCTTTGAGGCGCAGACAATCGCAAAATATGATATTCTGCTGCGCAAATGCATCGAAAAGCCGAAGAAGCTGGTGCTGGGAGTGCTGGCAGCCTTCGCGGTGGCAGTGGCGCTGGTGCCGCTCGGTATAGTTGGCTCGGAATACATGCCGCGTACCGACGAAAGCGCGATTCAGGTGAATATTGAGCTGCCTACAGGCTTTAACGCCGACCAAACCAACGAGGCCTTGCTGCTGTTTGAGGATTATTTGGCCAAGGTGCCTGAAATCGAGCATTATATGACTAATGTAACGACCACACAGAGCATGGGCAAGCTGGTTATCGCGCTCAAAAGCAGCGATGAGCGAAGTAAGGATGTCTGGCAGGTAGCACAGGGCATCCGCAGCTTTGCCAAGCAGAATCTTGGCGAAATCAAGGTGCGCGTCAATGAGATTCAGTCATCCGTTACCGGTGTTTCGGGCGGTCGCAACCTTGTGCGTTCACCGGTACAGGTGGAGCTTAAGGGCAGCGATATGGATCAGCTTGTGGCTGATTCTGCCAAGGTGGAGCAGATTTTTGCTTCGACCGCAGGCCTAAAGGATATAAAAAACTCCTATGTCAAGGGTATGCCGGAGCTGAAGGTGAAGGTAGACCGCGACAAGCTGAAATATTATCACGCGACAGTCAATGACGTGGCGCAGTCCTTTAACGCCGCTATTGGCGGACGCAGCGCCGGCGTTCTGGCGAACGATGTGCAAAACCATGGCAATGACACCGATATTGCAGTACGCTTTGCCGGTGGCAGTGGCTATGATATTGAAGACGTGCGCGCTATTCCCGTGCAGACAGGCAGAGGCAGCGTCTTTCTTGGCGACCTTGCCGACGTAGAAGAGGGCGTAGGCCCGATTACTATCCGTCGCGTGAATAAGGAGCGCATCATCAACATCCAGTGTAATCTGACGGACAGACCGCTGAATGAGGTAGTCAAGGAGCTGACGCAGAAGCTCAATGCCGCAGGTCTTAAGAGTAGCTACGCTTTCTCCGGTCAGGCGACCACGATGAACGATTCCTTTGCCGAAATGGCTATGGCGTTGTCACTGTCACTGCTTTTAATTTACCTGCTGCTGGCAGTGCTTTATGAATCGGTATTTACTCCGTTCATCCGTATGTTTTCGCTGCCGCTTGGCATTATCGGCGCTATATTCTGTTTGCTGCTGACGCATAATACAATCAATCTGTATTCACTTATCGGTATTCTGGTTATGGATGGTTTGGTAGCGAAAAACGGCACGTTGCTTTTGGACTATACGCTGACGCTGATGCATGAAGGCATGACGGCGAAGGCTGCGGTAATCGAAGCAGGCAAAACTCGTCTGAAGCCTATCTTTATGACAGCACTGACGATGGTGGTGGGCATGCTGCCGACAGCGCTTTCGCTGAGCGCAGGCTCGGAAACGCGCGTGAGCATGGCGTGGGTTATCATCGGCGGTATGATAACGTCGACGGTGTTTACGCTGTTGGTGCTGCCGATACTGTTTTTGTGGTTGAAAGAAAAATTTCCTAATCGAATTTAATAATAAATAGGAATATATTGCGTCAAAACAATTTATATAGCATATTATTTGTAAGTAAGAAGAAGTTCTAAACAATTATAATTTTGTTAGAGCTTTTCTTATATACTATCAGAAGAGCAACTTGCGCCTTTGCTGATTATAAAAGCAAGGGCGCATTTTTTATAGCTATATTGCCGTATAGCTTACAATTTTGCTTGATGCACTTAGTAGCCTGTGACCATGCAAGACTGGACGGGGGAAGGGTGGTCAAAATAAATATTTTTAAGGAGTATGAGTAAAACATGAAGTCAAATTTTTCCAAGGGCATGCTGATGACAGCCCTCATTACCGGTACTGTTTTATGCAGTAGTGCAGCTGCTTTTGCCGAAGAGCTGCAGGAGTATTCTTTAGATCAGATGGTAGTAACTGCGCAAAGAACTGAAAAAGAGGACGTTGATACACCTACATCAGTAAAGGTCATAACAGAAAAAGAACTTACTCAATCAGGAGCAACTAACTTATATGATGGATTAAAATTAGCAAATGGTATTACATCTTATGGATATGGCGCTAATGGTCAGGCTTGGGGTGGTATGTCTGCGAAAATATTGATCCGTGGCAATGATAAAGGTACATTGGTAATGATTGATGGTGCACCTATCAATATGAATAATGTTTATTTTTTGAATACGTTACCCGTAGAAGCTGTTGAAAGAATTGAAATTGTTAAAGGTGCGTCTTCTGTTTTGTATGGCAGTGAGGCATCTTCCGGTGTAATTAATATCATTACTAAAAAGCAAATGCAAAATAGTATATTTTTAAGTAAAGCTGAGTATGGCAAGACCAGAGAGGGTATTTCCTTAGGATTAGGCAAATTAGGTATTGTTGCAAACTTGGAACAAGGTGATGAATTAAAAGGTTATGCCAGCAATGGTAGAGCTATGAACGACGGAAAAAAATCCTCGGTTATGTGGAAGTATAAATTTGATGATAAATGGACTGTAAGTCATCAGCATACAGATAACGATTACCAATTTAACCAATATGATACTGCTACATGGAAAACATTAAAAGAGGACTCTAGCTTTAAATATAAAGAAGACTTTGCCAGAATACAGTATAATGATGGGTCTTTGAAAGGTAATTTGTATTACAATAGAAGCGACAGACATAATAATACTTATAAGATTAAAAAGGGTACAGCTTCTAAATGGAAAATTGAACACATTACTTTTGATACACTTGGCTTAGACTTACAGAAAGAGTTTAATACAAAAGTAGCAGATATCATTGTCGGTACTACATTAGAACAACAGACTTATAAATGCGATAATCCGTATAGCGGTGGAAAGCTCGTTAATCAAAAGTTAGATAAAGATGCAAAAACGTATGCTTTTTTTGTTCAGGCTACTAGAGATTTAGGCAATGATTTTACGGCTACAATTGGTGCTAGAGAACAATTCTTAAAAGCGAATGATAATTACAATGCATTTACCCCTGAATTCTCATTGATAAAAAAATTAGATCAAAATAGTAGTATTTATCTGAATGCAGCTAAAGCATTTAAAATGCCGAACTTTACTTCTTTATATGGCAGCGGTTCGGTGGAATTTAAGCCGAATCCGGAATTAAAACCTGAAGAGGGCTGGACTTATGAGTTAGGTTATAAAAAAGCAAGCAACTCAAGTATGTTTAAAACAGCAATCTATTACATTGATATGGATGCATGGAGTTATAAAGCAGATAGTGATGGTGTTAACCAAGCTATTAACAGTCCTTTTGAAAATTTAGGCTTGGAAGTTAATTATGAAAAAAATGTAGGAGAGCATTTCTCCTATTCTTTGGGAACTGATATTTCTAATCCTAAATCTAGAGATGCTGGAAAATGGACAAGAAAATTTGCCAGAGAACAATATACCGCTAGCTTGAAGTATAATAATCGCGATTTTACTGCTTCGTTAGCAGGTAGTATGACTGCCGATAGAGCTGGTGGTTGGAAAGATAGATTACCTCTGAACCTTTATACTAGCTATCAATTATCTAAAGACCATAGAATTGATTTAGTATGTGAGAATATTTTAAACAGAAAAGATCTTGTAGGCAACTGGTCTAATGCTAATTCAACCAGATATTATTCTTTGCCGAGAAATATCAGACTGACTTATACCTACACTTTCTAATATAAAGCATTAAGGCGGTGCTTTATTCAAACCGCCGCTTTTACTTATGCTAGAAGTAATACGAAAGAGTATAAGTATAAAATAATATATTGCAATACGAACGATTATATGCAGAAAATTTATTTCGTATATTGCTGAGCACTTTGTATATGACCATAGGAATTTGGATACGCAAGGCTTTTGCAATAAATATTTTTAAGGAGTATGAGTAAAACATGAAGTCAAATTTTTCCAAGGGCATGCTGATGACAGCCCTCATTACCGGTACTGTTTTATGCAGTAGTGCAGCTGCTTTTGCCGAAGAGCTGCAGGAGTATACGCTGGACCAGATGGTTGTAACGGCGACGAGAACGGAAAAGCGTGATGTTGAGGTTCCTGCAACAACTAACGTTATCACAGAACAGGAAATTAAAAATCGCGGTTATGTAAGTGTATTTGATGCGTTGGAGCAAACTGTCGGCATCCAAAGCTATTCCTATACCGGCGGTGAAGGCGATAATGGCAGCTCTACGGGCCGTACCTATATCCGCGGTTTAGACAAAGGCACTTTGGTTTTGTTGAACGGTGCACCTATCAACCTGAACAATTACAATTCAACCGCAGGCATTCCTATCAGTGCCGTAGAAAAAATTGAGGTTGTAAAAGGCTCTAATTCTGTTCTTTATGGCAGTGAAGCTATGGGTGGCGTTATTAACATCATTACCAAAAAAGCCGGAAAAATTAACAACAGCATTAAAGCTGTAGCAGGTAACTATAAAAAGGGTTATGAGGTTGCTTCCAGCGGTGATAAATATATTTTGAGCTTCAGCCGTGACTATTATAAAAAATTTGAGAACTCTTCTATCAACTACAAAGGATTCGATACAGACAGACGTGCTTATACCAAAAATAATCTGTTCGCAAGCGTAAACTTGGCTAAAGATTTTACGCTTAATTATATGCATACGGAAACTAAAAATACCGGTATGACATATCTCAATCCTGACGGAAGCATGAATAAAACTTCTTATAGCTATAATGATGAAAGAGATAATGTAGCTTTACTCTATAACAACGAACAGGATAAGCTCAAATCTAATTTATCCTTCAACAGAAGAAGAATAGACGGTAAGCAATATAAACCTAACGGACAGGTTTCAAGAAGCGGTTCCAGCAGTAATATTGTTCTGTATACCATTAACTATGATATTAACAAGGACTGGACTTTATCCGATAAAGCAACATTGCTGACCGGCGTAACTGCCAACAAAGAGCATTATGAAGAAATTGCCAATAGAAGCAACGCTATTTCCAGAGACAGCCTGGCAGCTTATTTCTCCTGGAATCAAAAATATGATGATAAGTTCTCTACTAATATCGGTGTAAGAGCACATTATGTAAAAAATAACGGCTTTGACGGCGCACACAATGTATATCTGCCGCAATTACAGACCTTATATAAACTGGATGAAAATACCAGCTGGTATATTAACGTTGGCAAGGCATTTGAAATGCCGGCAATCAATTCCCGATACTCCAGAAGTAAAACCGGTTCTAATGGTGCATTGAAGCCTCAGGAGGGCTGGACTTATGAAACCGGTGTGAAGAAGATTACCGATACATCCTCCAGCAAATTAGCTGTGTTCACAATGAGAATGGATGATAAGTTTGCCTGGAAAAAATATAACCAATTAGGCATTACTCCTCCGGCAGGAGTTGATCCAGACACCTATATTCAGGTAAATCTTGGCGAATTTAAAAACACCGGTGTTGAATTCGAATATGATAAAGTAATCGGAGAAAATTGGAGATACAATTTAGGTGCAACCTATCAGGATCCTTTGGCTAAAGATGCCGGCAAGTGGACTCAGCAATCCTCCAGATACCAATTTACTGCAGGCGCTAAGTACAATTACAGCAAGCTTGGCGTCGGTGTAAACCTTTATTATTTGGGTGATAGAGAGGATGCATCCTACGGCAGCCTGCATAAGCTGAAAAACATTATTAAGTTGAATTCTGTTATTAACTATGATCCTGACAAAAATAACAGTATTACCTTAAATCTTTACAACCTCTTAGACAGAGATAATTCTATCAACGTCAGTGAAAATCTGGACAAACCGTTCAACTGGACTTTGTCCTACGAATATCGCTTCTAATTACTTGATTCTCCCCAAGGTGGCGCAAAACTGCGTCACCTTTTTAAAAACAGCATGTTTTAAAACACCGCTAATACTCTCGGTAAAGTAATATTCGTTTAAATTTGAAAGGGAAAATATGTATCGCTTAATCCTTATGCTTGTTATAGCCTGTATTCTTTCCGGATGCACAACAGAAAACTTTGGCCAATCTGCGAAGTTTGCAGGCAAAGATAACGCAATCGTTGTAACGGACGATACCGGTTATCAGGTAAAACTAAAGAAGAAGCCGGAAAAAATTATGACCAACAATATTTATCTTGATAACATCCTTTTGGGATTAGTGGAGCCTGAAAAAATGCTGTCTGTATCTAAAAATATGGATAACTCGGCAAAATCGTTTGGTAATATGGTAAGTTCATTGGTCGAAAATAAGATTACAAATCCGGGATTGGAAGCAGTTCTGGCTTTAAAGCCGGATATATTCATTGTTAATGAGGTAATTGGTGCAGATAAAATTCAGTCTTATCGTGATATGGGTATACCTGTTTATGTTGTAAGGTTGTCTACAAATATAGAAGAAGTCAAAAATGAAATTATCAAGCTTTCCCGGCTAGTAGGTGAAGAGCAGCGTGGTAAGATTTTAGTCCAAAAAATGAACGATAAACTGGCGAGGATTGAACGCAATATACCCAAAGAGCTTCATTACAGTAAAAATACTGTTCTTGTATCAGCCAATTATGCGTCCTACGGAGGCAAGGGCTGCATGTATGATGATATCTGCAAGCATGCCAAGATAAGAAACGGTATTGCAGATTTGGGAATGAATACCGGACAGACAGTCAATAAAGAGGTCATGATAGAGATAAATCCGGATTTCTTCTTTCTTGCAAAGCCATGGAAGGATAATAAGGCTAAGGATGAGAAATTGCTGGGTGAGTTTTTAGCTGATAAGAGCTTAGAAAATTTGCGAGCGGTAAAAAACGGGAATGTAGCTCTGCTTGATGAAAAATACATTTTTATCGGTCATCAGAATTGCGTATGGTCGGTGCAGAAGCTGGCACATTTGGTTTATGGTGACTGTGTTGTTTTAGAGCCGGAGGAGTTTTTGAAAGGGTTTTAGCAGTTAATTATAAAAACATCAAAATTGATTACATTTACAGCCTTAAATATTAACTGAAAAAGCGGTGCGTTAGTGCCGCTTTTTTTCTTGTGGTTTTCTATGAAAAAATTATGAAGATTAAGTGGATAAATAGTTTGAAATGATATATAATGTTAACTAGATGAGTTGATATACAGACATTATTTCGTCTATTGTGAAGCCGCCGGCATATGACCATGAAAGACTGGATATGCAGGGACTTTTCGATAAATATATTTTCATAGGAGTATGAGTAAAATGAAAAAAGGATTGTTAATGACTGCGTTGATTACCGGTACTTTGATGTGCGCAAGCACCGGTGCTTTTGCTGAAGAGCTACAGGAGTATACGTTGGACCAGATGGTTGTAACGGCGACGAGAACCGAAGCAAGAGAATTAGAAGTTCCTGCTGCTGTTAGTGTTATCAATGCTAAAGAAATCGAAAACAGCGGCGCCAAAACTGCTTATGAGGTTATTGAGCGTCAGGTTGGCTTTACCAACAATGCTTATGGCCCCGGCGGTCGTGAATTCGGCGGCAGCTCTACCAGAACTGTTCTGCGTGGCCTTGATAAGGGCACCTTGGTAATGGTTAACGGTGCTCCGATTAATATGATGAACTACAACAGCATGGAGGGTATTCCTGTAGAAGCTGTTGAAAAAATCGAAATTGTCCGTGGCGCTCAATCTGTACTTTACGGTGCGGAAGCAACCGGCGGTGTAGTTAATATTATTACCAAGAAAGACGGTAATCGTACTACTATTTCCGTAGGTGCCGGCAATTATGATAAAAAATGGGGATTGTTCAGCTCCGGTAAAGGTTATACAGTTGCTGTAAGCAAAGATTATCTTGGCGATGTAGACCAGACTAATAAGGTTTTTGAAAAATCTACCAGAAAATGGAAATATCGCGACAGCAGCAAGGATAACGCTTTTGTAAGCTTATCTCCTACCGATAAATTGAGCTTTAACTTTGCTCATACCGAGGGCAATTATTACAGAGATTCCTATACCATGAAAAACGGTGTAGAAACCGGTGCCGGTACAGCTTACTATTACAAAGACAGACGTGATAATGTAAGCGCAATTTATGATGATAAGGATAACCAGTTCAAGACAATCGTTTCTTATAATAAACGTGTAGTTTCTCCTTACCAGGCAACTCTTAAAGGCTTTGTATATGGACCTAATAAACGTGCTACATCCTCTGACTGGAATCTGAATACTTTAACTTGGGATACCCAGAAAGCATGGAACTTACGCGATGATAAGGATACCTTGGTTCTTGGTATGACTATTTCTAAAGAAGAAGCAGAAGACAGAACCAAGCATATGCAGGGCGAACGTAAGAATTATGGCTTATATGCATCCTATAAATATGCATTTTCCGATAAATTTGATGTAACTGCCGGTATTCGCGGTCAGCATATTAGCGAAGATTATATCAAAGGTCATGATAAGACCAAGAGCCATAATGAGTTCGTGCCTCAAATTCAGGCTTTGTACAAGCTCAGCGATAATATTTCCTGGTATGCTAATGCTGCCAAATCCTATCAGCTGCCGCCGCTGAACCAATTCTTCACTCATAAGGGAGATAGTGTTGGTGATTTAAAACCGCAAGAGGGCTGGACCTATGAAACCGGTATCAAGCACATCACTGACACAGCATCCGTAAAGGCCGGCGTATATCATATGGATATAGATGCTAAGTTTGATTGGGTTGATATCGGCCTGCCGAATAAGGTTCTGAAGAATGTCGGCAAATTCAAAAATGATGGTCTGGAAATTGAGTATAAAAAGCATCTCAGCGATCAGTTCAGCTATAATTTAGGCGCTGCTTTCTCCAATCCTAAAACTAAAGAAGAAGGCAAGGACTTCTATAAACAATCTGATGCTAAGCTGCAATTGACTGCTGGTATTGATTATACTGTCGGCAAGCTGTCCAGCAACTTGAACTTCCTGTATTTGGGCAAACGTGAAAGCTCCTATTATAACAGCTTAGGCTCTAAAGGCAGCGATCACAGCATTCCGCACAGAAGTCTGTTGAATGCTAACTTCACCTATAAGGCTGATGAGCATCATTCCGCATCCCTGACCTTGAATAATCTCCTTGACAGAGATGATACTATCAACAAGTATGAAAACTGGGGTATGCCGTTTAACTGGATGCTGACCTATAACTATACCTTCTAATTTAATAAAACAGCTGAGGCGGCGCGCTTGCGCCGCCTTTTTGTATAAAAAATTTTCATAAAACTCTTGCGTATAGCGTAGCTATATGGTTTAAAATAAGATATAATGTTAACTAGATGAGTTGGTGTATAAATACTATTTTGTCTATTGTGAAGCCAGTGCATATGAGCATGAAAGATTGGATGTGTGAGGGCTTTTCAATAAATATTTTTAATAGGAGTATGAGTAAATATGAAGATGAAAAAAGGCTTATTGATGACGGCGTTGATTACCGGTACTTTGATGAGCAGTGCAGCTGCTTTTGCCGAGGAACTGCAGGAGTACACTCTTGATCCGATGGTTATTACTGCACAGAGAATGGAGACTAAAGATTTAAAAACTCCGGCTGCTGTAGAAGTAGTTACCAAAGAAAAAATTGAAAACAGTGGTGCTGGTTCTGCTTATGATGTATTGCAAAATGCTTTAGGAGTTATGTCAAGCGCACAAGGTCCTAATGGTGCAGCAATGGGTTCTATGACTAGTAAAATTATTATTCGTGGCGTAGATAAAGGTACTCTCGTTATGGTTGACGGTGTTCCGATGAACCAGGACGGAAAATACAACTTGGAAGATATTCCGTCTGATATGATTGAGAAAATAGAGATAGTTCGTGGCGGCGGTTCTGTATTGTATGGCTCTGAGGCTACCGGCGGTGTTGTTAATATTATCACCAAAAATACTGTAAATAACAGTGTGAAGGTTTCTGCCGGCAATTATGGCCGTGAGCGCTATGCCGTATCTGTAGGTGCAGACAGATTTAACGCCGCTGCTACCCTAGAAAACCGTGGCAAAATTGCCAACATGACTACTACTATAAAAAATGTTGCTATGGGAAAAACCTCTTATCGTCACTATGATTATATTAAGGGTGAAAGCAAGGGAATTCTTTGGAACTACAATATTAATGACAATGTAAAATTCACACATAATTATGTAGAGAACAATAATGTGATGGATTTAATCGACAACACATATCTTAAGAGTCCTTATCAAAGAAAAGAATATGATGACCATAACAATACCTTTGCTTTAGCAATTGATGATAAGCATGGCTTTACTTCTAACCTCTCCTATGGTACTCAGGAAAGAAACTATGACCAGATTACCTGGAAGAAAGATGGTACAATCAGTAAAGCAATTAAATATAGCTGGCGTAAAGGCTACAACACCAATCTCAACGTGCAGAAGGTATTTGATGTTAATGAGAAAGATAAATTCCTGTTAGGCGCATCCTTCAAGCGCGAGGAGCTGGATGTCTACGGTTCTGCAGCTAGAAAAATGGGTAACACTCCTGCTAAACCGGAGCGTACCGGCAATTATAATCGTGATATCTACTCTCTTTATGCATCTTATGATTGGCAGATGACTGATGCTGATAAGCTGATCGTTAATCTGCGTGAAACCTTTGTAAGAAATGCTAAGGGTGATAACACTGATTTGGATAAAGGTATTACTACTAAAACTGTACAGATGAACCAAAATAAATTTACTCCGGAAATTCAGTATATCCGTGATTTGACTGACAACAGCTCCTTCTATGTTAAAGCAGGTAAATCCTACAGATTACCTGAACTGACTAAAATTTTTGGTGGCAGCGTTATTTTACCGTCTGTAGATTTGAAACCTGAGCATGGCGTACACTATGAAATGGGTTATAAGCTCAACGAAGCAAACCGTTCTTGGAGATTGGCAGTCTTCGATTATGATGTCAAAGACGCTATTGAAAGCATTAGCGGTACTGCGGCAGAAGGCAATTTGATTTATAGTAATACTGACGTTAAAAATACCGGCGTTGAGCTGTCTTTGAATGTTAAACATAACGATAATTTAGATTCCTTCTGGGGTGTTACCTACAGCAATCCGAAGCAAAAATCTTTCAAAACCAGCAGCAGTGCAGGTGGTGAATGGATTAAATACAACAACCAGTTCCAATTCAACATGGGCATAAATTATCATGCAGACAAGTTTGCAAGTGCTTTGAGCGCTAACTACATTGGTATGAGAACAGATGGCACCTCTGCTGTTCATGACAGAATGAAACCTGCTCTGTACACTGATTTGCATTTCTCCTATGCTCCTGAAAGAAATCAGAAAGCATTCCTCCATATCAATAACTTGTTAGACAGAAAAGATTACACTACCTCTAAAGGCCCTGATGAAACAACCTATGGCTACTATACTACAGGTATTAACTTCATGGTTGGTTATGAATACAGCTTCTAACTCTTAACCCTTACGGCGGCGCACTTGCGCCGCCTTTTTCGTCTGCAAATTTTTTTTTTGCGAGATTTTCATTATGATGTAGTCAAATGGTTTAATATGAGATATAATATCATTTAGGCAATCAATTATATAGAAATTGCCTTACTATTGTGAAACTTGCGGTATATGACCATGGAAGATTGGATGTACTGAAGTTTTTTAATAATTTTTTTGATAGGAGTATGAGTAAAATGAAGATGAAAAAAGGCTTATTAATGACCGCTCTGATTACCGGTACGGTAATGAGCAGTGCAGTTGCTTTTGCCGAAGAGCTGCAGGAGTATTCGTTGGACCAAATGGTTGTAACAGCAACAAGAACAGAAAAAAAGGATTTGGATATTCCGGCTGTTGTTGAGGTTTATTCTGAAGAGCAGATTGAAAAAAGCAGTGCTGCCAATGCATATGATGTATTGCAAAACACATTAGGCGTTAATACACAATCTCAAGGTTTCAATGGTACCGGCATGAGTACAATGACTAGTAAGGTTATGATTCGTGGTGTTGAAAAGGGCACATTGGTTTTGGTTAATGGCGTTCCTATGAATCAGGACGGTAAGTATAACCTGGAGGATATTCCGACTGAATCCATTGAAAAAATTGAGGTAGTAAAGGGCGGTGGCTCTGTTTTATATGGCAGTGAAGCTACCGGCGGTGTAATTAATATTATTACCAAGCAAGCAATGAGCAATACTGTTAAAGTTGCTGCGGGCAATTTTGGTAAGCAACGCTATAATGTAAGTGTCGGTGCCGATAAATTTAACATTGTTGCCGGCTATGAGAAGCGTGGTAAAGCCGATAATATGAGTGGCTATATAGGTAAACCGACCGCTAAGACTACTGTCTATGATTATGGTAAGGGTGATAGAAAGAGTGTTTTGTGGAATTGGAAAATGCTTGACGGTTTAACCTTTACGCATAGTTATTCAAACAACAAGCATGAATACTGGCAGAAAAAAGTTTTGTCCGGCGAGCGTACGCAAAATAACTATTACGAAGATACCGATAATATGTTCTTGCTTCAATACGATAAAGATGGTTTAAAGGCTAATGTATCTTACGGAACTCAGGAAAAATCATATGATCAGTCTAAGTTTTCGAAAGGTTCCTGGTCCGCAAAATCTCCTTATAGCTGGCGGAAAGGACACAATACAAATATTGATTTACAAAAAACCTTTGATATGGGAGAAAACAAATTGTTAATCGGTGCCGGTTATCAAAAAGAAGATATGGATTTATTCTCTTCTAGCAAAAATAATAATAGCACCTACCAACGTGATAACTATTCTGTCTATGCTTCTTATGATTGGAAGGTATCAGATAAATCCAATTTAATTTTCAATGCGCGTGAAACGTGGGCAACAGGCTGTGACGGCTACCAAAAGGATAATAAAACCGGTAACAGCAAATATACCCACAATGACAACTTAAGCAAATTTACTCCTGAACTGCAATATATTTATAAGGTGAATGATGATAGCAGTTTTTATGCAAAGATTGGTAAATCATTCCGTTTGCCTAATTTGACGCAGATTTTCGGTAACGGTAATATGAATCCTGCTCTTGATTTGAAACCTGAACAGGGAACACATTATGAAATCGGTTATAAATCGAACATTGGTAAAGGCAACTTGCGTTTTGCAGTGTTCAATTATAAAATTAAGGATTCCATAGACGCTGACGTAAAATATGATAAAGATGGCTTTATTGATGAAGTAGACTATTTCAATGAAGATGTTAAAAATACCGGTGTTGAATTATCTTATGCAATAAAGCATGATGATAATTGGTCTACACGTTGGGGTGCTACCTACCAAAATCCTAAAGCGCAAAATATTCATAACTACGGTGATATGGATTGGCATCAAATTTATAATAAATATCAGCTGCAGGGTGCTGTTGATTATACGCAAAGCAAATTTGCTGCCAGCATGTCCGTGAACTTTGTAGGCGACAGGATGTCTACCAGAGCCTCTATCACCAAACCTCAAAGAGAAATCAAGCCGCAATGCTTTACTGATTTGCATTTTACCTATGCTCCCGAAAAAAATCAAAAAGCATTTTTGCACATTAACAACATATTTGACAGATTAGATATTACAAGCAACAGCACATCGAATTTTTATTCCTTGGGCCGTAACTTCATGGTTGGCTACGAATATAACTTCTAACACTTAACCTTTACGGCGGCGCAAATGCGCCGCCACTCTTATATAGCTTTTTCTGAACTTGCAGATATGCTATAATACGTATGAAAGGATGGTGCTTAATATGATTTATCCATATTTGACATTAAATGATGGAACTGAATATACGCATTCGGAAATGAAAGCGGACGGTACTGTTTTAGTATACGTGGAAACACCTGATGCAGAAGATGGATTTCACAGCCTTTTATGCGTTTTACCGAAATACGAAATCAAAGATGTAATTGGCTATACAAAAGATGAACAGGAGAAAATTTTAGCAAGAATCAAAAAAAATGCTCATTTGATAATTAAATATTCGCAATTTGGAGGGTTTCAATCAGATGCCGCAACTGCTTAGATTTGGTCCCTATAGAGTATATTTTTGGTCTAATGAAGGATTGCCGCTGGAGCCTGTTCATGTGCATGTTTCCGATGGAATGCCACATGCAGATGCAACCCAAATATGGATAACTCAAAGCAAAAGGGCTATGATAGCAAATCTGCACGACAAAAGAATTCCTTCTAAAATACTTAATCGTTTGGTTGAAATGATTGAAGCACAGAGTGAAGATATTATTTCTGCCTGGATTGAAAGATTTGGTGAGATTGAGTATTATTGCTGACTTACTTCGGAGGTGCAAAATGAAAAAGATAACACTTTTAATCTGCCTGATGCTGTGCGGTCTTTTTGTTGTTGGCGGAGCTGCTGCCAGCGCTGCAGGCAAGAAGCCCATGGATAAGGACAAAGCAGTGAACGGCCTGCATGACAGCTTCCTTTTCGACAAGGAGGAGCTTGGCGAGCTTTTTGACAGCGGCATCAGCTATATGGAGCTGAAAAAGCTGTGCCTGCATGCCTATGCAGCGAAAAAGCCGGTGAAGGAGGTTGCGCAGCTGCGCGATAAATACGTGTGGACGCGCGTTGATTATCTGCTGGGGTTGACGCCGGAAAAGCTGGCGCGTGCCGAGCATGAGTACAAGGTTGACCGCATCCACCGCTTGTTTGGCCTGGATAAAAAGCTGGTGGATAAATACATGCGCATGGGTTACGCTTCGCATCAGGTGAAGCGTGCGATGTTCTTGGCGCGTCACTGTGACAAGAGCGTGGAGGAGCTGTTGGCGATGAAAACACGTCAGCAAAAATGGGGCGACATCTGCGAGCAGCTGGGACTGCCGCGTGATGCGTGTATGAAATAGTAAAATTAACCTGAAACCTTGGGGCGGTGTGAGTGCACCGCCTTTTTTCGCTTGTATAAAGAAATTTTTAACTTCAAAGTTTTTCGCCTGTAGAAGAAAAAGTACTTGAAATTCAGAAGTTTTTCGTTTACAAAAGAAAAACTTTAGATTTTTGATGAGTTTTTCTCATGGAGAAGAAAAAACTTGCGTAGGATTATTCTTTCTGTTATGATATAAAGGACAAAGAAGTATAATGCTAGTTTGGGAGAGGAGGATTTGTATGATTGTACGTCAGACATATTTGGAAAAACTAAAATTGATGCGAGATAAAAAGATTATCAAGGTTATTACAGGTGTGCGTCGTTCCGGTAAGTCGACACTGCTGGAAATGTATAGAGATTTTTTAGTGAGCAGTGGTGTGCATCCTTCATGCTGTCAATATATAAATTTTGAAGATTTGCGTTGGGAAAGTCTTAAGGATTATCATGCTTTATATAATCATATCCTGGAAAACTTATCCCCTAATGAAAAAAATTACATATTTTTAGATGAAATACAAATTGTTCCTGAGTTTCAAAAGGCTATCAACAGTTTGTTCTTACGTGATGATGTAGATATTTATATTACTGGTTCTAATGCATATTTGCTTTCTGGTGAATTATCTACATTGTTGTCTGGAAGGTATATTGAACTGAGCATACTACCGTTGTCGTTTAAGGAGTATTGGGAATTAGTCGGTGGAGATAAAAAGACGGCGTTTAATAAATATTATCTTAATGGTGGCTTTCCTTATGCTGCAACTATTGATAACAAAGAAGTTCGCTTGGAATACTTTAGAGGTATATTCAACACTGTTTTACTTAAGGATATTGTTGAACGCAAGAGGATTTCAGACGTAAAGCTCTTAGAAGATGTAATACGATTTTTATTTGATAATATAGGAAATATAGTTTCAACTAAAAAAATAGCTGATACCTTGAACAGTAATGGCAGAAGGACTACATCAGGGACTATTGATAACTATATTAGAGCACTAAAAGATGCTTTTATTTTGTATGAAGCAAATCGCTATGATATCAAAGGGAAAGAGTTTTTGAAATCACTGGAAAAATATTATATCGTTGATATAGGCTTGCGTAACCTTTTATTGGGTGAACGCACTCGCGATATCGGACATATTCTTGAAAATATTGTTTATCTGGAGCTTTTGCGAAGAGGATATCAGGTCAGCATAGGCAAATTAGATTTGCTCGAAGTAGATTTCATTGCTCAAAAAGAGGATAAGCGCATTTATTATCAAGTATCTGCATCGGTTTTGGATGAAAAAACATATGAGCGTGAATTTGCTCCGCTAAAAAAGATTAATGACAGCTATCAGAAGTATGTGCTTACTCTTGATGAATTCCCTATGGGTGAGGATGGGATTGAGCAAAAGAATATCATAGATTTTCTTTTGGAAGAAAATTGAATCAAGTAGTTATATTGCTTCCTACATCCAAAAGTTTTTCGCCTGTAGAAGAAAAAGTACTTGAAATTCAGAAGTTTTTCGTTTA
>OIWU01001041.1_pt1 | contig 29711 bp, 27 predicted proteins | sample 1587711 | NCBI WGS metagenome assembly OIWU01 (sample SAMEA3888909, study PRJEB22519) | human gut metagenome | biome: human gut; feature: human-associated habitat; material: faeces | place: Denmark | collected 2010 | reverse complement strand
AAGCCCCGCCAGCCCCGGCGAAGCCGGGGCGCCTGCGGTCTGTGGCCCGGTTGATGCTGAAATGTGCCGAGGGGCAGGGAATTGTTACCGGAAAGTAAATTCGGTGCCGGGGCGGTTCCCAGGCGGGGAAAGGTGTGGTATAATGGGGTCGAAAAATGCGGGGGAGCCGATGCTGCCGCTCGTTTTGGAGCCAAAGCGGAAAGCCTTTTATGGAGACTTGGATTTTTTGCCCCGGCCCGATGCAGGCGGGAGAGGAATGGAGCGTAAAAAGGGAGGAAACAGCCTATGAGGAGCAAATTTTTTGACCGGGAGATAGACCAGGCCTGCCGGTACTGTGCCATTGGGACGCCCAATGTGGACCAGGACTTTGTGCTGTGTCCCAAGCGGGGGGTCATGGCGGCGGAGGATCACTGCTCCGCTTTTCGGTACGATCCGCTGCGGCGGGAGATCCGCCGGGCCCCGAAAATTGCCGCCGGAGATTACCGGCCGGAGGACTTTGAGCTGTAAGTGACGCCCAAGGGAGGAAACCAAAATGAAACAGAAAACCGGAAAACTGACGGTAATCACCGTGCTGCTGCTCACCGTGTGCATCGCGGCCGGAGCCATGGGTCTGCCCCGGCTGCTGGGGGAGAGCATTTCCATCCCGGAGGCGGCGGAGCCGGCACTGCCCGGTACCGCGCTGTGGGTCGGCATGGACGAGCTGCCATTGGTAATTTCCAAAGAGAAAGCCAGTACAGATGCAGTAAATCCCCCACAGCTTTCGGAGCGGGAACGGGAGAAAGCCGAAAAAGAGGCGCTGCGACAGCTGCTGATCTTTGCGCGGGAAAACCGCATAGAGACGCTGTACTGGCAGGTGGCGGACGAGGAGGATTACTCCCGGCTGGAGCTGTTGTGCAAGGCCGCCGATGGCAGCCCGGCTATCTGGGCGGCGGTAAAGGGGGACTATGCCCCCGCCAAAAAGCTGAAATACGAACCGGCGGGTCTGGCCCTGTGGGGGGACGGTCTGACGGCGGAGGAACTGCGGAATAAGCTTTCCGGGCTGGGAGAGAGCGGCCTGCCGCTGGCCCTGCGCTGGGATGCCGAGCTGGCCGGGGAAGAGCTGACTGAGCTGGTACAGAAAAATAACTTGACCCGCCTGCTGCCGGTGCTGCCGGAGGTGGCCGGCCGGGAGTACATTGCTCGGAGTGAGAGCTGGCAGAACACCGGCGCCGAGGTGACCCCGGTGGTAACGGCGCTGCAGGGCGGTGTGACCGGCAGCCAGCTGTTCTACAATGCAAGGAACGGCAAGGCCGCTGGCTTTGTGCTGGCAAACTACGGCGAAATAAGCGATAATACCGCGGCCCGGGGCCTGCTGCTGAGCTACGCCGATGCGGCCCAGACCCGGCCGCTGACCGCTGTTTCTCTGGAATACGCGAAAGAACTGCACATAGGCTACCCGGCCAATAACGCGCTGGTTTATACGGCGCAGGTCTTTATTATGGGGACCAGCGACCCCACAAAGCCGCTGACAATGGACGGCAAAGAGGTGGAGCGCACCGGGGAGGGCGGCTGCTTTGGTGTTTCGGTGAGCCTGGCCTATGGGAAGAACTACTTCACTTTCCGCAATGGGGAGGACAGCCTGACCCTGACCATCCGCCGCGGCAGCGGCACCGGGGACGGCACCACCTCCACCCTGACCTCCCGGTTCCCGACCAGCGACGCCGCCGTCTGGGCCGGTCAGGAGCTGACCTTCCGGTGCGTGGCCCCCAGCGGCAGCAAGGTGACAGCGGTCATTCACGGACAGACGGTGACGATGCAGCAGACGGCGGCGACCGCCAAAAACGGCATTGCCGCTACCTACAAGGGGACCTACCAGGTGCCGGCCGATCTGCCTGAAGGGGAGCTGCAGGACTGGGGCCCCGTAAAATACACCATGGTGTGGGGTGGCAAGACCACGAGCTATGAATCGGCCGGGCGGCTGTACGCCGCAGGGAAGAACACCATCCCGGCGGTGCTGGCCAATACCGAGAATGTGAGCCTTTTGACCGACTATACCGATGACAGCACCTTTATTGCGACCTACCACCGCGGGGCGAAGATCCCGATGGTGGGCTGCTTCCAGTATAACGGCACCATCTTCTACGAGGTGGCGGGAGGCTACATCAGCAGCGACCGGGCCACGGTGGCCCCGACCCCGGCGGCGGAAGCGGCGATCGGTGCGGTTTCATCGGTGACGGAGGGGCGGCTGACGACCATTACGCTGCCCTGCGGCAGCTACCCGGCGGCCTCCGCGAAGCGGGAGGGAGCGCTGCTGACCATTTACATGGAGAACACCGCCCTGCCGGAAAGCACCGAAGGCATAGCGGCACCGATGATAAAGGAGGCCCGCTGGGAGGAAACCGAAGGCGGGGTGAACCTGCTGCTGACGCTGAACGAGGAAAGCTACTGGGGGTATGACCTGCAGTATACCGAGGAGGGCGACCTGCTGCTGAGCCTGAAGGAGCCACCGAAGCTGAGTGCCACTCCCGGCAAGCCGCTGGAGGGCATCACAGTGATGGTGGACCCCGGCCACGGCAACAAGGACTGCGGCGCCTACGGCGCGGCGGGGCTTTACGGGCCGGCGGAGGCGGAGCTGAACCTGGCGGTGAGCCTGGCGGTGCGCGACCGGCTGGAGCAGATGGGCGCGACGGTCATCATGACGAGAGAGACCGATGACCGGGAGACCCCGAAGATCGTGCTGGATGAGCGGGTGCGCATGGCGGTGGACGCGAAGCCGGATTTCTTCCTTTCCATCCACCACAACAGCACCGGGCTGACCAAGTATGTTTCCGCCGACTGGACGGTGAGCTATTACTGCGAGGACGACAGCGAGACCTACGCGGCCAACCTGGCGGCGGCGGTGACCGGCGCGACCGACCGTGACACCAAGGGGGAGGAATGGGGCTACTATTATGTGACCCGGCTGGGATTCTGCCCGGCGGTGCTGTTTGAGGTGGGGTTCATCCCCAACCCGGAGCAGTATGAGGCCTGCGCCGACTGGGAGACCATCTGCGAGACGGCCAGTGGTCTGGCGGAGGGGCTGCTGCGAAGCGTGCCGCGGTAAGCCAAAGGAAAAATGGGCGGCGCACCCGGCGAGGGTGCGCCGCTTTGGGATAAGGAAAGAGCTGGCGGGAGGGGCGGGCCGCAGGCCCAGCGGCGGAGCCGCCGAAACGGGCGGATGCCCGTTTGCCCGCCCGGAGGGCGGGCGGCCTGCGGCCCGATGCCCGGATTCTGCAGGGAGTGGACGAGGACGGAAAGGGGGATGTGCCGTGCGCAGAGAACTGTGGGTGGATGGTACCGACCTGAGCTATGAGTGGCAGAAAAAGCGGGTGAAGAACCTGAACCTGCGGGTGCGGCCGGATGGGAGCATCCATGTTTCGACGGCGGGGTGGGTGTCCGCGGCAGCGGTGGATGAATTTGTGAGGAGCCATGCCGGGATGATAGAAAAGGCCCGGCAACACTGGCAAAACGAGCGTCCGCGGGAGGGCGTGACGGTAGAGAATGGAGCGAAGCTGCCCTGCTTGGGCAGGGAGATGGAGCTGGTGCTGCGGAAGGGAAGCCCCAAAGGCGCTGAGCTGCGGGGAAACCAATTGGTGCTGACGCTGCCCGACCTGGCCGACCGAAAGGCGGCGGAACGGCTCCTGACGGGGTGGTGGAAGAAAATCTGCGGGGAGCTTTTTGCGGCGGTGCTGGAGCAGTGGTACCCCCGGTTTGCCCGGTGGAACATCCCCAGGCCGATGCTGCGCACCCGGCGGATGACCAGCCGGTGGGGGAGCTGTCAGCCGGCCACGGCGGTCATCACGATGAATGAGCGGCTGTTGCACGCCCCCATGGAATGCACCGAGTACATCATGGTGCATGAGCTGGCGCACTTGGTGCGGGCGGATCATTCCCCGGCGTTCCACGCGGTGGTGACCGAGGTGATGCCGGACTGGAAGGAACGCAAAAAGCGGCTGCGGGAGGCGAAGATCCCGCTATAAGCCGGATAAAACAATGAAATTATACAGTATGTATTACAGGAGGGGAAATGGCGAGGCATGAATTTGGCATGATGCCGCAGGCGCCGGCGGCGGGGCAGCGGTTTGAGAAATATGAGCCGGGGAAATACCGTTGCATCCCGGTGGAGGATGACGAGATAGAGCGGCTGCTGCCCGAAACGCTGGGGCTGCCGATGTACTGGCACACGGTGGACCGCCCGGGCAGGGGACTATGCTATACCGGTATCACACTGATACCGCCGGAGACGCTGCCGGGGCTGCGGGAAGCGGTGACCCGGCAGGGCGGCATGGCGGAGCTGGCGGCCCTGCTGCGGCGGGCCGAGCGGGAAAACAAGTGGGTGATCCACTATGGGATATAGGCAGATAGGTGGCACGAAAGAAGCACCCGGAGGGGTGCTTTTTTGGTGGGGGAGCAGGGCGAAGTAAAGTGGGCTTTTGACCACAAATGAAAATTTGCACAAAATTAGCTTTCTTTTGGGTTTAGGATATGATATAAGAAGAAGTATAAAGCATCTACTGATCAAGTTTCCATGATGGGCGATCTTGCTGACTATATGGGTAAATACTCTGATATGATGGCAAAGCTCGATGCCATCGATAGTAAGAGTTTGTCTGATGCGGATGCCGCCTACTATGCTGAAGTTTCCGCAAGAGTGATGAAGAAGCTTGCTGAAGTAGCCTGATCTTAAATTACATTTTCATAAAAAGCTGAGGACGAAATGAGCCGCCCCTGTATGCCGCCGGGCAGATGGGGTGCGGCTTTATCATTGACACCGGTGGGGAAAGGTGCTATAAATAAGGGGATTTTGTGGAAAGTGAGCAGGGAGAGAAGGGCGGAATACCATGGAAAAATGGAAAAAGATCGCGGCGCACATAGGGGCGTACCCGGCTGCGCTGGCCAAGTGGCTGGCGGTGGGGGCGCTGATCGGAGGGATCGGCGGGGTGATCGGATCGCTGTTCCACATTGGTGTCAACTATGCCACCCAAATGAGGGCAGCGCATCCATGGATCCTGTACCTGCTGCCGGTGCTGGGGCTTATTATTGTGGGGCTGTACCGTGTGACCAAGGTGGAGGGCAAGGATACCAACGCTGTCATAGAATCGGTGCACTTTGGCAAGAATGTGCCGGTGCTGCTGGTGCCGGTCATCTTTATTTCCACAGTGCTGACCCACCTGGGCGGCGGCAGTGCCGGACGCGAGGGCGCGGCGCTGCAGATCGGCGGCGGGATCGGTTTTGAGGCCGGGCGGCTGCTGCGGTTGGGGGAAAAGGACCTGCCGCTGGCCACCCTGTGCGGTATGAGCGCGGTATTCTCGGCGTTATTCGGGACGCCGCTGACGGCGGCCATCTTTGCGATGGAGGTCATCAGCGTGGGGGTGTTCTATTATGCGGGGTTGATCCCATGCCTGACGGCCGCACTGGTGGGCTATCTGGTAAGCCTGCTGATGGGGGTGCCGCCGACCCGCTTTGCGGTGGCGGATCCGGGGCTGGACCCCTGGACCATGCTGCTGGTGATCCTGCTGGCCATCGGCTGCGCGGTGGTGAGTATTTTATTCTGCCGCGGGCTGCAAAAGACCGGGAAACTGGCGGCGCGGCTGCTGCCGAACCCATACGGACGGGTGCTGGTGGGCGGTGCGCTGGTGATCGTACTGACGCTGCTGGTGGGCAACACCAATTACAATGGCGCCGGGATGGAGATGGTGGAGCAGGCTGTGAGCGGCGGTGTGGAGCCGTGGGCGTGGCTTTGGAAGCTGCTGTTTACCGCGGTGACCATCGGGTTTGGCTATAAGGGCGGCGAGGTGGTGCCTTCCTTCTTCGTGGGAGCGTGCTTTGGCTGCGTGCTGGGCGGTGCCATAGGGCTGCCGGCGGGCTTTGGCGCGGCCATTGGCCTGGTGGCGGTATTCTGCGGGGCGGTGAACTGTCCCATTGCCTCAGTATTTTTGAGCATTGAGCTATTTAGCACCGGTGATGTGCTGTACTTTGCGATGGCGTGTGCCATCAGCTATCTGCTTTCCGGCTACTGCGGACTTTACAGCAGTCAGACCATCCTCTATTCCAAGATGCGGGCAGAGTTTATCAACATCCACACCAACGAAAACGAGGAACATCACGGGTAAAAAGATAATCTCCTCTGCCATGCGGGGCGCGCGGCAGGGGAGATTTTTTATGGGGGAGGGGGTGGCCCGCAGGGCCGCCCGGCGAAGCCGGGCGCAGGCGGCCTTCGGCCGCCGACCCCATCCTCCGGATGGGGTGCCCTGCGGGCCGTATTTTGCGGTGGGCAGGGGGTGGAAAAGGAGCGGGATGCGGGCTGGGGAAACATCATTGCTTGCGGTGGGGCAGGGGGTGTGGTATCATTAGGCGGTAGAAACAAAAACCATCGGGAGGGCAGAAAAATGCCGAAAGAGATGACTGCGGGAGAGCTGGCGGAGCGCAGCCTCATCACCAAATACCGCAAGACGATATGGAACCGGTTTATAGGCGGGTGCAAGGACTATGAGCTGATCAAACCGGGGGATCGTATTGCCGTGTGCATCAGCGGGGGAAAGGACAGCATGATGCTGGCCAAATGTATGCAGCATCTGCAGAAGTACAGCGATTTTCCCTTTGAGGTGGAGTACCTGGTGATGGACCCCGGTTACAGTTCCCCCAACCGGGAGCTCATCGAGCGGAATGCCCGCACGCTGGAGCTGCCCATCCGTATTTTTGAAAGCCCGATCTTTGGTGTGGTGGACGAGGTGGAGGGCGGTTCGCCCTGCTACCTGTGCGCCCGGATGCGGCGTGGGTACCTGTATAAGGAGGCGCAGGCGCTGGGCTGCAATAAAATAGCACTGGGGCACCACTTTAACGATGTGATAGAAACGACGCTGATGAGTATGCTGTACGGGGCGGAGATCAAAACGATGCTGCCGAAGCTGCACAGCACCAACTTTGCGGGGATGGAGCTCATCCGGCCGCTGTACCTGGTGCGGGAAGAAGATATTATCAGCTGGGGAAAATATAATAACCTGCACTTTTTGCAGTGCGCCTGCCGCTTTACCGAGCGGACCGAGCACCACGAGGAGGACAGCGCCCGCCGGGAGATGAAGCGGCTGATCGCCGAGATGAAGCAGCACAACAAAAATGTGGATATCAATATCTTCCGCAGCATGCACAATGTGAACCTGGCAACGGCAGTGGGCTACCGGATGGGGGATGACGATGAGCCGCACAGTTTCCTGGAAAAGTACAATGAAAAAGAGAAAATGTAAACTCTTGTTGCGGGAATGGGAAGCGGACGCGGTGGATTTGCCGGGCGGGCTTTGGTAGGATGGAGGCACCAATCAAACGGAGGTACCTTGCAATGAAATTATCGGAGAAGATCATCAGGCTGCGGAAAGGGCGGGGGCTATCGCAGGAGGAGCTGGCGGAGCGGCTGGGGGTATCCCGGCAGGCGGTTTCCCGCTGGGAAAGCGGAGTTTCCCGAAGTTAAAGAAACTACCAAAAACTCACGCTTACATTACTTCCAATATGAAAATCAAAGATTTATTGGAGGTATCATTATGGCTCAGAACTTCACTTATACCCAATGCGGTGATTACTATATCCCTGACATCAAGTTGTCATATACAAGTACACAGGCCCTTGGAAAATATGGCAGAATGCGTAGAGCGTTTTTGGAACAGAACAAACCAATGCTTTTTAACGACATGATTCTGACAGAGAGCCTGTTCCCGCATCTGCGGGAAGTATAACAGACCTGTGAGAAGCGAATGGAGTTGTTGATGACGGATTTGTTGGGAAAGAATCCAGCACCAGACAAGGCAACACAGCAGCTTGCATGGGTAGCACATATGAATAGTTTGAAAGCACAGGCGGAAGAAAATGTCCTCCGGGAACTGGTCTATGAGGAGGACATCGTATGAAAATTCTTGAAGAATTTTGGTACGGCAATATTGAGCCTACCGACTACGATACTTCTTCCTGTAAAGAGTATAAGAAATTACAGGAACTGATTTGCCGGAATGAAGAAAAACTCCGAGTAGCTATGACGGACGAACAGAAAGCATTGTTCGAGAAATACACGGATTGTGTCCGAGAACATCAAACCATTACGGAGTGCCTGATATTCCAGAGCAGCTTTAAGCTGGGTGCCAGAATGATGTTGGAAGTCATGGAAGAATAAAGGACATAGACGATTTGATGCCACCCGTAGGAGCGATCCTTCGGGTGGCATTTTGTATCTATCAAAATGCAAAAAATATTTTTCGCCTGTCCAAAATCGGTGTTTTCAATCGTTATTATAGTTAACCGAATATGATGGGGGCGATATGTTGTCCGAGGAATTATTGAAACAGGTGGCTGAGGAATTTGCTCTTGCAATGAATGAGAGTTTACCGATACCGGAACAATGTCAGCATCAATTCTCCGAAGAGTTTGAGCGCAAAATGCAGCGTCTCCTGTCCGCTGTTCCAATCAATACGCAAATAGCAGTGGTTGTTCCTGAACTGAGTTACAACCAAACCTATGAATTGCAATGAAGGCTGGCCTATTGGGTCAGCCTTTACTCTGTGGATTCACAACTCTGGAACTGTGAAAATCACAATGTAATAATACTGATTATAGTGATACTTATTCTTTCCAATCCGATTTTGAGAAAAGAGTATAGTATCACTTTTTTATTTCTGATTGTTGCTTATAATCCGTTGATTTATAGACCGTTTACTTTATAGAATTACTGTGTAGGAGGTGCTGGTTTATGATTACGGAACAATTGGGACAAAGAATTAAAGAATTATGTAATGCTACTGGATTAAGCCAAGAACGATTTGCACTTCAGATTGGAATGGATAGAACATATTTTGCATCTGTTGAAGCTGGGCGCAGAAATATTTCTATATGCAATATCAAAAAGATAGCTGATGGTCTTGGCGTATCTTTAAGCGACTTATTTAGGGATCTGTAGGAGGGGATAAAATGATATATGATATTACACAAGAACTAAGAGATTTTACCTACATTACCAGCGTCTATAAATGCATTGCCGCCTACAATCTGAAGGGGCATCAAATTGGTAGAAAAATTGGTGATATGCTTGAAATTCTCACCATGGGTGGTGTTTATCAGAATCCAGCGTTACTTTCAAGATTAGATACTGAGGGCAAACTGGAAGGTTACACCACTGCCGGTCATAAAGTAGAGTTTGGCTTTTACAAGAACGTACGTGAAAAACAAGGCTTATTTGGTGCCGTAGAATGTAAATGTGTAGGTGTCGAGGAAACAACGGCTGGGAAAGGTCAAAACTGTTTGCGAAAGATAAAGGTTGGTGAGAGTTTTTCGATTGATTTTAACGGTCGCTGGATGAACACTCAAATCTCTCAGACAATCAAGCTGCTCAATCAAACTGCAGACGGAATAACTGTTGAATTAACAAATTCAAAAAATGCTTCAGTATATCAGATTCCGATGAAAATTGGAGATAATATAAAGCTGATTATTGATGAAAATCAGAATGTGCTCCATACAACACCGCATGGCAACATGCTTGAAGAAATCTCAGGACTTATTAGGGTATGCAAAACGATTAAATTCGATAAGATTGATGGCGATGTTTATCAATTTTCGCTCTACAACTGTCTAACTGGCCCTCAGACGATAGAAAAGGCCAAGCAGGCATCTTTAGTTGCAATGGATCTTAGAAAGAAAATTGATGGCCATTGGGGCAAAGAAGAGCTTATAGCAGAACAAAAACATATGAACTTCTTGCATGTGGTATGTGAATTTTCGCATTGGGAAGAAAAATCAAGAAATGTCATCACCACATGCATCGACCATAATATTATTGTTGCAGACGCTGTGCTAATCAAAGCATTTGAAGTTTTCGAAGCAAGATTTGGTATAGACCATATGTTAAATAAAATCAGCAAAAATCAATATGTTGCCAATGCAGACATAAGAGAAGCAATCAGCACTGTTTTTGAGCATTTTGAAAATCACATTTTCTATGATATTGCACTTAAATCTTATGTGAAATTTGATTATCAAGATGAGAAGCTGGTTGTGACACCTATTTAATACTATTTTAAAACTTTGCTTCTATTAGTTGTTGATGCAATAAACGAACATGCAGCGGATCGCAGATCTGCTGCATGTTCGTTGTTTTTAGTTTTTTTGGAAAAAAATGATAGCATCCTGCTTGCCATCTTCCTTATCAGTATAATCAGCTCTGTGACGATATGCGTATCGTCCCATCCCGTAAGCAGTACTTCTATATGTAACTTTATCAACGACAAAACCCATATTTTCCATCCCGTGAATAAGCATTTTGTGAACGGAAAACAATTCTTTGTTTATGGTGCAATCGCCAATTACAACACAACAGTATCCACCCGGTCTAAGAGAATCAAAGATTACCTTATATGCATCCAGATTATGCTTGAAATAATTGTTCACAAAAGAATCTTTCGTGGCAGGGTAAGATCGGATCTCATCCGATTTTATCTCTTGATATGATAACTTTCCGAAAATTTCATCAAAACCAAATGCCCATAAGAATTTCAGCTTATATACAGGTATGTAATCAAAGCAATTCAAATACGGTGGATGGGATACAACCAATCCCAACTCCTTTGAGTACTGACAGCTCAGTTCGGAAATAAAGTTACTTACATTTGAGTAATCGCTGTTATCACAGATTATTGTTTGTGATAAAATCTTGGAACTGGTTACAGCATTCCAAGATGTCATCGTTGAAATCATTTCAGTGATCTTTTTTTCAAATGATTCTATTGCATTTCGCTTTCTCTTCTTAGGGTTCACATGAGGACGTACCTCTGCATCATGTGCTCTGGATACTCTTCTTATAATTGCGAAGAATCCGAGAGCAAAAAATGCTCTATATTCATCTTGCGGCATAGTGAGCAAAAAGTATTTAATTACAGAAAGTTGATGAATGGTTTCTTCATCAAACCACTTGTCTATATCGGGAAAATCAAAATAAACCTGTTTGTTAATTTCAGAAATTCCTTTCAAATCTGCATCATCTAAACCGTTTGGTAATAAGAAGTTGATTTGATTATCTGTTGATGATGAACTCTTAATTTTTAACAGCAATATAGAGAATATATCTTTGAGTTTGGCGACATCGTAATTATATGTCTTTACATTGGCAGCCAAAACACCGAAAGGATTTATATCTATTCCGCCAGAATGAAAACCTGCTATTTTGGATTCTACCATAGTAGTTCCTGAACCATTGTAATTGTCGAAAATAAAATCTTTCTCAGTGCTGATCCTTTGTTCGGTCACTAAGGTTTCGATTATGTATTTGGCAATTTTAGAAGGGAACTTCCCGTAGTACCTAAAATAATCATGTGTCAAATAAGATAATTCGGATATTGTTTCACTTACGTCTAAGAAATCCGTATGATAAAAATCAGATACCTTAAATTGGGCATCTGCAATATAATCTGCAATAGTATTAGTTTGTATGCTTTGCCAGTTCATTGTATGATCCTCCGTCAAGAATATTCTTGATTGTTCATGATTATTATACAGAAAGGCATCTCGAAAATCAATAATTTGCCTATCATTTTATGCTTGCACAAAGTGGCAAGCAGTGTAAACCTGTACAGGTTCACGATTTTTGCAAATCCGCTTGTTGGGGCAACATCCCCAATCCCCATCGAACATCATCTTTCGATGATGGCTGCTCGCTCATTCTGAGCGTTTCCGAGAGTGCAACTTCTGGCCAATTTGTCCAGAAGTAACATGATAAAAAATAACTTCTGTGCAACTTGCGCTGAAGTGAAGAATGTTTTTTCGGCACTCCTCGACATACTTGTTTTTTCTACAGTTATCCAGTAGAATAAACGCAGAAAATTGAATATCGGTTCGAGATTGATTTTATAGTTTTGCGGGATTACCCGATTTGAAGTCCGACATATTTGTGAAGGGACGAGTCCTTCTTCACGTTGGCTGTTACATAGAACCATCAGATAGGTGCAAGTGTTCTTGTTCTTATTTCTTGATGCTCTGTGTGGCAGCTTTTTTGTTTTACTTCTACCCGAATTGGGCAGAAGTAAACAGACAACACACGAAGGAGGAAATGAATGAACCACAAAATTGCTTATGAAGAAATCAACTATGAAAACAGCGATTATGAACTGGATGTATGGAGCAGCTGCTTCAATCCTATTTTCAATCCGCCACCAGAAGTCATCGAAGAATGGAACCACCGATTTGATGATGAATGGAAAGAACCGGAGCCTACACTTGAAAATACTTCTGTTTATTTCACAGAGGATGGAGTGAATTATCTGATTGTTGGTAAAACAATCATTCCCATCAGTGAGCATTTCGCAGACAACGGAAAGACCGTTGGCGACGTGATCGAAGATGTAATCCGTTTTGCGGTGAAAATAATGTCAAGTTTGTAGGTGACAAAATTGAAAACAGCTCCCGCATATAGTACAATACAGACACGAAGTATTGTAAGCGTGGGTTGTTTCAAAGAAGGAGGATTAGAATGAAGCAACCATACAATACCGCACTATATTATAGATTAAGCCGTGACGATGAAAATTTTGGTGACAGCGTCAGTATTGAAACTCAGAGAACCATTTTACAGCAGTTTGCCCGTGACAACCAATTCCATGTGGTGGACGAGTATATTGACGATGGATGGTCTGGTACGAATTTTGACAGACCAGCATTTCAGCGAATGATGGACGATGTGGATGCGGGAAGGATCAACTGCATCATCACAAAAGACCTTTCCCGTTTTGGTCGTGAACACGTTATGATGGACTACTATCTGGAATTTGTGTTCCCAGAGAAGAATATCCGTTATATCGCTGTTACAGAAAATGAGGATACCGAAAAAGGTCTCAGTGATTTCGTTCCTTTCAAAAATCTGTTCAATGAATGGTTTGCCAAGGACACCAGCCGTAAAGTAAAAGCTGCGCTTCGTGCAAAGCACGCTGCCGGTCAATGTATCTGTACTTACGCACCTTTGGGCTACAAGAAGCATCCTGAAATCAAAAATGCTATTGTGGTGGATGAGGGAACCAAATGGATCGTCGAGAAAATCTTTGAACTTGCTTATCATGGTTCCGGTGCTGCAAGTATTGCCCATAGGCTTATTGAAGAAAAGGTTCCCACATCCGGTTGGCTCAACTACACCCGATACGGAACATTTGCTCACATCTACGCAGATGCCCCAAAGGAAAAACAGTACGATTGGTCAATCGGTCAGGTAAAGGAAATTCTGAAAGATGAAACCTATATCGGCAACAGCATCCACAACAAGCAGACCAACATTTCTTACAAGAACAAAAAGAAAATCCGCAAGCCAAAGGAAGAATGGTTTCGTATCGAGAATACACATGAACCTATCATTTCCAAAGATGTTTTCTATCATGTGCAGGAGCAGATTGCTTCCCGCAGAAGAAAGCAGAAAGATGGCACTACCAAGATTTTCTCCGGTCTTATAAAATGCGCTGACTGTGGCTGGTCTCTTGCCTATGGTGAGAATCGTCAGAATAAAACGCCGTATGGTCATTACCATTGCAGTAATTACGGACAAGGCACCGGTAAATGCTCCATGCACTATATCCGCTACGATACGCTTTACACCTATGTATTGCTCCGAGTTCAGCATTGGACAAAAGCTGTCCGAGAGGATGAAGAAAAGCTCTTAGAGAGCATCCTGAAGGCTGGAGACAAGGAAAGAGCCGCTGCCATGAAGAAACACACAGCGGAGCTTGCAAAAGCTGAGAAGCGCAAGACAGAGGTTGATAGGCTGTTTGCCAAAATGTATGAGGACAGAGTTTCCGAACGCATTACCGAGTACAACTTCAATATGCTGTCTCAGAAATACCAGATGGAGCAGCTTGAACTGGATGAAAAAATCCAGAAACTCAAAGCGGCCTTATCAGAAAGCAAACAGTCCGTGGAAGATGCAAGGAAATGGATTGAGATTGTCAAACAGTATTCTGAGCCTACGGAACTGACCGCAGAACTACTGAACAACATGATTAATAAAATCGTAGTCCATGAAGCAGTCAAATACGATAACGGTTTTCGTGAACAGAAAATAGAGATTTACTACCGCTTTGTCGGCAAAATTGATTGATACAAAAAACTGAGTGTCAGCAGCAACTGGCACTCAGATAAAACAATATCTTTAACTAAGGGAAACCGGAACGGCACTGCCCGATGCCGGAAATCTGCGGCAAATCAGCCGGCTGTTTGAGGTATCGGCGGACTACCTGCTGGATGAGGAACGGGAAAGCCCGGAGGGGCCGGCCGCTGCCGTAGCGCAGAAGCCGCACCGGACGAACGGAAAGGTGATCGCCGGGGGCTGCATGGCGATGCTGGGCTTTTGGGGGAATGTGATCATTTATATTGCTTCCCGGTTTGTGGAGGTGATGATCCCCCGCAAGGTGTGGAGCACCGACCGCAGCACTTGGCAATACTGGTGGAACAGCAATGTGACCGGCCACAGCTGGAAGTACTTTGTGCAGAAGTATGACCTGGAATGGTTGGTAGCGGCGCTGACCGTGCTGCTGATCGTAGGAGTGGTGCTGCTGGTACGGGAGAGAAGGAGAACGCTGTAAAAGCAGAAAGTCTGCGGGCGATCTAGGCTTTTGCGGGGGGCTGCCCAGGCCTGGAACTGGATTTTTAGCGGATGAAAAAGCAGGGGCAAAACCATGGGATAGTACAAAGTATGAGTGGGACGCAAAAAGGAGGAGAACCATGACCTATACGGAATTTAAGAGAATGCATATTGACCTGGGGGCGCTGGGCGCCGAGGGCGGCCGCAATGCGGTGCGCTACACCTGCACGCCGAAGGGAGCTAAGATCTTTGGCTGGGCGGGGGTGGATGGCATCCACTTCTGCACCGTGAAGGGCTATGGGGAGACCATCTTTTCGGTAAGTCCCATGAACCCGGGTCAGGACTGCGTGCAGCCGTTGGCACGGGATATGGGGGACTTCCTGCGGCTGCTGCTGGCCTGCGGAGATACCGCCGCGCTGGAGCAGGCGTGGATGTGGACTGAAGCGCAGTTTGAGGAGTACCTGCGGGAATATCCGCCGACCGAGGAACAGCGGACAGTCATGCGGGAGATCGAGGAAAAGTGCGGACTGACCCCGATGGAGCGCCCGTGGCGGTATCTGAAGGAGGTGCGGGAGGAGACCGACTGCACCGGGCTGCGGTTTGAGAAGGAGTATGAGGAGCTGCTGCATCCGGTATGCCGTGAGCCACAGGAATGGGAAGTCTATTTTGAGTGCGGGTTTGGCGGAAAGAAGCCCCGGCACCGCCCCGGCAGAGAAATCACGCTGGGGAAGACATTTACCTGGGGCAAAGAGGAATGGCTGGTACCGGCCATGTACTGCTGCAGCGAGGGGGTGGTGTTGGACCTGCTGAAAAAGGTACCACTGGAGGCGCTGGAACGCTTTGCGGAAAAGTGGGGGCTGGAGGAAAACGGCGAGCCCCGGCGGGAGCTGACCCCGGCGGAGCAGGAGCAGATGGAGAACGAAAACCCGCTGGAGGAGCGCTTCTGGGCGGAGGTAACTGTAAACGGCCAGCCGCTGCGGGAAAGCACTGGCTATGGGAGATATTGGCGCTCGGAGGACGGCTGCTGCGATGAGGATGCTGACCGGGTGCTGGAACATTATGAACTGGAACGGAACTGCGGCTGGGCCATCTGGCGGGTGTGCTGCCTGTGGAATGGCGGAAAATTGAAACCGGAAACGGTGGAATTGACCATGACGGCCGAGAAAGAAGCAGTGGACGGGGGCACATTTACGGCGGAGCCGGGCAAAACAGTGCCGCTGACCGACCCCCGCACAGGGCTGACCCATATGCTGCGGGTGCTTTCTTTGACGCCGGAAACGATGGACCGCAGCTTGCTGCCCCCGGTGGGGATGGAATTCCCGACGGAATATGTAGAGATGCAGTACACGCTGGAGCCGCCGCTGCCGGTGGGGGACTTTGTGCTGGTAGATGCGGCGCCCGGCGATGAGGCCCGTGCCTGCAGGGTGGAGAACGGCCTTACGGCGCAGGAGAGCGCCTGCATCGGGATCATCGGTGGAGCGGATGGCCCGACGGCGGTTTTTGTTTCGGGCAAAGGCGATGAAGCCGGGGAGGATGTGCGCGCGGCGTACTCCTCGCTGCACTATGAGCCGGTAGAGACTGTGACCTGGCGGGCACGCTTTATGGCGCGGCCCAAGGAAGCGGTGACAGTGACGCTGATGTAAACGGAAGGCCCGGTGGGAATCAGGGGGATTCCTGCCGGGCTTTTGTTGCTTGCGCCGCTGTGGGGGAAAAGAGCGGCGGAGGGGGACGGCCCGCAGGGCCGCCCGCCGCAGGCGGGCGTAGGCGGCCTTTGGCCGCCCAGTTCCGGCAAAGCCGGAACGCCCTGCGGGCCGAACGCCGGATCTTGCAGGAAATAGAGAGGGGATATTGCGCGAAATGAAGTGACAGAAAACCGCAACATGCAAAAATGTTCGTCATATTAGCTAAAAAAGCGTAAAATAGGGAGCATCTCGCCTGTACGGCGCATAAAAATGAATTTAGACGAAATAAAAACTTGCAAAAAGTATTTACAAATGAAAAATAAGTGCTATACTGTGAACCATATTAATTCTTTGTGATACGAGGTGTAAACATCATGTCAACCGGTAAAAAGAAGCTGTCGCTGGCATTCTGGATCTTTTTAGCACTCATCATCGGTGCGGGCATCGGCTGGGCGCTGGTATATGTACCCGGCGGCGCGGCCTTTGCCACCAAGTTTATTAAGCCCATCGGGACGATTTTTGTAAATCTGCTGAAATTCATCGTGGTTCCCATCGTGCTGTTCTCGATGGTGTGCGGCATGATCAGCATGAAGGACATCAAAAAGGTCGGCTCCATCGGCTGGAAAACGCTGGTCTATTATATCGGCACCACCATTGTGGCGCTTATCATCGGCCTGGTGCTTGCCAACATCTTTAAGGGCGGGTTCCCGCAGCTTTCCACCGAGGGGCTGGGCACATGGGATAAGGCGACCAGCGCCGACTTTATGACCACCCTCGTCGATATCTTCCCCAGTAATATCGTGGCACCCTTCGCCAACGCCTCGATGCTGCAGATCATTGTCATTGCGCTGCTCATCGGTGCCGGGATCATCCTTACCGGAGAAAAGGGCCGGGCAACGGCCGAGCTGTTCGAGAGCCTGAACGAAGTGTTCATGAAGGTGATGATGTTCATCATCAAGATCTCTCCCATCGGCGTATTCTGCATGATGACCTGGGTCGTTTCCAACCAGGGCCCGGAAATTCTGGGCGATCTGGCAAAGGTACTGGGTGTTGCGTATCTGGGATACATCCTGCACGCCGTTATCACCTATTCCATCACCGTTAAGACGATGGGCGGCATGAGCCCCTTCAAGTTCTTCAAGGGCATGATCCCTGCAATGGTCTTTGCGTTCTCCTCCACCTCCAGTGTGGCTACCCTGCCCATCAATAAGGAATGTGCCGTGAACCTGGGCGCCAGTGAGGAGGTCTCCTCCTTCGTGCTGCCGCTGGGTGCGACCATCAACATGGACGGCACCGCCGTTTACATGGCTGTTAATACCATCTTCCTGTCCTGCTGCTACGGTATGAATCTGACTGTTGGCCAATTGGTCATGGTAGTAGTGACCGCGACCCTGGCTTCCATCGGCACAGCAGGCGTTAGCGGCGCCGGTGTGGTAATGTTGGCGATGGTGCTCACCAGCGTAGGAATCCCCGTGGAGGGCATCCTGCTCATCTATGGTATCGACCGTCTGTTTGATATGGGTCGTACCACCATCAATATCGTGGGCGATGCGGCCTGTGCCGTCATTGTAAGCCGGCTGGAGGCCAAGAAAGAGGCCAAGAAGGCCGCGATGGTCAAGTAATTAAGACATCTTCCTACATCTTTTTCATAATCTCTTCCTGAACAAAGCCGCGCGGGTCGCAATGATCCGCGCGGCTTGCTGTTTGGAAAGTATAATTGATATGTATAAGTACTCCATATACAAAGCGCAGAAGAACCTCCTTGGAGATAAGTATGCTGCATCCAGCATATATAGCCGCTGTGTGGAAGCAGAGGCATATGCCAAGGGTGGAAACCCAGTGTATAAATACTTCCTCAAGGACTAAATGAAGCAATCCCCCCTCCACCTAGGAGGGGGGATTTTACTATATTTGCTTGTGCTTTTTCTGTGCCCTTGAAACGCAAAAAATAAGCAATAAGCGCAAAGTGTAAAAAGCCTGAAAGCCCGCACAAACAAAGGAAAGCCCCGCATTTCTGCGGGGTTTTCTTTGGCGGAGATGGAGAGATTCGAACTCTCGAACCGCTTTTGACGGTTACACGATTTCCAGTCGTGCGCCCTCGACCAACTAGGCGACATCTCCATGTCGTTATCAGGATGGGTCAAGTAAAAGTCCTGACGAGAATTTATTATACCGTATTACCGGCATAAAAGCAACCCCCTTTTTGCAAAAAAGTTGCCCTAAAAGACATTTTTTCGCATTACGGGCAAAGAAAGGATTGCGCCCGGCCCTTTGGCGTACTATAATATTATAAATCACTTTCGGAAAAAAGGAAGGATAAGACCCATGAAACGAGTAGAGATCAAAGCACTGTTTGCGGAGCCGGAGCGCTACACCGCGGAGCCGGTCACTATTTGCGGCTGGGTGCGCACCCTGCGCTCCAGCAAGGCCCTTGGCTTCATCGAGCTGAACGACGGCAGCTACTTCAGCAATCTGCAGGTGGTGTTTGAGGAAAATAAACTGGCCAATTATGATGAGATCTCCCGCCAGAATGTCGGCGCGGCGCTTATTGTTACCGGCCGCCTGCTGCTGACCCCCGAGGCCAAGCAGCCCTTTGAAATCCATGCGGAGAAGATCACCGTGGAGGGCGCCTCCACCCCCGATTATCCCCTGCAGAAAAAGCGCCACAGCATGGAGTTCCTGCGCACCATCCAGCACCTGCGTCCCCGCACCAATACCTTCAGCGCGGCATTCCGGGTGCGTTCTGTTGCGGCCCAGGGCATCCATAGGTTCTTTACCGAGCGCGGCTTTGTGTACGCGCACACCCCGCTCATCACCGGCAGCGACTGCGAGGGTGCCGGCGAGATGTTCCGCGTCACCACCATCGATCCCGCCAATCCCCCCCTGACCGAGGACGGCAAGATCGATTACAGCCAGGATTTCTTCGGCAAAGCCACCAATCTCACCGTCAGCGGTCAGCTGGAGGGCGAGTGTATGGCTATGGCCTTTGGCAAGATCTACACCTTCGGCCCCACCTTCCGCGCGGAAAAATCCTACACCGGCCGCCATGCCGCCGAGTTCTGGATGATCGAACCGGAGATCGCCTTTGCCGACCTGGAGGACAATATGGTGCTGGCGGAGGACATGATAAAATATGTGCTGCGCTATGTGATGGAGCAGTGCCCCCGCGAGCTGGAATTCTTCAATAACTTTGTGGATAAGGGCCTGCTGGAACGCCTAAACCATGTGGTAAACAGCGACTTTGCCGTCTGCACCTATACCGAGGCCATCGAGCGGCTGCAAAAGGCCGATGTGGAGTTTGAGTACCCCGTAAGCTGGGGTGTGGACCTGCAGACTGAGCATGAGCGCTACCTCACCGAAAAGATTTTCGGCAAGCCGGTCTTTGTTACCAATTATCCCAAGGAGATCAAGGCCTTCTATATGCGCCTGAACGATGATGGTAAGACGGTGGCGGCCGTGGACCTGCTGGTGCCCGGCATCGGCGAGATCATCGGCGGCAGCCAGCGTGAGGAGCGTCTGGACATCCTGCTGGACCGCATCCACGAGCTGGGGCTGAATGAGGAGGACTACTGGTGGTACCTCGACCTGCGGCGCTTCGGCGGCGCGCGCCACGCCGGTTTCGGCCTGGGCTTCGAGCGGCTCATCATGTATGTCACCGGTATCCCGAATATCCGTGATGTACTGCCCTTCCCCCGCACCACCGGCTTTGCGGAATTCTAAACCGAATATATATATGCTGAAGTCCTCCGCGTGGGATCCCATGCGGAGGACTTCAGTTTGTTTATTTACGGAGGGCGATTTAATCCGCAGAGAAGGTTTGCTGGAAGAACCGCCGGACCATTTCAGCGGTGTCATCAGTGTGGTCCTCGGTGGTAATCAGATAGTATTCAGAGCCATACAGGGGATCCTTCAGTGGGACAGCCCGAATCTGGGAAGAGGGAAGCATCCAGTTCGGCTGGAAGGTGGGGTAGACCCAGTTGTAGTTTTCTACGCATACATTGCGCAGCTCGGAGATGTTCTTGGAGATGATCTCCAGCTTGGGCACAAATCCGGCTCGCTGGCAGTGACGGAGAAAACCGTCTGTTTGAATATCTCCGGTACGGATCCCTTCCCGGATGGGATCATAGTACAGGATAAAGCTCTGCTCCCGCAGGTCGCCCACATCTACATCCGCTTGTCCAGCCAAGGGGTGGTCCGCCCGCATGACAATACATAGCGGCTGATTGTGCAGCAGGGTACAGCGGGTACCCGGTATGGTGCAGAAGGCAGGCGTTTTATTACGGTCCTCCTGCCAAAAGACACGAGTGACCAGCAGCGCGTCAAATTCCCGACTGCGCAGGCAGGCTTCGACCTCCGAGGATTGGTAAAATAGAAACTGAATATTGTGCCCGGGGGCATACAGATAGAATTTTTCCATCAGCAGGCACTCGGTTTTTATGCTGATGCGCCCCAGAGGAAGACCGATGGTATAGGGCTTCTCATCCTGGCCCTTCAGCCGGCTGATGTGAAACTCCAGCGATTCATATTGTCCCACCACCTGTGCGATATAGGGAAGAACGCTGGTGCCCGGCCCTGTCAGCTTCAGGCGCTCGCCCCGGGCGGGACGGTCAAATAAGGTGATGCCCAGGGCCTCCTCCACACACTTCACCTGCCGGGAGACCGAGGAGGGCGCACAGGGGATCTCCTCAGCGACCTTGCTGAAATTCAGGTGGGTGGCCACCAGCAGTACAGTCTTCAGGTATTGGATCTCCATAGTGCGCCCTCCTTTTGGTTATGGCAGCGGGTAGGCAATGCAGCGGGGCTTCCTCAGTGTCTCAGTGACGGTAGGAAAGGGAATCCGCCCGAACAACGGATGTGGCATCCGTCTTTTTGGGGTCCTTCTTTTCTCCGGGCTGGGGGCGGCGGTTCCGGCGCAGGGCTTCATCCATGTGGATCTTGACGCCGCGGCTGGCCAAAGTGTGCTGCAGGGCGGGCACATCCAGCGCCTGCAGGCTGATATTCTCCTTGGCAGCCATGGAAACAGCCAAGCCGGCAGCTTCACCGGTGAGAACACAGGCGGGAATAAACCGTGCGACTTCCCAGCCGCGGCCGGTGGCGGAAACGATCCTTCCGGCTGCGGCAATGTTGGTGATCTCGGTATCGATGAGGCCGCCGTATGGGAACTCGTATACTTCGGCAGGGATTTCCAGCGAGTGGATCATGCAGCCGATTGAGCTTTCCACATACCGGTCAGGCACTACCTCCAGCTGCTCCTTGCCAACCAGCCGGCGGGTCATACGGAACTGCGGCATAAGCGGCAGGGTCATCTGCGCGTAGGAGGGGCTCTGGTGCTGCTTTAAGTAGTCCAGCGCCAGCTTGCGGCTGGTACGGATATATCCGTTGACGCCCTCACTGGTGGTGCCATAGTACATGGGGATCTCCGCCTCGCTGTTATCGGCATCGGGGCGAAGCCCCAGCCAGCGCAGCGGCAGTGCCTGCAGGGCCTGCCCGGTCTCCAGGCCTTTTTTCATGGTATCCAGGTCTATTTCATGTGCCCAGTGGGAAACAATGCTCCGCTGTGTTTCGGTGGGAGCGCCGGCCCGGAACATCAGGTCCAGGTCGCCGCTGGCATCCACAAAGGCCTTGGCCAGGTAGGCGGTGCGTCCGGATTTGTTTTCGACAATGACGCCCTTGCAGGTTTTACCCTCCATGATGGGCGCGCAGAAGTTGGTATCAAAAACGACCTGAATACCTTCCTGTTCCATCAGCTCATCCAGTGCGCACACGGCAGCCGGGATATTAAAATTGGTGCGGTAGCGGCCGGTGGGGGTGTCCACGGTATCGGGCCCGTTCCGCCAGCAATCTGGCAGGTTATCGTAGCCGTAGCGGATGCAGACATGCAGCAGCTCCTCCGCCAGGCCGCCATATACCTTGTGCCCCAAACCGTCATCCAGAGGCAGATAGATGCAGACATGGCCCAGGGTAGCCAGACCGCCCAGGATGATGCTTTTCTCCAGCAGAATGACCCGGGAGCCATTGCGTGCGGCCGAAACTGCGGCGGCTACACCGGCTACGCCGCCGCCTACTACGATCACATCCGCTTCCCCCGCAATGGGGATGGAATGGGATTGCTCAGTGATTTGCTTTGGTTTTTCCATTGATGGTATGCCTCGTTTCTTAGTGTATTATAGCAGATGCGCGGGAAGAAGGGAACAGGCCATATCGTCCCGGAAAAGCCGGTTAGGGCAGAATGTAGCTGCAGCCAAGGGCAATCACATAAACCACAATGATATAAACAGGAATCACCTTGATGGCATCGTGCCAAATAAAGCGGTTGTCTATCTCCTCACGGTCCAGCAGCAGCGCGGCGTAGATGGTACCTGCATAGGTCAAGAAGGCCATGTTGGCGCACAGGCTCAGCGTCGCGGCGGTAACAGATGCGCTGATCCCGGTGTCCAGCTGCATCTGGCATACAAAAGGCATGATGGCCGCGTTGCCCAACAGGGTAAGGGGGGTGCCGTTGCAGATGTTGGTGATGATGGTGATAACAATAGTAAGGAGAAGCAGCAGCAGCGGCAGCGGCATATTGCCGAATACGGGTTTAAGCAGGGAGATGATCCAGTCGCGAATGCCCAAATCAGCGGAAGCCATGGCATTGCCCAGGAAGGTGAAACAGCCAACGATGCACACCACATTCCACAGGGTGCCTTCACTCAGCAGCTTCATGGGGTTGGCCAGCGGCTTGCCGTCTACTTTGATAAGCCCCAGAATGCCCAGCGCCAGCAGGAAAATGAGGGTAGTGCCGATAGGAGCCAGAACAGCGCTTCCGGGGAAGTCCTTCGGCAGCAGCGGGATCACGATGATATACAGGAAGGACAGGCAGAAGATGGTGAGAATGAGCTTCTGACGCTTATTAAATTTCTTGGGAATGTTGCGCAGCGCCTCTACATTTTCAATATCCAGCTCCTTCAGCGGGGCAACATTGCACTTAAATACACCGGGGATCATAAAGGCCAGGATGCACAGCCATACCAGATTGACCAGGATGCACACGAACATATAGGTGAACATATTGATGCTCAGTCCAAAGCCCTGCATGCTGGTATTGATAAGGGTGTAAATGGTAAGGGCAATGCCCTTGAAGGGGAAGCAGAAATTACCCATGCAGCCCAGGTAGATGCCCAGCAGCATGAATTTGCAGAATTTATCCTGCTTATCATAGCCGCACACATCCCGGATGGACTCATAAATGCCGAAGTACAGCAGCGCGGTGGGGATAAACCCGATGAACATGGAAACGATAAAGCTGGAGAAGAACAGCGAGAACAGCAGCGCGACCGGGCGTCCTCGAAGCGCCTTGATGCTAAGCAGCTTGCGCACCAGCACATCGATCACGCCGGCTTCCTTGAGCGCCACGCACAGCGCAGATACAAAGATCAGCTGGGGGACGGTAGAACCGCCCATCCAACTGGAAACAGCGGCGGAGGATGTCAAAAAGCCGCTGTATACCATGGCGATAATACCCAGGATAGCAGCTAGGGTGGACTGGGAAGTGAATACTGTAAGCAGAATAACGCCGATAAATACGCCCAGGGCATTGGAGCCGACCTGTGTAACCACGGAGAACGGGCCCAGAATCCGGCCGAAAAAGAACATAAAGAGGAACGCGATCAAAATGATCGGCCACTCACGCTTTTGGGCAGCTGACTTTGTCATAGTAGTTCACATGCAAGGCTAAGCACGGAGCTTTGCATGCGATCCTCCCTTCTGTAATTTTTATTCTCAGGTGAACGGTGATCTGCCGCCTTCGGTCGCGATCCGAAAACGGATTCCATAATAAATTGTGCACAATCTACACTTTTTATTTTAGAAAGCCTTGTGTATAAAGTCAATTGCACAATCCGCACGCACTGTTGCAACTTTGGCATGGAATACGCTTCCGTCCCTATATGGAAGGTCCTCCCGCCGCCCCCGCTGACCTGATTGGCGGCATGGCTCTCCCCTGTGGGAGTGCCTCATCCCCCGCAAAAAATGTATTTTCTCATACTTTGGGATGATTTACACCACCAGCTTTGGCTGGTAAAATAAGACCAGAACACAAAATACCGCCGATCCATCATACCATAAGGGGACTGGTCCCCTTCGGCATCCCGTGGCCCCCACGGGATGAACCCGCCGTAAAGGGAGGGAGCGCATGGCCAAAAATGTAGTCATCCGGCCGTCTGTCCGGGAACAGTACCAAAAATTCATGGCACGGGGCAGGGTGCTGTTTTTCACCGCGCCCTGCGGCTTTGGCAAAAGCACCCTGGCCGAAACGCTGCTTGCCGGGCAGCAGGTGCTTTCTCTCACCGCCGGGGAGCCGGACTTCGCCCTGCCGGCGGATGATAAGGACTGGCAGGTCCTCTTGATCGATGACCTGCGGCAGATGACCGAAGAACCCGACCAGCAGGCGCTGTGCCAGCTCATCCGGGAGTACAGCGACCGCCGGTTCGTCCTGCTTTCCCGCGGGGCGGTGCCGGGCTGGCTCATGGCCTTCCAGTATGCCGGGCTTATGGCGGAGCTGGATGCCGATGCCCTGCTTTTTGACCGGGAGGATATCCGCAGCCTGTTCCGGCAGCAGGGCACCCCCGTCAGCGAATCGGAGCTTTCCGAGATCCTGCGGGAAACCAGCGGCTACCCGCTGGGCGTGGCGGTCATCGCCCACTGCATGGCCGGCGGCCGCCCCTATGGCCCGGAGCTCATCGCCCAGGGCTACCACGAGGTCTTTTTCTACTTCGAGGCGGCGGTCTACCGCCGGTTCGATCTGCCCATCCGCCGTTTTTTGCTGGAGCTTGCCCCCTTTGAGAGCTTCGATGCCGAGCTGGCCCGCATGGTCAGCGGCGATCCCCACGCCGGGGAACGCCTGGCCTGGCTCCAGCACAATACCACCATGCTGCGCCCCGATGATGTGCAGCGGTTCCGGTTCTGGCCGCAGTTCCGCACCTTTTTGCTGTGGGAGATGGACCGGGAATACAGCGAGGAAAAGCGCCGCACCGTTCTGGGCCGCGGCGGCCTCTACTACGAGCTGAAAGAGGATTACAGCCATGCGCTGGAGTGCTACACCATGGCAGGGGATCATTCCAAGGTCTCCGAGCTTCTGGTGCGCAATGCCGAGCTTCATCCCGGCATGGGCCATTACAGCGAGATGGAGAAATACTACCGCAGCCTGCCGGAGCAGGAGATCGCCGCCTCCCCGGCGCTGATGCAGGGCATGAGTATGCTGTGCGCCCTGGCGGCCGATTATGAGGGCAGCGAGCGCTGGTACCAGGCGCTTTCTCAGTTTGCCCGCTGCCGTGCCAAAAGCGACGCGGCCGGGCGGCAGGCCCGGGGCCGGCTGGCCTGGTTGGATATCTCCCTGCCGCAGCGCGGCGTCACCGATCTCACCGCCATCATCCCCGCGGCCTACCGGCTGCTGGTCAATAAGGAAGTGACCCTGCCGGCCTTTTCGGTCACCAGCGCCCTGCCCAGCATTATGAACGGCGGCAAGGACTTCAGCGAATGGAGCCGCCGGGATGACCTGCTTTATCAGACCATCCGTGTCCCGGTGGAGGCCATTCTGGGCCGGGATGGCGTGGGTCTGCCGGATTGCGCCATTGCCGAAAGCAAGTTTGAAAAAGGCGAGGACATCACCGCCCGTATGCTGGCCCTGATGCCCCGATTGGGGGAGATCCAGCGGGACGGCACCCCGGATATTGAATTCGCCGCGGTGGGCCTGCTGGCCCGCAGCCAGTTGGCGGCCGGCCACTCCCAGGATGCCCGCAGGACGCTGGAAAGCCTGCGGCAGCGCTTCGCGGAAAGCGGCCAAAGCCGATTTTTGCCCAATATCGATGCCATGCTGTGCCGCGTTGACCTGCGGACTGGCGATACCGATGCCGTAGATAGCTGGTACCGGGAAAAGGCCCCGCGCGACCCCCTCAGCATCAATATCATGAAGCGCTACCAGTACTTTACGCAGGCCATGGCGGAGCTTGCTCAGGGCCGGCCGCAGGCCGCCCTGCTTACCCTGGCTCCGCTGGAACCCTACTGCATCGCCTGCCAGCGGAAGATGGATCACACCACCCTGCTGCTTTTGCGGGCCGTGGCCCAGTACCGGCTAAAGGACGAAGCCTGGCAGCAAAGCCTTACCGATGCCCTGCGCATTGCCGCCGGGTTGGGGTTCATCCGCCCGGTAAGCTGCTACGGCGCCGCCCTGCTGCCCCTGCTGCAGGCCCTGCCCAGCCCGGAGGAAGAGAGCTGGTACCGGCAGGTGGTGGCCTTTGCCCGGGTGCAGGCCGCCCGGTATCCCTACTTTTTGGTGCCGCCCCTGCCCCCCGGCGAGGAAATGACCGCCACCGAGCTGCAGGTGCTGCGCCTGATGTGCGCTGATAAAAGCAATGCCGAGATCGGCCGTATCCTGGATATCAAGCTGCCCACGGTAAAAACCCATGTCAGCCATATCCTCACCAAGTTGAATGTCAGCCGCCGCAGCGAGGCCAAAACCGCCGCCCGCCGCCTGTGGCTGGTAGAATAAAAAAACTGTAATTCTGGAGGAGCGTATGAAGAAACGAGTAAGTAGTATTTTGCTGGCCGCCGTGCTGTGTGTCACCATGCTGTCTGTTGTAGCACTGGCGACGGAAAGTACCGATTGTAACCACACCTATAACTATGTGGCTAATGACAATGGCATAAACCACAGCCCTAAATGTGACAATTGCGGTTATGTTGATACAAGCCGCAGCAGCCAGCACTGTGATAATGGTTCAAACAGTAAATATAAAGATGGAAAATGTGACTATTGTGATGCAGAGTTGGCTGTTTCCTTTAATGACTCGTCCCGTAGTAGCTGCGCCACCACTTTGAAAGCTGCTTTTGACTATGTGAAAAGCGAAAATAGCAGCACCGAAACGAAACTTTTCTCTATGAAAAACATTGCTGATGATGTGAGATTTGAAGGTTCCCTTGCGACACTCAACCTTGCAGGCAATAACTTGACCGGTAGCATTACGGTAAATGGCGGCACACTGACTATCACTAACACACTTGATAGCCAATCTTCCACTGTTAGCACTATCAATGTCACTGGCGGCACAGTGAAGATCGAGGGAAATCTGACCGTCACCACTCTGAAGATATCCGCCAACGCCAAAGCAGAACTCTCCGGCGGCACCTACGGCGAAATTACCGGAGTCACTGATAAGAATACCCTGTTGGCCCACGGTTATGTATTTGATGGCAATACTGTTAAGGAGGCCCCCATCAAGAGTGTCACGGCATCCGTAACGGGCCATAACAACGCCAAATACGGCTACACCGCCGAACAGGCTCCTGTTCTTACCGCGGCCATTACCCCGGCCATTACCCCGGACAATGTGACCGGTGTGACCTACCGGTGGTACAAGGTAAACGGCAGCAAGAAAACCGCGATTGATAATGCTACTGCCCAAACCTATACAGTGGAAACCGGCCTGAATGCGGGGTACTACGATTACTGCTGCACAGCCACCGTTGGCACCTACTCCCTCACCAGCGGTGATGTCACCGTGACCATCAAAAAGGCGGATGGCCCCCAGCTGGGCACCATCAATGTAAACCAGGTCTACAATGACACCGCCAGCAAGACCATTAAGATTTACGATCAGGTAATAGGTAAGCTCAATGAAGCTTTCCCGAATGGCGGTAAGATGGAGTTCCAAGGTGATGGTTATGAGTCCGCGGATGGGCTAACATTAAATGATTGGCAAATAGATGTTAACAGTGGCTCTATAACTTATACAATGGGCGAAAATACAGCTCCCGAAAAGAAAATCACTATAAAGTACAAGGCTTTTGCACACGAAGGTAACTATAAGAATAACTACGAGTATGCCGAGGGCACAGTTGTCATCACCCTCACCAAAATTACCCCCACTGGCACCCCCAATTACACCCCCATCACCTCCAGCGGCAAGACCCTGGCCGATGCCCACCTCAATGCCGATAAAAATGCATTCTCTGTGCCTGGTGATGTAATGTGGGCAGTTGATGGTGACCCAGAAAGCGTGAAAGTCGAAAAAGGGACAGCCTACGAGTGGATCTTCCGTCCGGAAGACGATGAGCACTTTGAAGTAATCCGCGGCTCCATCATCCTGTGGACCGAAAGCGGCAGCGGTGTGGTGATCATCGTTCCTTCCCAGTCCGGTGAAAGCACCCCCGCCAGCAACCCCAATACCGGCGCGGCCCATGTGGGCCAGCCGCTGCCCGGCTTGGCTCTGCTGGCGCTTGCGGCTCTGTGCCTGTATGCAGGCACCCGCCGCTTCTAAACAGCCATCCTCACTTACCTCTCTGGGGGCAGCAGTAGGTTCAAAACCTGCCGCTGCCCCCATTCTATCCCATGTGTGAGTTGAACCCCGGCCGAAGATGTGATATAATTTTCCCCAGCGCGGCATGGCCGCCAAAAACCGTGACCGGAGGGCCTTATGAATACCTTCTTGAAGCTGGCTTTTTTGTTCTATATCGGTTCTTCGCTGGGCTGGGTGCTGGAGCTTTTCTTCCGGCGCTTTATTTCCGGCAATAATCCCGAGCGCAAGTGGATCAACCCCGGCTTTATGGTGGGGCCCTATGTGCCACTGTACGGCACCGGGCTTTGCATCCTGTACCTGGTTTCCCGCCTTTCGGAAAGCCGTCAGATCGCCAACCCTGTGTGGAACCACATTGCCATGCTGGTGCTGATGGCCGCCGCCATGACCGCCATCGAGTACATTGCCGGCATCCTGCTGCTGAAGGTGATGAATGCCCGTCTGTGGGATTACAACCGCCGCTGGGGTAATGTGAATGGCCTTATTTGCCCCCTGTTTTCCGCCATTTGGGCAGTGATGGGCGCGGCCTATTATTTCTTTGTGGATCCTTACATTTTGCGGGCACTGGATTGGCTTTCCCGCAATTTGGCGTTTTCCTTTGTCATCGGCGCGTTTTTCGGCGTTTTCGCCATCGATTTCGTCTATTCCACCCACCTCATGGTCAAGATAAGGACCTTTGCCCGCGAGAAGAATGTGGTGGTCCGCTATGAGGAGCTGAAGGCCTACTTTAAGGCCGGCCGGGAAAACGGCCGCCAGCACTTTTTCCTGGCCCTGCATACCGAGATCCCGCTGCGGGAAAAGCTGCAGCAGTACTACGATTACCGCCGGGCCCGCCGGGAGGAGCTGGACCGCATCCTGCACGGAGAGGACGACACCAGCAGCACCGCCAAAGCAGAATAAGCCTTTTTACCGGAGGGAAGCGGCGAGCTTCTCTCCGGGCCTTTTTATGTGGGTAGGCCCCATCTCATCTTGCCTGCCCGGCGGAGGCCAGTTTGCAGTCGTCTATCGGCGTCGCGGGGCCTTTTGCAAAGGCATAGTTAGCACCGCTCGCCGCGGGGGCCTTCCTTTTGCTCCTGCAAAAGGAAGCAA
>OIWU01001039.1_pt1 | contig 29746 bp, 24 predicted proteins | sample 1587711 | NCBI WGS metagenome assembly OIWU01 (sample SAMEA3888909, study PRJEB22519) | human gut metagenome | biome: human gut; feature: human-associated habitat; material: faeces | place: Denmark | collected 2010 | reverse complement strand
GCGCGTGGAGGCATATTCATTTAATCTCAATTTTTTTCACCTTCTTTTTGCTTTTCACATTTGGCAAATTTTGAGTGGTTTTCCATAGCCGCCAGCTTCTGCCGAGCAGCACACTTTCCATGGCGGCAACTAAGAATTGTTCAAAATTCAAATCATCATAACGGAAGAACCCAGCGGCTGCAATTGGCACGGCGGCCACGATGCAAACCCAACTGGCGGTTTCCCTGTCCAGCAGTGGCGTAAGCGTCATATAGACCAATACTGCCACACCAATGGCCACGCCGGAGCAGATCAGCTGGCGCAGAGTCAGGCCCATAAAAATTTCTTCCTGATAGTGGCGTATTTCCTTGTTAATTGGATTCTGCATAGCTTATAACCCCATCATTTCATGAATAATACGGTCAGAGCCTTTCACCAGCCCGACCAGAACCAGCATATTGAATACGGTTTCGGCAAGATAGCTCCACACCATGCTGGTGGGCTCGCCGCCCGTCACCGTGGGTGTGCTGACAAAAGCGGAGTATATGATGCAGGCCAGCACGATGACCGCGCCCTCCAAGCACACCCCGATATAGCTTTTTACAAAGGAAATGCCCACAGACTGTGTGCTCTCCCCGGCAAAGCTTGCCAGCGGCAAGGGAGCCAGCGCCGTGTACATATAAATGCGGAAAAAGCGCCCATACACGGTGAGGATCATCACGAAGGACAGCACGGTGATAAACAGGCTGCCCAAGATGGTGACAAGCCATAGCGGGATGCTGGCTAAGAAACCGACATTTTCAATGGCAGACTGCATCTCACCGGGCAGTGTGACCATCGCCTGCGAGATGCCGCCCATACCGGCAGCCATATCGCTGACCACGCCGTTGCAGATGGAAAAGATGTTGAGCATGATGTCCATGCCGTATCCTACCAAGGCTTTGGCGGCCACAAAGCGGATGAGATAATGCAATGCCGCTTCGGGGCGCTTGAGTTCGTGAAAGTTCATGGTATTCTTGAACAACGATATGGCGAAGAACAGCACGATCAGTGCATAGCCCATGCCGACCATGGCGCTGTGCAGGCTTTGCATAACGCCCCACACAGCCCCGCCCTTAAAAGATTGAGGGCTGGTTGTCACCAGCCCCCAAAGCTCTGTCAGTTTGCCATTCCAAGTGGAAAAGGCATTGTTCAGATTTTCTACGATCCAGTTTTGATTCAAGATTTCACCTTCTTTCCTGCAGAAGAAATGACCGCCTTGCCCGAAAGCAAAGCGGTCATTTCTTCTTAATTGAGTTGCATTGTGATTTGTGTAAAGAATTCCTTACACCAAATATCCAAAGCGGATGTGTCGCGTATAAAAGGAATCACATCCTGTTTTGCCTGATCATAGTCTATAGTGGCGAAGCGATCGCATAACATAGAGCGAATTACTGAGATATTAAAAACATCCTTTTCTGTAATAACGCCGCTTTGAATCAGTCGTGCCTGTAAATGCTTCTGGTTGACGGTAGCTCCTTTAGAAAGATAAAACACATAATCATAGAGATCGCGTCCTTTTATGCGGTTCTGCCATGCACGGCATAGTACTGCATGAATTTTCCCTGCAAAAAGTGAGGACTCATCATAGAGATTGATCTCATACGGCATTGGAGCAAGACAAAACCGCCTTTCAAATGTTGCAAATGCAGGAGGCTGAGTATCAATTTCAAACTTGATTTTAAGGGCTTCATTTTTGGTAATACTGTTTGCCGCTACTTCATCAGCATAAAAAAGCAGGAAATGCTCTTTGGTATTTCCTTTTAAAAATGCTGAGCGAATGGCGGATTCTTTGTTTTTCTCTTTTTCGGAAATAACAACGTTTAATCCGAAAGAGCGAACTGTTTTCTCAAGTTCGGGAAAATAAGCTTTCAAATCAAAGATCGGATTACTTGTCATAAGAGAAAAATCCAAATCCTCCGAAAAACGGTCAAGTCCATAAAAAATGCGTAGCGCCGTTCCACCATAGAAGGCTGCTTCTTTAAAGAATCCAGATCGGCTCAATCCATACAGAACGATTTCCTGCATAACTTCCTTCATAGCATTTTTTTGGTCATAGATATTTTTGCTATCGTATTTGTGCAGCATTTGCTCTATTACTGTATTCATGCGAGTTTCTCCATAATCTTCTGTAATTTCTGAATATTTGTGCAATGGTACTTTTCACTGAGAAAAGTGATGTCGTCCACATTGAGTTTGCAAAAAGTGTCCCAGTCGATGCGTAATCCGTCAAACAGAAATTCCTTTAATTCCTTTTGATTTGTCACAGGAGATTGGATGTAAAGCTCATCGCACAGAGCTTTTTCCGGGCTTGCAATTTGAATCGCATACCCTTGCTCGGTGAAACAAGTAATACCATAAGGATACACGGCAGACGGAACATCCCGATAGGTAAATACACCAAAAGGTGTTTTATAAAGCTTCTTCTTTTTCTTCTCAAAGGTGGCGGAAGTGAAATTGTACACAGCTTCTGGAATAAGACCATGATAAGACAGAGCAAATTCAAAGGACAGGTACGACGGGGTACAAATACAATTTGCAAGTCTATATCCGGGAGTAGAGGGATCTGTTTCGTACAGCCCCTGAATAATCGGAACACATTCTTTATTCTTTACCATGCGGGCCAGTTTATCGCGTGGATTTTTATAATTTTGTAATTCGGCCAGCAAAATCGCAGTAGTTTTTATCATATTCTCACCACCACATCCAATAATATCAGATACGGTGGCAAAAATCAAGCATTTTTCTATCACAGAATCATATCCAGAATATCCTTGGCAAAGTAGATGATGACACCACCAAAGAAGGTCATAAAGCCCTGCGCGCGCTGGCTGGCGTCATGCCCTTTCAGGGCAAGACCGATCTGCACAATGCCGAAGCCCAGCAGAATAGCACCGATTGCCTTGATGGCACTGAACACAAAATCGCTGAGGGCATTGATGGTGGCCAGCGGGTCATTGGCCGCAAAAGCAGGCATGGCCATGGTAAAGGCAAGGGCAGCTGTGGTGACAGTGACCAGATAGATGCGTTTGATTTTGCGCTGGCGGGCATCGTTTTGGCCGGGCGTATTATAGGTTCCTTTTTTGTTCATCGTGAATTTCCTCCATGATTTTTTGAATATCATCGTACATTACATCGGTGATCGCGGGCTCGGTCAGCCCGGTCACAACATCGGGCGATACGGTCTGTGCGGTTTGCGCATAGTCGTCCGGCATACGGTAAGGGACGGCTCCGCCGTCCGGGGTGCGCTTTACATTGGGATGGCGCATCAAATCAAACTTGCGGTCTACGACCGGCGGTTCGCTGCGCAGCAGTACCAGACAATCCCCATCATCCATGCGGCGGATCTCATCCGGACTGCAAAGGTCGCGGGCGGTAAGCTGATAGCTGTCACTGCTGGAACCGCGGCTGCCGCGCCCGATGCTTTGGCTTTTGGTGCGTTCGGTCATCTTGCCGATGTACTTGGACAGCCATTCAAAGGTGGCATATTCGTTGCCGCCGAGGTATATCAGGCTGTCGCAGTTGCCGATCATGCCCTCCCAATCATCCTTGTACAGACTTTGGATCTGGCTTTTGCTCTGCAAAATAATATCGCAGCTGATGTTGCGGCTGCGGCATACAGCCAGAATGTTCTTGAAATTGGCAGGCAAGGCGACATTGGCAAACTCGTCCATCATAAATCGAACATGGACCGGCAGCGCACCGTCAAACTTCGGCTCGGAATCCGCCAGCCGGAAAAGCTGGTCGAAAAGCTGGGTGTACAGCATCGTGATGAGGAAGTTATAGGTTTTGTCATTGTCCGGGATGACACAGAAAATCACACGCTTTTCCAGCCCCAGACGCGGCAGGAACATGGTGTCGGTGTTGGTCATTTCGGCAAACTGCGCGGTGTTGAACATATACAGGTTGGCAGAAGCGGTGATCAGCACAGATTGCAGCGTTTTGGTGGAGCCCAGCTTAAAGCTGTTGAACTGCAGCACTGCCGGATGCAGCGGGTCACGCTCCTGCAGCTCATTAAACAGCATTTCCAAGGGATTCGGCCCCATGTCGCCTTCTTCCATCTGACAGTTCTGGATCATGTACATCAGGGTGGAAAAGTTCTGCTCAGATACCGGTGCTTCGTAAATGAGATACAGGATCAGCGCGGAAATCAGCAGCACCGAGGCATCGTCCCAGAATTTATCGCCGCCGCTGGCCGGGGCATCCTTGGGCTTGGTGTTGTTGACGATGGCATACGCCAGCTTAACGGCATCTTCATCCGAGTCGATGTAGTGCATGGGGTTATAGTGCCCTTTGAAATGCACAAGGTCGATCACTGTGACCGGAATTCCAAGCGATTCATAAAACCCGCCAAGAGAGCGCACAAGCTCGCCCTTGGGATCCAGAAACAGATAAGAGCCGCTGGCCTGCATGGCATTCGGTTTCACATAAAAACGGGTCTTGCCGCTGCCGGAGCCTCCGATGACCACCACATTCAAATTGTGCCGGTGGGCATGGCTGTCTGTGCTGAATCGGATATTCTGTGAAAAGATATAGTTCTGCACCTTATCCTTGCGGTTTTGGTATTTTGCATTGAGCTGGCGCACACTGCCCCAATGGGCAGAGCCGTGTTCCTCGCCGGGGCGGCGGTCAGCCTGATCCAGTTTGTAGCAGTAAACAGCCAATGGATACATGACAAGCACCGCCAGCAGAAATTTCGGTGTGTTCTGGCACCAGTGCAATGCGGCAGGGTTCTGCATTAGTTCTGACAGCAGCGCTGTGATTTCTGCAAGACCGTGCGCCTGTTCTGCCGCCTGTGCAAGCGCAGCCGCAAACCAGAGCAGCGGCAGCAACAGCAGCGCCCATAAAATCAGCTCAGTTTTATCGGTGCGGTTGGAGCGCATTCGGCATCACCGTTCTTCCCGCTGCGGAGCAGGCTGACCGCGCTCCAGTTTCAGGCGCTTGCACACGGCATCCCCAAAGGTGACTGCCGTTTCCCGCACTTTTTCCAAAGCCCTGCGTTCCTCGCCGTCCGGGATGTGATCTCTCATGCCCTCCAGCGTTTGCACCGCATCCGGCGGCATCGGCAAGCCCAGCCGTCCGCAGACCTCCACACTTATGGCTGCGGCGGTCTGGCGCATCAACTCGTTTTCCGAGATACCGGCATAGGCGGATTCAGCAGCTGCCATCACGATCTCCGCGGGCAGGCGCTGCAAAAGTTCCTGCGGGGGGATGGCAGTGCAGAATACCAGCTCCTGACGCTCGGCATCATAGCAGAACCCTTCGACTTCGTTTTTCGGCAGAACCGGGATCGGTGAGATCTCGCGCATCACATCAATGGCTTTCTCAATCTGTTTCGTGTTTTCCACAGCGGCAATCGGGTACGGCTTGTTGCCGTAGGTCTGGGAAATATCAAACACCTTGGCAACGGCATAATATCCATTGCTGCGCACGATCTGCGCAATTCCCGTGCATCCCTTGCTGACGCGCCGTCCGTACTTGCTCCAATCGTCTGCCGACAGAACTGCGCAGGCCAGTGGGTTGGCGCGCAGGATCAGTGCCGTATTCCCGGCAGTGATGTGACTGCTCAGCCTGCCGCGCTGGTAAAAGTAGCTGGCAAGGGTCTGCCCGCCGGCAAACACATCTTTCAGCGCTTCTTCCTGTGCAGCAAAGGTTTCCTGTCGTTCTGCCAGCTTTTTTGCTTTCCATTCCTCAATATTGAAACCATCTTCGTACATCATCGGGCCTCCTTTGTAACCGCTTCTTTGGTTCCTTTTTGCAGAGCCTTTTGCGTTTCGGATATTGCTTTGGCGACCGCACGGTAATGATCGATCTTCATCCGTACCGATGGGCGCTTATCATAAGTCATAGAGCCTTTCTCTGGCACCCGCAATTCTGGCCCTTGCGGATTGCGGGTGGGCGCTTTTTTTCGGTCGGTTTGTCCCTGCGCTTTCGGAATGTTGTAACCCATCTGCTCATAGATGCGGTTGAGCTTGCTGACATCCTCCGCCTTGAACATAATGTCAACCTTTTCTCCTTGGGCAGATTTATCCTTGATAACAGCAAAGAGCACGCCGTATTGCCTGGCGTACTCTTTGAATTGGGATACATCTTCGGTTTTGATGGGGATGACCTTCAGCTCCTTATTTTCGCGCAGAAGCCGGTCCAAGCTGGTTTTCCCTCGGACCTTCGGATTCTCTTTGGCATAGGCCAAGGCCAGTGCCAGAGAATTCTTAAAGCCGAGAGCCGTCAGCTTAATAGCCACCTCGGAAAACTGAAGCGCCTCTCGCGCCATCTGGTCGGCTGCTTCGCCGCTTGTACTCATCTTCCTTCACCTCGTTCCTTTCCTGTTGTGCGGCAAGCTCTGCCTGCCGCAGTTTCTCCTGCACCATGGCGGCATCTGCTTCAATGTCGGCGCAGATATAAAACTCATGGCGCAGGGCTTTGATTTGTTTGGTCAGCTTTTGAATTTGTTTCTCCCGCGCAGCGCGTTCCGGCTCTTGCTTTTGCCGGTACAAAACCTTGCGCTGGCGGGCAAGCTGTTCGATTTGATTCTCTAAATTGCTCTTGTGGGTCTGCACCTCCGCAAGGGTTTGCAGGCGGTGTTCCCACAAAAGATGTGTCTGCTGCTGATAGCGGTTGAATTTCTTAAAATCCTCACGCAGCAGAAAATAGCAGCGTTTCGTGGCTTTGCCGTAGTAGGCTTTGCGCAGCAAGGCGCAGTAGCGATAATAGCAAGCCATAAACCCGGATACCTTGCGGTGCGGTTTGGATAGGCTGCTGCGGCACCGCATTTGTTTGCCCACAGGCGTAAGCTCCGGGGACCGCCACTGGGCAGGCTCCGGGACGTGCTGTGCTTTATATTCCCGGCGCATATCCGCGGGCAGGTGCCGGAGCTGCCGGTAATAATCGCGCAGCGCCGATTCGGAATATCGTGCATCCAGCCGGTCAATGCGCACGCTGCGCTGCGCACTTTGGTGTCGAACCGCCATGTGTTCTACGCGCGGACCATATTTGACCATGTAGCCCATAGCCTGCAATTCGGCAATAAAACCATCAAAGGTGTCCGCAGCGGCCATGGCAAGCGCCACATCCTTGCGCACCATGCTGCGGATGGTCGGTTTGCCGGTTTTGCCGCTGAGCCAATCGGCATAGCCTTGCCCTTTGCCGTCGGTTTCAATGACGGAGAGCTTGTTTTCCCGGCAAAGTTCATCCGAGATTTTTCGGATGCCATTATAATAGGTGTCAAAGTCATTCCGAAACATTCTTCCGTCTATAAAGGAAACCGAATTGGTTACGATGTGGTTATGCAGATGTCCCTTGTCCAGATGGGTGGAAACGGTGCATTCAAAGCGGTCTGCCAGAAATCGACGCGCAAACTCGCAGCCGATTTGATGCACCTGCTCCGGCGTAGCCTCACCGGGGGAAAAGCTCTGGATAATGTGGTACGCCAGAATGCTGCCATCATCCATAGGCTGATTCAGGCGTTTCTTGGTGCGGTACATTCTGCGGCAAGCATCAGCCGGTGTACAATTGAAACCTGACACATATAGCTGATGCTCCGTTTTGTCTTGGTTCTGCGTGTAGGATAAAAGGCGATTCAGATCGTTTGCACTGAAGGTTTCCGTCTTTTTGGGGTTACTGGTGTAGTCCAAACATCTTTGCAGATGATGCCTGACGGGCTTTATCTTGGTGTAGGCCATATCAGAGCGTGTCCTCCACATAATCCCATGTCTTTTCCAAAAGGTTCAGGGCTTTGTCTAATTGGTCAGTGGTAACCTTTCCGGTGGCATTGACCACATGGGCAATCTGATTGAGGTTATTGCCGTAGGCCGAAAGCTGTAGCAATACCTTTTTGTAGCTATCAGGCGGGCGCGGGTGGATCGTAATATTCATCAGCGCCAGTCGGATATACTTTTCACGGCATAAACCGGCGAGTTTGGCGTTCTGTTCGAGTTGCATAAGTTCAGCATCGTTCAGATGAACGACAACTCGGTTGTTTCTTTTGCGAATAAAATAACCTCCTCAAAAAAACACAAAAAAAGGTGCATCACAGCGATGCACCTTTGTGTTATCGGTCTGCCATAAGCAATTTGTAAGTCGGAACGAGAATTAAGTCATACCGTGCCTGTAAGTAGCACTTGTAGAACTGTTTCTGCAAATCGGAGATCGCAGGTGTACGGTCAATAAATGCTGCGATTTTCATCATATCAATTTTCGGGAAAATTCGCTTTAGAGCGGCATTGCAATCCATGTTTTCGGCGCGAGTGATGAAGTCATAGTAATTGATTTTCCGACCGTTCTTCTTTATGGCAGAAGTCGGGAATTGGTATACCCTCGCATGAAGTTCGGCTTCGTTGGCAAGTACAGCTTGCATAACATTTTCATCTGCCTGTGGAAGTAAGCAGCTTCCGCAATCAAAAACAGGGGCAATTTCTGTTGTGCGGGTCACATCATCATAGAGAAACCCCCAGTTACCGTTGTGGCGGTCAAAATTTCCGAGAAAAGCATCCACAATAAAGACATTCCAAAAATGCTCTCGCAATTCCACAGGCGATACATACTGCTGTTTATCGATGGTATCCATTACATCTTCCAACTCGGTTCCACTTCCGTTGCTGTCGGAATCAAGAATCGTATTTTTAATTGAACAAAAATCAAACAGCCGTTTGCTTCCCGTTGCAAAATCTTTACAGGCGCAGACCACTTTCGTTTTTCCTTTTATAGTAAAAGTCCCGAGTTCTGTTTCCTGCGCAGAAATACCAATCAAATTAAAAATGCTGCTTGCAAGGTGTTCGCTGATGCAACTATTGGTGTAGGAAAGATTGGTGGGCTTTTTCTCACCAGAAGGAGGAAACTTCAGCATATAGATTTCGCTATTATACTCAACTGCGATTTTGCTTCCGTTCGCTCCGTTATACGCTCTGCCAGGAATAATTTTGCAATTAGTAAAATCTGTCATATCTTAGCTCCATACAAATATTTCTTCCGCAGATAATCCGCGTGTTCATGGGTGATTGCTTGGTCACTGATTTCAGCCATATTGATGCTGCCATAGAGCTCTCCCCAAAGACAGTCCAGCAAAGTACTGTGAGATTTTATGCCTTTTTTATATGCGTCCAGATCATGCTGCAAATAATCCGGCAATCCGTATTCGTAAGCGCGTTCACGCTCCGTTTGACGGATGCCATCTTCTGTCAACTGCTCCATGGAAACACCAAGCGCCTGAGAAAGTTTATAAACGGTTTCAGCAGAGCATTTTTCAAGTTTAGTTTTTCCGCTGCAAATATCACTGAGAGTTGGGTGCGGAATTCCCGCTTGCATAGCAAGTTTATACTTTGTCATGCCGCGCTGGGCGAGTAAAGATTCTATAACCATAATCTTCGCCTCCTTATCTACATTATATCGGTATGCCGAAATAATGGCAAGAGTAAATTACAACTTTCTATAGGCGTGAATCTACTTTGCAAAATAACTCTTACAAAAAATAATCGTTGAAGAATTATATCAGAGATTTGCGAAGAATACTGGGGTCTTAGGGGTACACCCCTAACAAGTGGGCGTTTGGTGCACCAAATGCCGTGCTTGCTCGTACTGTTCCTGCGGAACAGTACGCCGTCTGCCAAAAGGTTTTGCGCACTGGTGCCGTGCCGCATAGGTGTCAATTTTTCTGCCCAGCTTGAAATTTGCCGCACGGTATTCGATGTTATATTCCGTGGCGACCACCTTTACCCTGTGCTTCATAAGCTGCCTGAAAAACGAAAAAAGGTGTCCTTCGCTGCGGCTGATATGGCGCATCCGGCAGATATACACAGTGTCGATTTCGCCTTTGCGGATATGCCGCAGCATCTCTCGGTATCCGGGGCGCAGCAGCCAGCCGCCATGCTCGTCGGTGCTGCTGCCCACAACGGTGCAGCCATCAGCATGAGCCTGTAAGGCGCAAACTTTTATGCTGTCCATGGTTCCCACATAGTCGCCGGGAATTCTGGCATAAAGCCATACGCGGCAGGGACTAAGTTCTTTTTCCATAATTTTCTTGTTTCCCTTCAGTATTAGATTCGTTTGGCGATCACAAGCAATCTGCCGTTATCGGTGATGTTGTCGCAGGTGGAAAGCGTGAGCAGCTTGTCGCCGTACTCGGCGGAAATGCCTGTATCGTACAGCGCCCGCGCCTTGCAGGCCGACACATAACCGGCAAAATCTTCCGGGGATGCTGCGTTCACAAACCGATAGAACGGGAACGCATCGGCAGCATCTGCCTGCACGGTCGTGTGGATCACAGCAAAAATTTCATAGGCACAACTGCCCAGCTCGGTATCGAACCAGACGGTTTTGTGGGTCTGCCAGAAATCCTTGCTGCGGTACCTGGCAAGGTCTGCGAACATCGAGCCGTCCTTCATGTTGTGGCCGTAGAGGATCAGGTTATCGGACGGGGCAAGCGCATCGCAGTCTGCCTGCATAAAGGGGCAGCCGTAGTCGGTGTAGCGTCCCGCAAAGTCGTGTTTCAGGTAGTAGTTCGGCTCATCCACACGCTGCACAACGGGGTAGTCGATGTCGGTACCGTCGATGCGAATCCAGCCGACCATATCAGAGTTTTCCAAATACAGGTTTCGGCTGGTTGGCTGTACCGAGGATTGCGATAAGATTTCCTGCTGCGTGTCCTGCTCTCTTACGGCGGCAAGGTTGCTGTAAAGGTGCGCCTGTTGTTTGGACTGTGCGGCATACATCAACAGGAATGCGATGCTCGTAAGACCTGCAATACCGAACAGCCCTATAAAAAGCGAATATAGAAAGTTCTTCATCGTCTGTTCAACGCTCCCCATATGTAAAAAAGCTCAGTTGTTCCCCCTCCAGACAGAACCGTAAATCTAAATCGTGCAGCGTATAGCTGCGGTTGAATCGTTCTGTTGCCTTATTGGGGGCATCCTGCAATTCCAGCAACAGCTGCCATAAATCGGGGTGGGCGTTGTACAGGTGCCTAAGTTCCCGCATGGATGCATTGGGACAAAACCAGCAGCCCCCGCGCCCTGTGAACGCATATAGCGGGGACAGCAGCCCCTCGGCTTGGCACATCGCCTGCGCGTCTTTTTCGGTCAGGTTGTACTTTGCCAACAAAGAGGTTTGGTTTTCCTTAAGCCGTGCCAGTCGTATCGGTTCATCGGCGGCAATCCCCAGATAGTAAACCGTGTCCTGCGGCAATGTTTTCTGGTAGGTGCGTATGGGCGGCAGTTTGCAGTCCCTCTGTATACTGCAGCGTCCGGTCAGCGGAAAGGACGCCAGCTTTCCCTCGGCATTACCGCGGCTTACGATGCGGTAAAAGCAGTCCAGATATGTCTTGTTCCCGCGCAAGACCCTTGTGGGAATGCCGTGCTTTTCAAAATACGGGATTGCTGTTTCATAGATGAACCGCTTATGCTCCGGCAGTTCCCCTGATACGGTATCACTGAACATCACCTCGGAATAAACCAGTTCATCCAGCGGTTCGCCGTGCTGTAAGGCGAGCAGCGCCGTGGCGATGCTGTCTTTGCCAAAGCTGCAAGTCAGAATATGCTTCATTCGATTTCCTCATAAAAAATGGGTGGCCCTCGCGGGTCACCCATAGTGGTTGGATGGTTCATTTTGGTGTTCCTTATTTCGTTTCGGCGTCATGCTCGGCAACGGATTTGCTGCGGACACACTTGAAAATCAATACCGCCAGTCCGGCAAGCGAAATACCAGCTATGGTCAGCAGCAATCCCAACGGGAAGGTATCGCCGGTCTGAGGAATGATTGGCTGCGGTGCCGGAGTCGGCGCAGGTGTAGCGCTGGGTGTCGGCTGCGGGGTTTCCGTGGGATGCGGTGTTTCTTCGGGATGAGGCGTTTTCTCCGGGGTACGGGCATCCTTCATCACAACAGTCTGCACTTCGCCGGTGGGAAGAACGGTAAAGCGAATGCTCTCCGCAATGTCATATCCATCCGGTGCCGTGATCTCGGTGAGCGTGTAGTCACCGGCAGGCAGCTTTTCGATATAGTGCGGCGTATCGGTGGATACCCAGCGGTCGATTTCTTTGCCGTCCTTGTCGGTAATGGTCAGCTCTGCACCGGGGAGTTCCTTGCCGGTGGCAATGTCCACCTTGGAAATTTGTACCTTCGTGATGTCATCACGCATGATCACAGTTGCATCATCCAGCAGTTTCCAATCGTCCCAAGTCCAGAACAGGAAATTCTTTGTGGTCAGGTAGTAAACCTCGGCTTCCTGCAGGTTGTTGCCGTCCTCATCCATCTTTTGCAGCAAACGGAAGGTAATCTCATCCGCCAGTGCGTAGCCATCGGCAGGGCGGGTTTCGGTCAGGGTGTAGGCATCGCCCAAGTGCAGCCCGGTCACGCGGTGGAGTGTGTCGGAAGATACCCAGCTTTCCACAATGTTGCCGTCAGCGTCTTGAATGGTCAACATGGCACCGGGCAGCTCCTCATCATTGGTCAGATCGCGCTTGCTCACCCACATTTCGGTGGGTTTGTCGGTGCAGGTGCTCTCCAAAACCTGCACAGCCTGCCCATCGTAGGTAAAGGTGACTTCCATGGGCTCTTCGTTGACATAGTAGCCCAGCGGGGCGCGGATTTCTTTGACGATATACTTGCCGCTGTTGGTGGCGGCATCCTTGTGGGTGCTGCTGCCGTACTGCTCACCGCGGATGGGAATATCGCAGGTAAAGTAGGTGTACCCGTCCGCATTGGTTTCGGGGCTGGTGGCTACCAGCTCACCGGCGGAAAAAACCAGACCGCCGTCCGCATCGTAAATATCATCAGCAGTGTACAGGTTGAACACCGACCCTGCAAGGTATTTGCCGCTTTCCAAGTCGGTTTTGTAGATGCCGACACGGGCCTTTTCGCGGTCATTATAAAACTTGAGGGTCTGCTGCTCGGCAAGCGCGGCATCTGCATCTTTGCTGCGAACCACCGTGAAAGCCTGTTCAAAAGCATTATCGTCAGACTTGGCAATGCTCTTTGCCATTACCACATCGTTCAACTCGTTGTCCCATGCAAAGGTGACATCATAGCTGTCCGCAGTGCCCACATAGCCATACGGCGGTTTGGTTTCTGCGATATGATAGCTGCCCAGCGGCAAGGTCACGCTGACCTCGCCGATGGTGCCATCGTGGATGACGGACAGGAAATCATAAGCGGCCGCCGTGCGCGCAGGGGCAAACACGGCAGTGTCGGCAGTGCCGACACCGGTCGTAACGACCGCCACCACATCGCCCTTGGCGTACCAGAGGGTGCGGTTGCCGTAGTTATCCAGCTGGCGATCCTGCGTGTAAATGTCCTCGGCTGCCGTGATGGTGTACTCGGCACCGGCCAGCGGGCGGGTTTCATAGGTGAAATTGCCGCTTTCCGCTTCGCCTGTCATCCACGGGTCAATGCCGCCCGGCTCAGACTGCCAGCCGGTCAGCACCTTGCCGGTCTTGCGGATGGTCAGCTTGCCAAGGGTTTCATGGTTGGCGTATTTTTCGCCGATCACAAGGGTGTCCATGCCGTTTTCGTTTTTATCACCGGTCGCCTGATACATGCGGTCGGTGGTGATGGTAAAGTCTACATAGAAACTGCCGTCTGCGTCATCGGCCAGAATCCCGTTTTCGTAACCTGCGGTATCCTTCCATTCGTTGTAGAAACCGTCGGGGCCGGTGATCTCCACAATGCGGTATTTGCCCAGCGGCAGTTTTTCGGGCAGGGCCAGGATGCCCTCGGCGTTGGTATAAAAAGTGGTGACATTCTTGGTCAGGTGCCCGTTTACGGTGTCGGTCATGGTCACCAGTTTGGGATTGCCCTGATTGTCATAGCGATAGTGCCCCATGTCATCCAGCCAGTAGATCTGGAACGCCGTGCCCGGCAGCAGCACGGGCTTGCCGGTTTCCTCGTCAATTTTGGTGATGCGGAGATAAACTTCGATTTCCTCGTCCAAAGTCGTGAATTTTTGATAACTGTCAGAGCCTGTCATTACACTGCCCTTGGGCGTTGCCATGGCACACCAAGGGTTGTTATCCTGTGCAGGATCAACGCTCACAAGGAACGGCTCTGCCTGATACAGGTCCTTCGGGGTGGTGGTTTCCACCACAAGGTAAGTGCCATACGGCAGCCCCTGCACGCGGATATTGCCGGTGTCGCTGCTGAAGATCTCGGCCAGCTGGTATTCGTTGGCGTTGCCGGTGGGCTGCCAGCCGTCACCCTTGCCGTTCTTGTTTTCTCCGGCAGCGGTCAGAGTCTTGTTGTAGGCGGCGATCTCAGCGGCGTTGACCTCGTAGGTTTTGGCAATGGCCTGCGTTTCGCCTGAGAAATCCCATTTCAGATGCGCATTGTCATAGCTTTTGTTGATATAGGCATCCAGAATGCTTTGCAGCGTGTAAGCACTGGTGCGGGTCTGGTCAAACTGACTCACTTTGGAAAGGTCCGACACCAGATAAAAGGTAAACCCGGCGTTTTCCAGTTCCACACCATTGGACTGCCCGCTGGAGGAAACGATTTTGCTGATCTCCGCATTACTCTTGGCAACCTGATCCTGACTTTCAGCAAGGGCGTTGTCCGCGTGCAGATGATAGTTTGCGCGATAGCTGGTCTTGTCGATCTGCTCACCGGCAGCCTGCCGGTTATCGCTGAAGGTGGTTTTCTCCACATACCAGCCTTCATCGGAATAAGCGGGCGTGATGTAATAGTTGTGCTCATCGCACAGATAGCCGTTGGCAAAGGAAAGCGAATAAGCATCATAGGTCCAGCTGCCGTCCAGTGCCTTGCTCTTGGAGATGGTGCTGAACTGGTTTTTATACACCCAATCGGTGTATTCACCAGCAGCGTTAACACGCAGCGCAGCGACCTGTCCGGTGGCGGCCTTGGTGCGGCTGTCCACGGTGGGATAGGTGCCGGAAACAGCAAGAGCGCCCTCACGCAGCGGAATGACCGTGCCGGTGGAGCGCTCTACTACATAATATTTGCCGAGGTACAGGTTTGCGAAGGTCAGCCAGCCGTCCTCAATTTTCGCACTGGCTACCAGATGATCTTTTTTGAGCACCGGCAGGTAATCCGATACCCACTGCCCGCTGTTGTCGCGGATGGTCGTGTGCCAGATGGGATTGCCATCGGCATCCACGATTTTGGAATAATCCACAACGCCGGTCACACCGTCCGGGTGGGTGATGTCCTCGGCAGCATAGAGGTCGTACACGGCACCGTCCAGCGTAGCATCGCCGTGTGCCTGCCCGCTGGCAAATGCCGTGCCGTGGGCTGCCTTGCCGCCCACATAGCGCACTGCATCCAGATCCACCTTGGAAATGCTGATCTCACCCAAGGTGCGGTCGTTTTTCATCTCGCCGTCTGTGGCAGTCACCGTGTAGCTGTCCTCATTGGCGGCTTTGCCGCTGTTGTCGGTGTTGTAAACGCGCGCAGGTTCTTTATACTGAATCTCCGCAGCAGGAGCCTCGCTGGCTTTGTAAATAACAACGGTGGTTTCTACGCCGCCGCTGGTCACCAGCTTGGTGCCGCCCTTGTCGGCTGTCAGAATATCGGCGCTGTAGTCGGCATTGTCCAGCCAAAGCACCGCATTATCGTTGGCTTCGGTGATTTCGATGTAATAGGCGCGCTTGCCCAAGGGTGTGCCTGCTGTGCCGGGGTGGTCAATGTCCGTCCAGTCGCCAAAATATCCGGCAGGGGCTTTGGTTTCCACAAGGATAAACTTTCCCTGATTGCGCTGTGTGTAATACAGCGTGTGGCGCATGGCATCCGTGGTGGCATAGGCGGCGCTGTTGATGACCGCATAGGTGCCATCTTCCTGACGCTGCACGCTGTAGGTGTTGTAGCCGCCGGTGGACTGATATTTGCCGGTCACCACATCCCACTGATAGATCTCATACTGGGCATCGGCTGCGATCTGGCTGCCGGTTTCGCTGTCGGTTTTCTTGAGGTTGACCTGCAAACTCCACTCATCATTTTTCATAACATAGTCGCTGTTGGTGTTTGCGGGTACCGAGATGGTCTGGCTGCTGCCGTTCGTGCCCCAATACATTGTAAAGCCATACGGCACATTCGTTTCCTGATAACGGAAGGAAATGCTTGCCAGCTCTGCCTTGGCGGAAGCAATCGCATTGTCCACCATGCGCTGGGCCTCTGCTCTCAAATCAGAAATTGCGGAATCACGGGCACTGTCGGCAGCAGAATCCGCAGCATCCTGCGAAGTATACGGGCCAACCCTGCCACTTTTGCTGCCGGTGGTTTTTGTAACGGCATAGTGCAGGCTCCAGCTTGCACTGGCATCGCCGCCGTTCTTCTGGTAATTGTCATCGGCAGTATGCCCGCTGGTGGTCACAGTCTGCTTGTCTGCCGGGCTGATGCTCCAGCTGCCGCCGTCAATGCTGCCGGACTTGGTGATGGGCTCGATCTCAATGGTCGCGCCATCCACTTTTTCCTGTGTTTTCAGCTGGATCTTATCGGTAGAAACACCGTAGTTCCAAGTAAAGCTGCCGCTCTTGGTCTGCGCAGGGGCGCTCCAGCTGGCGTAATATTCCTGCTCAACCGGCTGGGGATTCGGCTCCTCATCGCTGATCTCCGGGCCGATCAGGGCAATGGTCTGCCATCCCTCGCGGCCGGGATTGTAGATATAGGTGTAGTAGCCGCGGGCAGAGGCGTAGGTTTCCACACCGTTCAGCAGTTCGTCGGCAGAGGCAAGATAAATTTCCGCGGCGGTGCTTTCGGGAAAGCTCTCGATGATATACATCTGCACATCGTCATAAATAGATGCGCAGAAATCCAAAAGAGAGGCTTCTTCACCTTCATCAACGGAAAAAACTGCGGGCAGATCGTCTGCATCGCTCAAAGCGAGCTGGTTCAAGCCGCCCCAGATGCGAACCTGATTGCCGTAGTGGTCACCGGGGACGCACTGGTCCGCGCTGACGGTGGAAGTATGGGAATAGCTGTACGGCGGGCAGCCCGCAGGCTGACCGTTGGCACCGTGGGTGCAGCAGTAGGCTTCCTCACCGTTAAACCAGATCAGCCATGTGCCGTTGACCTTGGCAACCTTGGTGATCTTGCCGCTGGTCACCGCAGGGGTGGGGCGCTCAGCAAAGGCGGCAATTTCACTGTCGGGAAAAGGATACTCGACAGCGGCATTGCGGTCAATGGTCACCTGTAAGGTTTTGGTCAGGGTGCTGCCGTCCGGCGCGGTGTAAACCAGCTGTGCGGTAAAATCTGCATCCGCCTGTACATATACACCCAACACAGCAGCGGAAGTTTCGCTGTACTCATTGTGTAACAGGCTTTCGGCATCCTCGGCGGGCGTACCATAGTAGTCCATCAGGGTCACAGCGTCCGGCAGAACCAGATCGAGGGTACTGCCATCGGCGGGATACTCCACTTGCGCCAAAATCGGCACAATAGCGTAGTCGGTATCTTCCAGCAAGGGTGCCGCCAGCGTCAGGTTGTCGCTGTCCAGCGCCTCGTCGTTCAGATAGCTATCCTGTTCTAATTCGGTATCCCACGCGCCAAGCCCGATTTTGGTTTCGCCGGTCGCCACCGGCAAACCGAAGCTGCCGATATAGGAGCCTGTGGGGGCGTCGGGCATATCTGCGTAGAGGATTTCACCGTCAAAGGTGTAAGGCTCGTTTTCTTCAGCAGGCTCTTGTGCGACTTCTTGTGCGGGCTGCTCGATTACAGATTCTGCATCTTCCGAAGCATTTTCCGCAGGGGGCTCTTCGGTGTTTTCTTCCTCAGGGGGTCCTTCCTCAGGGCGCTCTTCGGTTTGAGCCTCGGATGGTTCCGGCGCTTCTTCGGCGTCCGTGCCGGGGTCCGGGCTGCTGGCATCGGTCTGCCCGCTGTCGGTTTCGGTTTCATCGGTCTGTTGTTCCTCGGTAATGACCGTGCTTTCCTGCGGCGGGGGCGTTTCGGCAAACGCGCCGACCGGGAACACAAAGCAGCACATCATGGCTGCCATAGCCAGAGCCAGAATGCGTTGGCTCCATTTGGTTTTTCGGTTCATTGTAATCACCTCGTATTATCTTTCGGGGGTTGTTTTCTCTCGCTCCAGCTGACGCAGGCGCGAAGCAAAAATATCGATCAATCCGGAATGAGATTGCAAATTGGCGTAATACACCGCCTTGTCGTACCCATCCGCATTGATGTCGTGGATCGTTCGCACGGAATCCGCCCATCTTCGATTCTGCGGGGAAATACGCGTATCCCCATCCCGCACTTGGATGGCCGCTGCAATGATATAGCGGGTGCGCTCTGCGCCGTATCCGGCCAGCACCTGCTGTATGGCACCGTCATACAAACACAAGCCGTTATAGTTGTAAGAAATGGCGTCATCAATTTCATCGCGGCATTCCTCGTTCAGCTTCATGGAGGCGCGGTATTGCGGCAGTTCCTCGTGTTCGCGGGCGTATCGACCGGTCTGATAGTATACGGGCGGCCAGTTCTTTTTCGTGCTTTCCATCAGGTTGATGTCGGCGCGGTCCTCAATGCACATGGACATAATATCCAGCGCATTGGTATCGTGATTGCGATAGTCTTTGTAAATGTCCGCCAGCGGTGCCTGGGATTCCAGCAAAGCGCGCAGCTGTGCAGGGCGCAGCGAAACATTTTCGAGTGCGATCAGAATATCCTCGCGGGAGCTGTACTCATACGCGTGGTTCAGAATTTCTTCGGGCGGCTGTGCAAGCAGCCAAGTGCGGTATTCGTTTTGCTCTTGCTGCATTTTTTCATGCAGGTTATGCTTCATAGAATTTCTCCAACAAAAAAAGCGCCCACAAATGTGAGCGCCTTAGGGTGGGATGTCAGCTTAACTGTGGAAGCCACCGTTTGCTGCATCGGTATTCAGAATTGAGATCCAGTTGCTTTTGCCGTACAGGAACCGCACAATATGCACGGTATGGGTCTTTTCGTCAACAACATAAAAGGCCAGATAATTGCCGATGATGGTGAACCGGATTCTCCACAAGGAGAGCAGCCGATCCTGCACGACCTCAAATTTACAAGGGAAATCTGCCAGCTCACCGATTTTGGCTTCGGCTTCGTTTAGCAGATGATCCGCTGCGTCGGGATTCTTTAATACAAGGTCGATATAATCATAGGCGCTTGCCATATCGCGTTCGGCAGTGCGCGTGATGTGAATGCTGTATTTCATCGGCGCTCCCTGCGTTTGCGAAGGTCTGCCATGGCATCGCCAAACGGGCGTGTGCAGCCCGCTTCCATATCGGCAAGTCCTTCCTGCAATTTGCTGTACAGTTCAATACGGCCTGTCATTTCTTCATAGGTTTCCATGCTCATAACGGCAAGATCACCCTTTCCGTTTTTGGTGATAAACACCGGCTCGTTGTATGAGTGGCAGTAGGTGGAAATATCGTTATAGTTGTTGCGCAAATCGGCACTGGAACGAATGTTCGGCATGAGAAGCACCTCTCTTTCATACAAAAATTATATCAAAATTTATGTATGAAAGCAAGAGAATTCCGTCAGTTAAAAGTCACGACCCAATAGGTATATTGCCCCTCTGCCGTCTGGCAGAACCAGCAGCCCATACCCATGCTGGTGAAGCTGGGTTCCATAATGTTGGCGTAGTGGGCAGGGCTGCCTTGCCAGCCGGTGCAAACGGCGCTTGCAGAACCCAGCGGACCGGCGGCGCAGATCTCGCTGCGGGTGGTCATACCGCTGTGGTCAAAGGGACCGCCCGCCACAAAACTCTCGCATCGGGCGTCCGCTGCGGCGCTCAAACCGCTGTCCATGGTCAGCGGTGCCAGACCACCGGCAGCGCGCATAGCGTTGATGTTTTCCTGCACTGCCCAATAAGCGGAATCCGAGCTGTCGATGCTCCACCACTGTTCGGTGCCTGCCGCCAAATCAAAGGGCACAGCACCATAGCTCATACTGACCTGCGCCAGGGCAGGTTCTGCCGTCGGCGCTGCCGTGGGTTCCGGCGTAGGGGCAGGAGTCGGCGCGGGGGTAGTGGCAGGTGTTGCCGAAGGTGTCGGCGCGGGTGTGGCGGTAAGTTCCGGGGTAGCGATGGGTGTCACTGTCGGCTCGGCAGCTGAAATCGGTGCAGGTGTTTCTTCGGCGTCTGCACTTTCCGATGTTGCTGCCGACAGCTCCGTCAATTCAGCGGATTCCGGTTTCTGTGTCTGTGCGCAGGCTGTCAATAAGGACAGCATCGCAAGCATTACGATCCATTTTTTCATCTTGATAACTCCTTGCGGGGGCCATCTCTGACCCGGTTGCTTCTTCTTTCTTTCATCTTAAAACCTTCTACCTTTCTTGTCCACGCTGTCGATTGTCCGAACGACACTGTTGTTCTTCGTCCGGCACGGTATCCAGCACAATATCTTTTTCATTAAGGTTCAAAAGCGCCTCCAGCTCGGCAAGGCGCTTGCTTTTTTCAGCCAGCTCGTCCGCCTGAGCAAAGGGCTGCGCAAGCTGTTCCTTGGCGTTCTCCAGCTGTTTTTGCAGCTGCATCAATTTGGATTCAAAGTCGGTCACGCTCTGCGGCAGGTTGTGCAGGCAGTTGTCCAAGCGTACTGTGTTGCCGACCGCATCCGCGCCCAGCTGCACCGGGTTGATACCGCTGCCCACAAGATACGCCAGGTACATTTTGTCCATCGCAAAATAGGCGATCTGCAAATCAAAGCCCTTGTACCGCCCAATGGAAACCGGCTCGGTGCGGTTCATCGCCATACCCAACAGCCCCAGCAGGGCTTTGCCTGCGCCCTCGCGCTTGGTGTAGACTGTGTCCATCAAGGTGATGGCGAAAACATCCTTGCCGTCCGCATCACGCTTGGTATTTTGCTGTAGCAACGCTGTGTCTGCTTTGGCGTTTTCCAGCTGCTGGGCGGTCTTGCGCATTTCTGCGGGGAACCCTTGTGTAATGGCATCTTCCAGCCTGTAATGCTCGTTGTTGTAGGCGGTTTTCAGGGTTTTGAGCCGCGCCACCTGTATATCCAGATCCATTTTTTCTTTGATCATCGGATTGCCTGCCGCCAGCGCCTTGACCTCGGCATAAGACAGCGCTGCATCGTCTAAATCATTCGCACTGCGGGCAGGGCTTTTGCTGGTCATGACCTGCCCGATGAACTTCTGTTTGGTTTCCAAAAGCTGCCACATATAGCTGTCAAACGAAGATTCTGTGACATAACGATACTCATACACTTCGGCATTGGTGTTGCCTTGGCGAATCATACGCCCGTTGCGCTGCTCAATGTCAGAGGGTTTCCACCCGCAGTCCAGATGATGCGTGGCCACCAGCAGCCGCTGCACATTGGTGCCTGCGCCCATCTTGCCGGTGCTGCCCATCAGTACGCGCACATCACCGCTGCGCACCTTGGCAAACAGCTCGGCTTTTTGCACCTCGGTGTTGGCGCTGTGGATGAACTGCACCTCGTTTTCCGGGATGCCCATAGTAATCAGCAGATTGCGCAAATCATCGTACACATTAAAGCCGTCCGGTTTCGGGGTAGATAGGTCGCAGAACACCAACTGTGTCAATCTCTTGTCTTTCGTTTCACTCCAGATGCGGTACACATTCTCGGCACAGGCGTGGACTTTATCGTTGGGGTTTTCGGGCAGATTGGGGTCGATCAACCGCTGGTCCAGCGCCAGCTTTCTGCCGTCGTTGGTCACCTTGAGCATATTGTCCTCGGTGGGGTCTACATTTCCGGCACGAATCTCCTCGGCGCGGTCGGCAAGGTCAGCCACCATCTGTTTTTGCTGGGGGCTGGGCGGCAGCGCCACATTGATGGGCTTGCCGCCCACCAGTTTAGGCACCGGCAGGTTGAGCATATCCGCCGTCTGCACATCCGCCACCTGCTTGAACATACTCATCAATTCCGGCAGATTATAGAATTTGGAAAATCTCGTTTTTGTTCGGTAGCCGGTGCCTTCCGGCGCAAGCTCCACGGCTGTCACGGTTTCCCCAAAGGTGGATGCCCACGCATCAAAGGAGGAAAGCCCGTGCTGCTCCAAGGTTTCCCGCTGCAAATACCGCTGCATGGTAAACAGCTCCGCCATAGAGTTGCTGATGGGCGTACCCGTGGCAAACACCACGCCGCGGCTGCCGGTGATTTCGTCAAGGTAGCGGCATTTCATATATAGGTCGCTGGCGCGCTGACTCTCGGTTTGAGATATACCCGCCACATTGCGCATTTTGGAAAGCACTGCAAGGTTCTTGAAAGCGTGGGCTTCGTCCACCATCAGGCTGTCTACGCCAAGCTGTTCAAAGGTCACCACATCGTCCTTGCGGGACTGGTCGTTGAGCTTATCCAGCTTTTTCTCCAGCTGCTTGCGCATACGCTCCATCTGCTTGACCGAGAAGTTCTCGGCGCGTTCCTCTTTCAGCTGTGCCGCTTGGTTGATCACATCGTGGATCTGGCTTTGCAGGTATTCGACCTGCCGTTCCTGTGACAGCGGGATGCGCTCAAACTGGCTGTGCCCGATTACGATGATATCATAATTGCCGGTCGCAATTTTGGCGCAGAACCGTTTGCGGTTGGCTTTTTCAAAATCCGTCCTGCGGGCTACAAGAATATTTGCGTTGGGGTACAGCTGCAAAGCCTCTCCGGCAAGCTGCTCGGTCAGGTGGTTGGGAACGCAGATCAGGGTCTTGGTGCAAAGCCCAAGGCGTTTCTTTTCCATCGCTGCAGCGACCATTTCGTAGGTTTTCCCGGCGCCCACCACGTGCGCCAGCAGCGTGTTGCCGCCGTACAGAATATGTGCGATGGCGTTTTTCTGGTGTGGGCGCAGCGTGATTTCAGGTGACATACCGTGGAACAGGATATGGCTGCCGTCGTATTCGCGGGGACGCAGGGAGTTGAACCGTTCGTTGTATTCCTTTACCAGCATCTGGCGGCGGGTCGGATCTTTCCAGATCCAGTCCTTGAAGGCGTCCTCGATTTGCTGCTGTTTCATCTGGGCTTCCTGCGTGGCAGCGGCGTTCAGCACCCGAATCTTATTACCTTGCATATCCTCTTTGGTGTCAAAGATGCGCACATCCCGCAGGTTCAGGCTTTCTTCCAAGATGTGGTAGAAGTTGGCACGCTGTGTGCCGTAGGTCACGGTGGCTTTAATGTTGCCGCCCGTAAAGCTCTTGTTGGTCACATTCCAAACACCGGTCAGCGGAATGTACAGCACCTTCACGCGGTCCCGCACATAGTAGGGCGCATCCACCAGCTCATCGGCAAACTGCTTGATGAGTTCAGGTGCCAGCCAAGTGGCACCCAGACGCACGGCAATTTCGCTGGCCTCCAAGTCCTTCGGCTGCACGGTTTCCAGTGCCTGTACATTCACGGCAAAAGCGGGGTTGTTCTGTGCAGCCAGCTTTGCTACTTGCAATTTGTGGCGCACATCGCCGGAAAGATATTCATCAGCGGTATAGTAGCGCGGTTCACCGCTTGCGTCCTTTTCCAGCGGGTCAGCAAAGATAACGCCTTGCAAATCCTGAATCAGTGTTTCTTTGTCCTTGCCGGTCAGCTGCTGCATATACCCAAAGTCGATGCCTGCGCGCTCACCGACACTCAGCGCCAGCGCCTCGCTGGCGGTTTCCACGCGCTCGGCAGGGCGGGCGGCGCGGATGGTGCGCTTTGAAAACATATCCGACTTGCCGATGAAGTTGCCCTCGCTGTCGAGGTTTTCCAAGGAACACAGCAGAAAATAGCCGCTGTCATCCCGCATATCCAGCGATGCGCCACGGCTGTTGATGAGTCCAAACTTACGGTGGTAGTGGTCATACTGACGGTTGAGTTTGGCTTGCAGCTCCGTGATGACTTCATCCGGCATATCTTCCAGCTGGGCTTGAATCAGTTCCCGCGTGGTGTCCCGCAGTTCGATCAGCAAGCGCATACGCGCCGCAGAGGTAGTGCCAAGGGAAACCTCGCGCATAATGGCGTTCTCGCGGTAGTAAAATTTGCCGTTACGGATACAAAAGCTGAAATTGCGCACATCGGGTTCAGCGGGGATGCTGGCATCCACAGCGTCGGATTCCTGCAGTTCGATGTCCTGAAAGTGAAATTCAGCGTGCAGGTGGGACATGGCCTCTTTCAGCACATCGGCAAGAGGTTTATCGGCAAACGCTTCACAGGTTATGGTTGGGCCATACGGACCGCTGACGGTTTTCAGCGTACCGCAGACCATTTCGGGGTGTTCGGCAAAATAGCTGTTGAGGGAAAGCCCGTCCTCGGTCTGGGTGGTGTGCAGCCAGCTTGCGTCCTGCTCCAGAATGCGGTCACGCTTTTGCAGGAAGATGATGTCCGCCATAGCCTTGGTTCCGGCTGACTTAAAAGTGGAATCCGGTAGGCGCACGGCACCGATAAAGTCGCATCGGGCATTGATGTACCTGCGCACTTCCTCGCTCTTTTTGTCCAGCGTACCGCTGGTGGTGATAAAGGCGATGATACCGCCCGTGCGCAGCTTGTCGATGGATTTGGCAAAAAAGTAATCGTGGATCTTGAAGTGCAGCCGGTTATACTGCGGGTCAACCACGCTGTAATCCCCAAACGGAACATTGCCGATGACAACATCGAAAAAGCTGTCGGGCAGGTCGGCTTTCTCAAAGCCGGTGATTTGGATGTTGGCTTTCTGGTACAGCTGGCGGGCGATTCTGCCGGTCAGGCTGTCCAGCTCCACACCAAACAATCTGGTGGTCGGCTCATACAAATAGCTGTGGCTTTGCCCGAAAAACGCGCCCACACCCATACTGGGTTCCAGAATTGTGCCAGCACCCACACCCATTTTGCGCAGGGCGGTGTACATTGCGTCAATGACTTCGGGCGGGGTGTAAAAGGCGGTCAGGGTGCTGCTGCGGGCAGCGGCGTATTCTTCCTCTGTCAGCAGGCTTTTCAGCTCGGTATATTCGCTGTGCCAGCTGTCCTTGTTGGGTTCAAAGGCGTCGGACAAACCGCCCCAGCCGGAGTATTGGGCTAAGATTTCCTGCTCCTCACTGTTTGCGTGGGGACCGCCGTCCGCCATGCGCTTTTCGATGGCTTTCAAAGTGCGGATAGCGGTAAGATTGGCGGCAAACTTTTCGCGCGGTGTGCGCGGGGGTGCAGGGTCCTGCGGTGGAATATAGTTGTTCGGCAAATAGGCTTCCTTGAGGGCAATGCGTTCCGCAGCCCGCAAGACCTGCTCACCAAATCCACCAGATGATTCCTCTGCGGGTTCTTCTACAGGTTCTAAGACTTCACCTTCAATAACCCCTGCCGCTTCACCGGCGTCTGGTACATTGGCCAATTCGGGTGCCGCCAGCGCATTGTTTTTAGGGTTCGCCGCCAGCAGCCTTGCGAATTCCGCACGGTTGATGGCGCGCCCGATCAGCGGGAAATCCTCATCGCGCAGATGCACATCGAAGATGCCGATTTCCTCCACCGTAAAGGGGTGGTCGTTTTCCAGATAAACGGTATCTCCGGCAGCCAGCGGCTTCTTTTCGGGTGCCTTTTGCGGGGTGTGCTGCTCTGCAAAAGCTTCCTCGGCTTCGCTGATGAAATCCTCAAAGCTTGCCCCGGCTATGCCTTGCTCTGCCAGCGTATGGTTATCGTCAAAGTGGTCGATATGAACGATTCGGTTGTCCACCTCATAGCGAATCTCGCTGCGCAACAGGTTGGCATAGATCTGGACATCGTGCTTGCTGTCCTCGGTGGTGGAGTACGCAAAGTCGATGTGCGTAAAGTCCGAAAAATCAGGCTCGCCCAGCCCTTCGCGTTCACAGAAATCGGAGATGGCTGTTTTGGCGTGGGTCAGGGCAGCTTCAACCGTTTGCCGGTGCAGCTGCTGCTCGGCAAGCCAGGCGTTGTATTCGGTCTTTTCCTCAGCGGTCAAATACTGGTCATTGTGGACCAAGTGCCGCATTCGCTTGGCAACCTCCGGCCAGCGCAGCAGTCGGCGATAACTGTTGGTGCCGTTGTAAAAGTCGCGCTGCACGGATAAGCCCTTGCTGTCATAACTCACCCAGCCGCCTTGCCCATCTGCGAATTTCCAAGTGCGGCCGCCAATGCCGTATTCCTTTTTCAGGTGGTCAGCCTGTTCTTTTTCCGTGGGCAGCTGCGGGGCGGAAAAGTATTCCTGCAGGCGGAAGTGACCGCCCGCAAAGCCGCTGCCGCTGCACAGCACCTCCGTAATATCTTGTTCGGTGACATACTTGCCGGATGCATCAATGGTCGGGCTTTTCCAGTTCTTGCGTTTCGCAGCTTCCTCAATGACTTCCTGCTGCTTTTGCGCGTTCGAAAGCCCGACGGCATCGCTCTGCTCCGGGGTCAGGCTCAGCTGCTCCAATTCCGGCTTCGGGGCAATGGCGCGGATGGGCACCAGCAGTTGTCCCTGTTCGATCAAGGCTGCGATTTTATCCGAAACTGCATCCCATGTCAGGTTGCTCTGTGCGGTTTTGGTCAGGTAGTTGCCCTCCCAAAGTTCCAGATACTGGTCATGCCGGATAAAGCCCGCCATGCGTTTGCCTACATACAACTGGGTGTAGATCTGTTTGTAGCTGGTTCTGCAAAATTCACTGCGCGAAGCAAGGTCAGGGTGCTTTTCAAAATACACAAGAATGTCTGGATTATCGGCGCGGGTGCTGGTCTGCTGCGCCAGCAAGCCCAAAATCAGGCTGTCATCCAGCGGCGGCAGGTCGGGAGTGGGGATAGAAAAAGAGGAGGGCGTTTGCACGCTCTCCTCTAAAGGGGGTTCTGTTACAGGCTGTAGATTTGCTTCATCGCCAGTTCCTCGGCTTGGGCTTTCAGTGCGTTCATCCACTGCGTCCAGCCCAGCGGGTCCGTTTTCCGGTTGGGCGCTGCGGTCTGCTGCATCAGCAGCTGCACGGTCTGCTCGATCTGCCGGTTCACTGCGCTGTTGATCTCTGCCAGATGCGGGTACAGCGTTCCCTCCATCTGCATCATCTCGTACAGGATCGATGCTTCCTCCGCCAGAAATTTCTTGCGCATACTGCCGTACTTGCCGATCTCCGGCTTCGGCGTTTCTTCCAGCATCAGGTTCGGGATCACGAACTCGTTCGCCATTTTGTACTCCATGGTCGGCCTCCTTGTTTTGGTTTGTTATCGCTTGTTCGCCACCATAATAGCGGACTTTTTCTTTCCTTGCAACACTGTCGATTTCCCGTGCGATGCTGCCGATTTGGTGCATTAGGGGTTTGGAGGCACGCTGGCAGGCACTGCCCAGACAAAACGCCAGGGCTTGGGTATCAAACTGCCCGACAGAATCAAAAGCAGACAGATCCAGCCGCTGCGTATCCACACCGCACCGCAGCGACGCCATATACAGGCAGCTTTGGGTAATGAGCTGTAAAAACAGCTGCTGTTGATCCTCTGGCTTTGCCCATTGCAAACTGCTGCCGTCTACCGACTGTGCCAGCGCTTGCAGAAACATCCCGCGGCGTTGGGCAACATAAGAAGTGGAAAGCATCAGTAAGGCGTTCTGGATGCTGTCTGCCTGATTGTCACGGATGATTTTATCCCACACGGGTTTCCAGTTTTGGTCGGTGACTGCCCACGGCAGTCCTTTGTCGGTTCTTGCCTGTGGGATCGTATCAGAAATGTCGAACAGATACCGCAGTGCCATCATTTCTTTTTTGACATCCAGTATCGGGATGCCGTGTGCGCCGCGCTTGACCTGACGACCCGCTTCTTTGTTCCAGTATTCCATGTCTGCCACGGCTGTTGCAGTGGGATTCTGGCAGTAAATCAGCAGCTGGTTGGGAAAGTTATAGTTATAGGCAATGGCCGCTGTTTGCAAAAATGCTTTCCAGCACTCGCCATTTTTCGTAACGGCTTGCAGCTCCTGCTTGGCAAGCGCACGAATGTCTTGAAATTTAGCCATGGCACATCTCCTTATCGTTCGCCCCTCTCAACGCTATGTTTCTTGGCTTGTTCCAGCCCCGGCAGCAGGTCATCCACCTGTTTGTAACCAATCGGTTCCACATAGTAGGCGTGTGCCTGACCGCCCTCATGCGTTACAATAATATCGCTGACAGACAAAGATCGCAGCTTCCTGCCGTTGGGGCGGTTTTCCTGATTGTGCAGGCAGTAAAGGCTGTCCAGCGTCTGCCAGCATTCCATCTGCCCGCGGTACACCAGCTTATAGGATGCAGCATTTATATGGTCTTTGGTGTAGTTATACCGTAAAAACGAAATTTTCCCGTCGTTGGTCTGGTAGATCTCATACGGCAGCAGCTCATGCTTTTCACTTCGCAGCCCCCACGGAAAAACGGTGCCCTTTTCAAAGGTAAGGGGCTGGCTCAGATTCTCCGGAAACACAACCGGAATGATGGGCTCGCCGCAATACAAAGAAGCATAAATTCTGGTTTTGAATTCCTCTGCATCGACATACGGAATGCGCTCCTGAACGCATCCGCTGCTGTCAAGATATTCGATATAGCCGATGACATTATCGTATTTGCTCATCTCGGTGATTCTCCTTTTTTCTTTTGCGGGGCAGGCCGTTTTCATCGTACATATTCGGGTTTGCAGCGGGAATATGCCAGCCAAACAACGAACCTGCTTCCATCGCGGCAATCTGCGCCTTGTCGGCACCATGGTATTGATTCAATTCTGCAATGCGTTTGTCTATTTCTGACTTGCTGCCGGTAAGGCTTTTCAGCGGAATATATCCGGGTACACCGTATTTGATGGCAATGGGCTCGCCGGTACTGCGCAGGCGCGTATTGCAAAACTCCGGCATATTCTTTGCTTTACGCTGTACTTCCATCAGAGCCGCTTTGCGATAGGCATACAGGTAAAAATTGTACTCGCCGCTCATAGGATTGCACCGCAGGTAAAACAACCAGCGCTGCGTTTCGATGCACAGCGCAAGCTGGATGCAATCGTTCAACGGAATTCGGGCTTCCTGCCATCGCGCGGTATGCTTAGCCATGGTGGCGCGGTCTTTCAGCAAGCCATTTTCGCGCAGCGCAGAAACTACATGATCAAGCTCTGTGCAAAAAACATTGTGTGCATCCTCCGCCATGATTTCTCCGGTGTGCGGAAACCAGCTTGTAAAAAAGCCCTTGCCATCCGAGCCAAAATCCCCACGTAAATGCCCAATACAGGCTCTTTCCTGTGCCTCGTCTGAGGTGCTGTAACAGTAGATCTGTTCCTCTGCAGGGGCAGCGCCAATGTGCATCACGGTGTCTTTATAATTCATATCCATCATCGACTCAACCTTTCCCAAAAAGAGATCTTACTTCCAAAGCGCTCGTCCTGCGGGCGGATCTTTGCCGCCGGAAAATCACCGAACCGCATATCTTCCACCTGCGGCAGAAACAGCAGGCGGCTGTATCGGTCTGCCTGTTCCTTGGATAAACCCACGATCTTATCTCCGTTCAGCCCGCAGATTAAAAACCGCCCTCTGATGGTCAGCCCATCATCGTTGATTTGCCGGTTATATTTCAGTCGGCTTTGCTCACAGCTGCATATCAGTCCGATTTTGGGGGTTCCAAACGGTTTCAGAATCTGGTGGTCTCCCTCAATGACCTGCGCTGCGGCTTCTGCCGAACTGGCAAAGCCTGCCTGATAGGGGCAGTAACCGGGTTCTACGACTAAAACTCTCGTCATAGGAACACCTCATCGGCTGTCATGCTGGTGGCTTCGGTAGTAGTTTTCCAACAGCTTCACAATGAGATTCTGCATTTGGTCACTGGTAAACCCTTTGGGAAAATAGCGTTCGACCTTGGAAACGGCAATCGTGAGCTGCGGCTCGCGCGGCTTTACGCTGGGGGAACGGGCAGACATGATCCCGTGGATTGTGTCTTTCG
>OIWU01001037.1_pt1 | contig 29796 bp, 23 predicted proteins | sample 1587711 | NCBI WGS metagenome assembly OIWU01 (sample SAMEA3888909, study PRJEB22519) | human gut metagenome | biome: human gut; feature: human-associated habitat; material: faeces | place: Denmark | collected 2010 | reverse complement strand
CCGCAGTTGATAACGGGGAACGTCACCTCATTTTCCGGCACCCAGCTTCTGACCGGCACGCCATGGACGAACATACCGTCCATATAATAGCTGACAGCGCCAAGAAGCTGCATAGGGAAACGTTCGATGGCGCCTTCCCACTTGTCCTCGGGGGCGAAATAAACACAATGTCCGCTCATCTGGCGCACTGCTGCCGTGATGCACAGGCGTTCAGAAAGATCGGCCTTGGCGAACATCTGCACGATGGTCCTGTCGACCATGAAATCATCGATAACCTTGGCTTCCGGAATCCCACGCGCCTGCTGCAGAATAAGCCAGGTCACGTCCTTGCCGAGCCTTTCAAGCGTAGTAATGTAACGTACCATTCTGAACTCCCTGATTGATTGGGGAATACAGCGGCAGCAAACGCGCCACAGCCCCAATACGGCACTTCCAAGGGAAGGCCTGTACGCCTCTGGACTTTTAGAAATAGTATATGTGACTTTTTGAGGCGTCAAGAAAAGAGCGTTTTTAGCAGCTATACTTCGCTTATACATCCGAAGCGCACGGCTTACAGATCCATAAACTGAATCCGGAGAGCCTACCTGTCCCGACATACAGAACTGTTCACCCCAGAACCCCGTCCAACAAAGCCTGTACGCTTGTCATACTGGCTCTGGCAACATTACGCACGGCCGCGTCAGCCCCTTCCATGGCGTATCCCTCAAAATTCCTCAGCATATCCACGTCATTGCCGTCATCTCCGGCAGCAATGATGCGTTCCGGATGCCAGCCCATCCGTCTGACAGTGTCGAGCACCCCGGCCGTCTTGCTCACTCCCGCAGGGACGACATCCGCCAGAGCAAGGCTCAGGAACACCCTGGCCGTGCTTCCGAGCCGCGAGGCCATCTGCCCGCCCAGAATACGGGCCGTCTCTCTGTCGGGATAGGACAGGCTTATCTGCTGCACAGGCAGCGAAAGAGCCACGGAAAGGGAAAGCTCGGGCATGGCGTACCCCGGGGAAACCCAGTACCCGCCTCCCCCTTCGAGAACATACATATCCCTGCCATCGAAAAGAGCGCAGTGACTGGCTTCATGGATAGAGCCTTCCGTCAGAATCTGCCTTCTGCCCCCGTCAGGAAACGGTGTCCTGCAGAGCTCACGCCCCTCTCCGTCCAGAACCAGGGCTCCGTTATTGAGCACACAGAAATCAAACGGCACGGGATGCTTCCCGAGTTCCCGGAACAGCGTTGTCGCACCCCGGCCAGTCACGATGCCAAAGAGATTGCCGCGCTCCCGGAAACGGGACACGGCAGCCCTGTCACTCTCAGCTATTGTCCCCTGGCGGTACAGTGTCCCGTCAAAATCACAGGCCAGAAGCAGCATATATCCTCCGGAGAAGCGTAATTTCTGTCTCTCAAGTGCATATACCCATTCCGGATCGGAGCACAAACCCACGACAACGGGATATTCCCTCCGGACAGAGGAAGCACAGCCCTGTGTCTCTCTCAGACAGGTCAGGAAGTTCCGCTCTGATCTGCCGGTTTCCGGCAGATCCCGTACCTGGCGGAACAGGCAAAAAACCTGCCCCCGTGATCTTTCTCACGGAACGCAGAAAAGCGCGCGTTTTACACATCTCCTTGATTTTCACAGTCATAAAGGCTAGCTTCACACTCTTCATTTCATTCACATCAATTCCTTCCCGCTGGTCCGCCATGCCTCAGTATTTCCAAACCTTTATCTTCGATCTTGATGGAACGCTCCTGAACACGCTGGCCGATCTCGCCGGCGCCTGTAACTCTCTGCTTACAGCCCACGGATGGCCGGAGCGTCCTGTTGACGCCTACCGCCTCATGGTCGGTAATGGTTTCAGGCTTTTGGTTTCCCGCTGCCTGCCCTCCTCGGTCAGGGAAAATCTCACGGACGAAGACCTCAGTGCCCTGGTGGACGAGGGGAAACGGAACTACAGCGCCCGTCTCACTGAGAGCACACGGCCCTACCCGGGCATGTCCGAAACCATCCGGGAACTCGGAAACAGAGGATGTCTCCTTGGCGTCATCTCAAATAAACCGGACGCCCAGACCCGCCTGCTCGTAGAGCACTTCTTCCCCGGTGCCTTCGCCTGCGTGCACGGTCACAGACAGGGTATTCCCCTCAAGCCCGACCCGGCCCCGGTCTTCTCCCTCATGACGGAGATGCAGGCCACTGCCGGTTCCTCCGTCTACGTGGGCGACAGCAGCGTGGACATGCTCACCGCATCAAGGGCAGGCCTTCCCTCCGTTGGCTGCGCCTGGGGTTTCCGCGGGGAGGAGGAACTGCGCTCCTCCGGCGCGTGGAAAATCATCAGCGAGCCTGATGAACTTGTGTCAATGGCAGAAACACCCTTGCACACAGCCTAAGAAGTTTTTATATAATATACACCTTGACAAGGCGCCTCCCCAGCCTATTTTTTTGGGAAAGCGATACCTCCAGAAACACCGAGCCGATCATGCCCATTAAAATCCCTTCAGATCTCCCCGCCAGAACAGCACTGGAAAAAGAAAATATCTTTGTGATGACCGAGGACCGTGCCCGTACGCAGGACATCCGTCCCCTCGAGATTGCCATCGTCAATCTCATGCCCACAAAGATAGCCACGGAAACGCAGATTCTGAGGCTGCTCGGCAACACGCCCCTTCAGGTCAATATCACGCTTCTGCGCACGGCCGAGCATGTTTCCAAAAACACGCCTCTCGAGCACCTCGAGCGTTTTTATAAGACCTTCGACGAAATCAGGGATCTCCATTTCGACGGTATGATCGTTACCGGAGCTCCGGTGGAGCACCTGCCCTTCGAGCAGGTGGACTACTGGGAAGAGCTCATGCGCATCATGAATTTCGCCTCCACAGGTCATGTTTTCTCGACACTGTACATCTGCTGGGCTGCCATGGCGGCACTGTATCATTTCTACGGCATCCCGAAGCACGACCTCCCGAGCAAGCGTTTCGGCGTTTTTGAATGCAGCGTTCTGGAACCCACAAGCAATCTCTTCCGCGGTTTCGACGATGTCTTCTACGCCCCGCCATACCGAGGTATTAACCAAAGACGTTCTGCGCGTTCCCGAACTCACCGTGCTGGCCGATTCCAGAGAAGCCGGCCTGACAACGGTGGAGAGCAGGGATCATACGCAGGTCTTCATGACCGGGCACCTTGAGTACGACAGGGACACGCTTGACAAGGAGTACAAGCGTGACGTGGCCAAGAACCTGCCAATCAATCTGCCGAGGCACTACTATCCGGGAGACAATCCCGATGCCACGCCGGTCGTCAACTGGCGCGCCCACGCCTCGCTCTTCTACAGCAACTGGCTGAACTACTACGTGTACCAGGGCACACCATACGGATTCACCGCACCGGTCACCGGCAGGTAAGTGGAGGATTCATTGCGATTTTCAACACGAACGCGCTATGGGCTCCGATTCCTCATCCGGCTTGCCTCGACGCAGGATCTGCGTCTTCAGCTTGGCGTCGTCGCGAAGGAAGAAAAAATTTCATCGGGATATCTCGAGCAGATAGTCCGTGCACTCAGACCCCTGAAAATCCTCAAGGCTGTACGGGGTGTCGGAGGCGGCTATCAGCTTTGTAAATCCCCGGCAGACATCAGACTTGACGATGTCATCCAGGCTCTTGAGGGGGGGATCTCCCCCGTCAGCTGCCTCACCAGTTACTGCCCGCGGCAGGACATATGCACCACGCGTGAGTTCTGGGAAGACATGGACAGACATCTGCGGGGCTATCTGCACTCCAAAACACTACAGGATTTAGTCAAAAAACCGCGGACGCTACTCACTGAGTATTCCGAGGGGAAGGAGATTTAACTATGTGGAATTACTCTAAAAAAGTGCAGGATTATTTCGTGCATCCTCATAATGCGGGACCTCTCGCTGATGCCAACGCCATCGGCGAAGTGGGTAGCATCGCCTGCGGTGACGCTCTGAAGCTGTACCTGAAAATCAATGACCAGGGCGTGATCGAAAAGGCCTCCTTCGAAACCTTCGGCTGCGCCAGCGCCATCGCTTCCAGCTCCGTCCTGACCGACATGGTCATCGGCATGAAGGTGGACGATGCGCTCAAGATCACCAACGCCGACATCGCCAAGGCCCTTGACGGCCTTCCGAGGGAAAAGATGCACTGCTCTGTCATGGGTCAGGAAGCGCTCGAAGCTGCCATCCGGCAGTGGAAGGGTGAACCCGCCATGCCGAGGACGCAGGAAGAAGGCAAGCTGGTCTGCAAATGCTTCAACGTGACCGACCAGACCATTATCCGCGCCATCAGGGAAAATCACCTCAAAACCGTTGACGACGTCACCGCCTTCACAAAGGCCGGCGGCGGTTGCGGCGAATGCCGCGACGAGATCGCCGAAATCCTCGAGGCCGAGCTGAAGCGCGAGGGGGAGACCATCGAGCAGCCGGTCAAGAAACCCGCGGAAGAAAAGCCTGCCGGCCTCTCCAACCTGCAGCGCATGCAGAAGGTCATGGAAGTCATCAACATGATCCGTCCCCAGCTGCAGGCTGATGGCGGCGACATCGAGCTCGTCGACATCAACGGCAAGGTTGTCAGCGTCAGACTGCAGGGCTCCTGCCACGGCTGCGCTGCTTCCCAGGTCACCCTGCATCAGGTGATCGAGCAGATTCTGCGCCAGCAGGTCGAACCCGACATTGTCATTGAGGAGGCTCAGAAGTAATGAAACCCATTTATTTCGACAATAACGCGACCACCATGGTCGCCCCTGAAGTCACCGAGGCTATGATTCCCTTCTTCAAGGAATACTGGGGCAACCCCTCCAGCATGCATACCTTCGGCGGCCAGGTCGCCAAATATGTGGATGAAGGCCGCCAGAAGGTGGCCGACATGCTGAACTGCCATCCGCAGGAAATCATCTTCACCTCCTGTGCCACGGAAAGTGACAATACCGCCATCTGGTCCGCACTGCAGACTCAGCCGACCAAGCGGCACATCATCACCACTGCTGTCGAGCATCCGGCCATCCTGCAGACATGTGCCTTCTGGGAACGCCAGGGCTACCGCGTGACCCGCCTCGGCGTCGACAACAAGGGCCGTCTCAACCTCGATGAGTACCGTGACGCCCTCGATGATGACACCGCGATTGTCTCTATCATGTGGGCCAACAACGAAGTCGGCAACATCTACCCCATCAAAAAGATGGCCGAGATGGCCAGGGAACGCGGAATCCTCTTCCACACCGACGCCGTTCAGGCTGCCGGCAAGATCCCGCTGGATCTCGCTGACGTTCCGGTCGACATGCTCTCCATTTCCGGACACAAGCTCCACGCCCCCAAGGGCATTGGCCTTCTGTTCGTGCGCAAGGGCGTTCTCTTCCGTCCCTTCATGCGCGGCGGGCACCAGGAGAAGGGCCGCAGGGCCGGCACGGAGAACGTTCCGTACATCGTCGGCCTCGGCGTGGCCTGCCAGCTGGCCAAGGACAGCATGCATGATGAACTTACCCGCGTGGCCGCCCTGCGCGACCGCCTCGAAAAGGGCATCGTGAGCCAGATTCCGGATACGCTCGTGAACGGCGACACCGAAAACCGCGTGCCCAACACCACCAACATCTCCTTCAGGAACATCGAAGGTGAAGCCATCCTGCTCATGCTGAACCAGTACAACATCTGCGCCAGCTCCGGCTCCGCCTGCACGTCCGGCTCCCTCGAGCCCTCTCACGTGCTGCATGCCATGGGCGTGCCGTTTAAGTATGCCCACAGCTCCACCAGGCTTTCCCTGTCCCGCTACAACACGCAGGAGGAAGTCGACTTCGCTATTTCCAAGTTCCCCGAGATCATAGCCACACTGCGTAAGCTCTCTCCCTTCAAGGACTAGGCTTCCGCTCCCATGAATATCGGCGCCTTCCCTCTCTGCCAGCCGGCAGCCAGAGGGAAGGCGTTTTCTTTTTTCCCGCTTCGGTATAGCCTGAGCCGGAATGCGCATTTCACCCTCTCCCAGGACAGCACAGCCTGAGAACAAGGCCCGGGAGGTCTCCCATGGATAATTTTGACGTTGCCATCATCGGCGGAGGACCCGGTGGGACCGCCGCAGCCGGCGTTCTCGCCAGCCACGATAAAAAAGTGGCCATCATCGAGGATAGGGACTGGGGCGGAGCCTGTCTCAACCGCGGCTGCGTTCCGACAAAGCTCTTTCTTGGTGCCATCACGCCTCTGAGCGAGCTGGACAGCCTTGGCCGGCAGCGCGTTCTGCAGGGCATCGAAACAGTCAACTTCCCCGTTCTCAAAAAACGAGTGAACGCCTTTGTGGAAGCCTCCCGCCGGAAAGTCGCAAATTCACTCATCGATGCCGGCGTTCACCTCTATAAGGGGCACGCTTACTGTCTCACCCCCAATGAAATCCGAATCAGGGACAGATCCGGGGACGACACAGTCATCCGGACCGAGAACATTATCTTCGCCTGCGGGTCACACACATCGACTTACCCCGGGCTCGCTCCTGACGATCATGTGGTTCTCAGCTCCACATCACTTCTCGAGCAGAATATTGTGCCCAAAAGCCTCATTATCGCCGGCGGCGGCACGATCGGCGTCGAGATGGCCGATTTCTACTATCATATGGGGACACACGTCATCATCGCCGAGGCAGCCCCGCAGCTCGCCCCCACAGAGGATGAAGATATTGCAGCCCATCTCAGATACACGCTGGAGAAGCACGGCGTCCTCTGCCTTGTGGGCGTGCGCGCCGAGTCTCTGGAGGAGGACGAGGACGGCAACGCGAGACTCACACTGGCTGACGGCGCAACCTACACAGCCGAAAAGGGACTCATCGCTGCCGGGCGCATGCCGAACACCGAGCACCTGGACGCGGAAAACGCGGGCTGCGCGCTTAACCGGCGCGGCTTCATCACGACGGACTATTATCTGCAGTCGTCTCCGAATTCCTGGGCCATCGGCGATGTCAACGGCAAGATGCTCTTTGCCCACGCCGCGTCCCATCAGGGCGAATACGTCGCCCGCACCATACTCGGTCTGGAATTTTCTCCCTACCAGGCCGGGCCCTGTCCCTACTGCCTGCACGGCAGCATGGAAATCATGCACGTGGGACTGACCGAACGCGAAGCCGCGGCTCTCGGCGGCGAAATTCTCGTATCAAAGTCCCTTTTCTCATCAAACGTCATCAGCCAGGCAAGAGGCGACGCATCGGGTTTTGTCAAGGTTGTCTGGCGCAATGGCGAGATGGCCGGCATAGCGGCCATAGGCGGCTGTGCCACCCAGCTCACGCTGTCAGCAGAACTGCTGCTCATGGGACAGTATTCCGGAAGCCGCCTCAACTCCTTCATGGTGGCCCATCCCACGCTTGACGAAACTCTTGTGGATGCTGTCAAAGCCCCACGCAGGCCTTCGGAGTACTGAGAAAACTACACTGCCGGAAGAAGCCAGCCGCCCGTGACGAAAATCCGGGTCACCCTTTCGATGGGCAGTCCAACCACTGTACTCCAGCACCCGCTGATGCTTTCCACCAGAAAAGCGCCCTGCCCCTGTATGGCGTAGGCACCAGCCTTGTCCCGGCATTCGCCTGTGGCCACATAGGCCCTCAGGGACGCTTCGTCCCAGGGCGCAAAGCGCACGGCGCAGCTGTCCGCGAAGGCTTTGTGGGTACCGTCAGGAAAGGCAAGAGCCACGCCCGTGGCCACATGATGCTCGCTGCCGCAGAGTTCCTGCAGCATGGCGAGGGCTTCGCTGTCGCTCCTGGGTTTGCCGATAATCTTTCCGCCGTGCACGACCACCGTATCCGCAGCGATGACAAGCTCGCAGCTTCCCGGACGCGAGGCTGCCAGCTTGGCTTCAGCCGAGCGGACCACATACGCCAAAGGTCCTTCCTCTTCTTCAGGTCTCGGTTCAGAATCGGCAGTGCGCTGTGTAAAAGGCACACCCCAGCCGGCGACGAACTCGCGTCTGCGGGGAGAACCGGAGGCCAGCACCAGGCTGACCCCCTCCTTAAGCCGGAATACGGGACGCATCATTTTCCAGCCCCGTTTCCGGAAACGGTATGGCTGAGAACAGTTCCGCCTTCAAAATCTTTCACTGTGAACGTACCGTTCTCGTAAACAGCCCAGGAACGCGGATAGCCGCGCTTCGGAAGCGTCATGGAGCCGGGGTTCCAGAACGTGAATTCATCAATGGTCTCGCCGCGCGGTACGTGGGTATGGCCGCGAAGAAAGACAGTCCCACGGGCAAAGCCATTCATGGGGGGGATTTCGGGAATATGATGGCCATGGCTGGCGTAAATCTGCAGGCCGTCGGCGTCGATGATAGCGCTTTCCGCCATGGGGAAAGGCACCAGCATACAGTCTATTTCCGCGTCACAGTTGCCCCGCACCGCCGTCACCGGAGCGAGAGCCATGAGTGTGCGGAAGAGATCCGGCATACCTTTGGGACCATATCCTCCGGGAAGAGGATTGCGGGGGCCGTGGTAGAGAAGATCTCCGAGCAGGACAACCCTGTCAGGATTCAGCTCGCGCACGCGGTCCGTGAGAAAAATGAGGCTGTCCGGAGCGCCGTGCAGATCGGAACCGATGACCATCCTCATGAACGATTCTCCTTCACGCGCGTGCCGGCGTCCCAGGAAGCGCGGTCTATGGCTTCCTCAATGAGCATGACGGGAATTTCCTCCCGTATGGGATAAACCACGCCGCAGTGACCACAGAAAAACCCCTCGGGTTTCTCCGCGCCAGGCAGAGCGGTCAGCGCGCCTCCGCACTTCGGGCAGACCAGAATCTTCAGCATTTCCTCAGTGTTCATGTTTTTCTCCCAAAAGGCGGTCAGTTCCGCCCGGACTCTCCGCCTCACTTACTGAGGACGGGGTGGTCGATATTCGTTTCGCGGGTAATGTAGATGGGGCGGCGCTTGATTTCAAGATAGATCTTGGACATGTACTCGCCGATGACGCCCAGGAAGAAAAGCAGGACGCCGCCGATGAAGAGATCAACTGATACGCTGGAGGCCCAGCCTGCAACGGGATCGCCGAAGAGAATCTTCTTCACCAGCACGTAGGAGAGATAGCCGAGAGAGAGCGTCGACGCCAGGACGCCGATCACCGCGGAAATGATCAGCGGGAACGTCGAGAAAGCCACGATGCCGTCAATGGCATAGAGAAAAAGCTTGAAAAAAGACCATTTCGTCTCGCCGGCCACGCGCTCTACGTTCTCGTACTCCAGCCACTTCGTCCGGAATCCGACCCAGCCGAACAGGCCTTTCGAGAAACGGTTGTATTCCTGCATGGAGAGAATGGCGTTCACGAACTTTCTGTTCATGAGCCTGTAATCCCTGGCCCCGTCCACGAGATCAACCTTGGAGATGCGGCTCATAAGTTTGTAGAACTGTCTGGCGAAGAAAGAACGGATCTTCGGCTCGCCCTTTCGTGTGACGCGGCGCGTGGCCACGGAGTCGTACTCCCCGTCTTTCACATAACCATACATTTCAGGAAGCAGGGACGGCGGATCCTGGAGGTCCGCGTCCATGAGTACGCAGAAATCGCCGCGGGCGTTCTCGAGGCCCGCGTAAATCGCGGATTCCTTGCCGAAATTACGGGAGAAGGACAGATAGCGTACATGGCTGTCCTTCGCGGCCAGTTCCTTCATTTCACGGAGCGTCCCGTCCGTCGATCCGTCATCCACAAGGATGAGTTCGTAGCTCACGCCTTCGATCCGGGCAATATCCCTGCAAAACTCTTGGTAAAAAAGAGCCAGGCTCTTTTCCTCGTTATAACAGGGCACAATGGCTGAAATATCCACGTTCCACACCTCTTTTGCAGGTACCTTTCACGCAGAAAGGGGGCGGCGGGAGAAAGAGTTCCCCGCCGCCCCCTTGGATACAGCGTTATTCAGGGAAAGAGAAGAGCTAGGGGACGAGCTTCACCTCGTATCCTCCCTTCAGGTACTTCTGCGCCACGGCGCGCACATCTTCGGGCGTAAGTGTTTTCACCTTGCCGATGATGTCCTTTTCCATGTCGAGGGGCTCGCCGAGGCAGGAAAGCGTAGCCGCTTCCTCACTGCGGGAAGAAAGGCTCTGGCGTCCCCTGTAGTAGCTGCCCTCAATCTGGTTGACGCCGGAAGCGAGGAGCTCCTTCGGCAGGGGCTTGTCACAGACGTCCCGGATGATACGCTCAAAGCCCTCGCGGGCCTTATCCACGCGGTCGGGGGTTGTGCCGATATAGAAGAGCATGAAGCCGCATTCGGGGCGGTAGCGGTTCACGGCAGTCACCGTGTATCCGAGTCCCTCCACATCCCTGAGCTGGCTGAAGAGCAGACCGCTCTGGCCATCGAGGACGGACTGCAGGAGTTCGAGTGCGGGGGCATCAGGGCTGGTGCGCTTCACGGTCGGGAAGATGAGCATGAGATGGGCCTTGTTGCGCTTGGGCACAGGCAGGCTGAGCACCTTTTCCTTCGTCCACTGGGGAGCGCTCACGGTCACGGCCTTTTCTGAAGGCTTCGGCAGAGACTTCGCGAACGCGAGCACACTGTCCCTGTCGAACGAACCGCACACGGCGAGAGACCAGGGCTGTCCCTTCTGTTTCTTCCAGTAGGAGAGGACATCATCGCGCGTGAACCGGCGGATATTTTCCATGCTGCCAAGGGGATCCATGCCATAGGGATGTCTGCTTCCGAAGAGGAAGGGAGGCACCTTGGCCGCTGCGAGGGCCATGGGATTGTCTTCCCGCTGCATGAGGGAAGCAGCCATGTCCCGCGCCTCACGGGTCATTTCCTGGGCGCTGAAGGACGGTTTCTCCATCATGGTGGTGATGTAACCGAAAACGTCACCGCTGTAGCGGGTGGGCGAAGTGGCACTGATAACGAAGGTCTGCAGACCGGCCCTGACAGATACGGAAGCGGCCCTCTCTGCGAGGAACTTCTCAGAAGCCGAACGATCCATGCCGCCGCATCCGTCCGTGAGCGTGGCCGCAGTCAGGGTGTCGAGGCCGGCTTCAGAGGGACTGAGCAGAGCATTGCCGCCGCTCTGGGCGAGGGTCATAGACATATAGGGGATGGTATGGTCCGGCAGCAGGATGACCCTGCGTCCGCCGCCGAGATCGACGATTTCACGTCCGTTTTCCACGGCAGCCGCGCTGGCGTGGCTGGTGGTCTGAGGCACTGGCCAGAGAGAATTCAGCTCCGCTGCGAGATCGGGAAGCTGGGCGTCCCTGGGCGCAAGCACACGCACGACCATGCGCTCAGGACGGATATAGCGCGCGTACATCGCGGCCATATGTTCGAAATTCACCTGGCGCTGGGCCGTCCGGATATTCTCCTCTCCCTGCCGGCCGCCAAGATCAAATTCCATGAGGGCGCGCCAGGAGGCAAGGCCGTTCAGCGTCTCGGCGGAACGGTCAAAGCTGTCCTCGAGGTTATACTTTGCGCGCTGCATTTCCTTTTCCGTGAAGACGTTCATCTTCAGGCCCGAGAGCTCCTTCACCAGGGAAGAGAAGAAGGGCTTCACGTTCTTCGCGTCCAGTACAGCGGTAATGGTGAACATACCCACGCGGTTCATGCCCGAGTTGGAGACGTCGATACTGTCCACCAGATGCTTTTCAAGGTGATATTTGCGTTCGAAATAGGCGGTGCCGTCGCCCGTCAGAAGATAGCTCAGGACATCGAAGTCGAGGCTCCTCAGATCCCTGAGCCCAGGAACGGCAAAGGAAACACCAAGATAGACCTTATTCCAGGGGCCGCGGACCACCCTGACCCGTTCGGTTCCGGGAGCGCAGATCAGGGCATCGATGTCCACCGGCTTTTCGTCGGGGAGCACACTGCCGTCCTTAAGGCCGCTGAAGGTCTGCTCCACGTACTGGCTGACGGCCGCGGGATCCACGTTGCCGGCGACTACGAGAAGCATGTTCTGGGGCTGGTACCAGCGGTCGATGTAGGCTCTCAGGCTATCACTGGTCACGGCTCTGATGGTGTCGCGCGAGCCGATGATGAGGTGCTCATAGGGTGTCCCGGCGAGGGAAGCCGTCTGGAGATCCTGATAAAGGCGCCTTTCGGGATTATCCTCGTTGCCCTCGAGTTCGGAAATGATGACGGTCTTCTCGCTCTCAAGTTCCTTCGGATCGAGCGCGGGATGGAAGGCCATGTCGCGTACCACATCGATGCCGGTCTTCCAGTGCTGGGACGGCATGTCCGTGAGGTAGCAGGTCTTGTCAAAACTCGTGTAGGCGTTGAGATATCCGCCAAGGGCCTCCACGTCCTTCGCCAGCTGTCCCTTGGGGCGGGCTTCCGTCCCCTTGAAGACCATGTGCTCGAGAACGTGGCTGATGCCGAACTGCGCGGGCTCCTCATGGGTGGATCCCGTACGGACGTAAAGACGGGTACAGACAATGGGGAAACGGGTATCCTTCAGAATATAGACGGACAGCCCGTTGGGAAGGCGAAGGCGGGTTTCCTGGCCGGCGGCCTGTGATGCGGCAGCCGGGGTACCCGCAGCCTGCGGCGCTTTTGCCGGTGAATCTCCGTCAGCAGCCATGGCTGAGGGAGCGGCGAGCGCCAGGCCCGCAGCCAGGGCCAGGGAACGTATCTGTTTTAATTTCAGCATGTACACTCCGTGTTTTTAGGCGCGTGAAGCGCCCGTTGTCTGAATCAGTCGTCAGCAGAGTTATATGTGGCATCTTCCCGTGGATCAATTCACGGGATTTGAGTGACAGACGTTCTCTGCTATGCCATGATAGTCTTACTTACGGGAGCTCCTCCGGACAGTTCCTCTGAGCCTGGCGGGTTTCCAGTCCACGTACAGGGTTTCGGGGGAACACCCTGGTACGCCCAGCAGTGCAATGAACCGCGCCGGCGTGTTCCCTGAAGGTTCTCAGAGGGAGACGCAAGGGGAGAGCCTCCCGTACCCAAAAATTTATAGGCACCTTTCCTGCACTTTAAAGTCAGACCGGAAAAACCCGTGTTCCATCCGGAAGCGTTCTCTGGTATTGCCTTTTCGGGGGTTCAGTGTCAAAAGAGAGCCTGCAAAAAAAGAAGCCTTTTCCCTCTCCCGGAGGGGAGGAAAAAGGAATAATATTCAAATTTTCTGGGGCGATGGCCTGCCTCCCCTGTGACCGGGACGGGTTTTTCAAACCATAAGCGATACGGAAGTTTTGTATGAACAAAAGTGAGCTGTGTGCGCGGCTGGCCGATGAAACGGGGCTGACGCTGGATGAAGCCATCAAAGTGGTGGAGACCTTCTTCTCTACCATCCGGCACGCCCTCATGAAGGGTGACAGAGTCGAAATCAGGGGCTTCTGTTCCTGGCACATCAAGGAATACCAGGGATACGCCGGACGCAACCCCAATACCGGCAAGATCGTCGATGTCAAGCCCAAGCGCCTGCCCTTCTTCAAGGCGGGCAAAGAGCTGAAGGATATGTTGAACGCGGCGCCGCTGGCCGGCGGCAAGACAGCCAAGTAACAGCGGCGAAACTGTTTTGCAAAAAAGCGTCCCGGTACATCCCCGGGACGCTTTTTTTTACCGGCAGAAGCGGCCGGAAGGATCGCGGCGCGCATCTTGGCAACAACTGCCATTAAGGGTAACAAAACAGGGAAGACAATTTCGTGAACGCCCGCAGGCACGCCTGTTCCGAGAGAGGAAATCATGATTCGAATTCAGGAAATACTCGACAAGGTAGCGGCGAAAAACAAAGACGCCAATCTCGAGCTGATCCAGAAGGCCTATGTTTTCGCTGCCGCGGCGCACGCCGGACAGACCCGCCTTTCCGGCGAGCCATACCTTTCCCATCCTCTGGCAGTAGCCGACACGCTGGCTGACATGGGTTTTGATGAACCCACCGTAGCCGCCGGACTCCTGCACGACACCGTGGAAGACACTTCCGTGACCATTGACGACATCGCCGAAAACTTCGGTGATGAAGTGGCCGATATCGTGGACGGCGTAACGAAAATCAGCAAGATTGTCTTCGAAAACAAGGAAGAGGCCCAGGCCGAGAATATCCGCAAAATGATTCTGGCCATGAGTCACGACATGCGCGTGATCATGGTCAAGCTTGCCGACCGCCTGCACAACATGCGCACGCTGGACTTCCAGAAGGCGTACAAGCAGAAGCGCATCGCCCAGGAGACCATGGACATCTATGCTCCCCTGGCCAACCGCCTCGGCCTCTACAACATCATGCGTGATCTCGAGGATCTGAGCTTCAAGTATCTGCGGCCGGACGTGTACAGCCAGATCACCAAGTGGCTGGAGGATCACCAGGTCGTCGAGAAGAAGTTCATCGAAAAGACCGTCGCCATGCTTAAGGATCTCCTGGCGTCCAACGGACTGACTGGTGAGGTGTACGGGCGCATCAAACACAAGTACAGCATCTACAAAAAGATGCTCGCAGAGTCCCTCACCCTGGACGAGATGCACGACATCATGGCCTTCCGCGTCATCGTCAAGGACGTGAAGGACTGCTACGCCGTGCTCGGTCTTGTGCACCAGCAGTGGAAACCCGTACAGGGCCGCTTCAAGGACTACATCTCCATGCCCAAGGCCAACGGCTATCAGAGCCTGCACACCACCATCATAGGCCCTGACGCGGAGCGCATCGAGGTCCAAATCCGCACGGAGGAGATGCACAGGCAGGCCGAGCACGGCATCGCGGCCCACTGGCTGTACAAGGAGCACGGAAGAGTCAACAGCAAGGACCTGGCCCAGTTCTCCTGGCTCAATGAAATTTTCGAACGTCAGCGTGACGAAGCCAGTTCCAAGGAGTTCATGCACTCCCTGAAAATGGATCTCTTTCATGACGAAGTTTACGTTTACACGCCAGCCGGCGACGTCAAGGAACTGCCCGAAGGCGCCACGCCGCTGGACTTTGCCTTCCATATCCATACCAAGGTGGGACAGCACTGCGCCGGCGCCAAGGTCAACGGACGCCTTGTGCCCCTGGGTACGCCGCTCAAGAACGGCGACACCTGCGAAATCATTACCGAGCCCAACCGGGAGCCCAACCGCGACTGGCTCAAAATGGTCAAGACGGCCAAGGCCCGAAACCGCATCCAGCATTACCTGCGCACGGAGGAACGCACCAGGGCACTGAACCTCGGACGCGAACTCCTCGAGAAGGAAGGCCGCAAGGTCAGCATCAATGTCCAGAAGGCTGACAAGGAAGGGCAGCTGACCATCGTTGCCCAGGAAATGAATTTCGACTCGGATGACGACCTCTACGCAGCCGTAGGCTACGCCCACATCACGCCGCGCAAGGTTCTGAACCGTCTCTACGCCATTCTCCATCCCGGCATGCCCGCTCCTGGCACGCCGAAGCAGCAGATCCAGCCTCAGGCGGCCGAAAATTCCACCGAGCAGCACAAGCCATCGACCTACGGCGTCAGCATCGCGGGCGTAGACGGCGTGCTCATGCGTTTCGCGAAATGCTGCAACCCCGTCCCGGGCGACCCCATAGTCGGCTATATCAGCCGCGGCCAGGGCATCACGGTTCACAGAGCCGACTGTCCCAACGTTCCCAACATGGAACCTGAACGCATCATTTCCGTACACTGGGACGGCGAGGTTGTGGAACAGCCCTATGACGCCGGCATCTTCATCCTGGCGAAGAATGTCAGCGGCATGCTGGCCTCCATCGCCAGGGCCATCGCCGAAAAGAACATCAATATCAGCAATCTTTCAGTCAAAACGCTCATCGACGGGCGTTCCAATATGCACCTTGTGGTCCAGGTCAGAAACGCCACGGAACTCTATGATACCATCGAGGCCATCCGCAAGCTGCCCGGCATTCTGGAGGTCGTACGTGATGATGAGTACGCTGACACATCGGAACAGACATCCAAACCTTCCCGTCCCTGACGGAAAAATGTTCCGGCTCTGCCGGAGAAGAGAGACATTTTCATGGAAGATTTCGTTTTTCACGTTCCCACAAAATTCATCTTCGGCCGCGGCGCTGAGGGAAAGGCCGGCAGTGAGATAAAGGCCCTTGGCGCAGGGCGTGTGCTCATTCATTATGGCGGCGGCTCCTGCGTGCGGTCCGGGCTTCTGAAACGTGTCGAAGACTCCCTTGACGCGGCGGGCATCGCGCACACCTCCCTCGGCGGAGTAAAGCCCAATCCACGGCTCAGCCTCATCCGTGAAGGAATAGAGCTCGCCAGAAAAGAAAAGTGCGACTTCATTCTGGCCGTTGGAGGCGGCTCCGTCATTGACTCAGCCAAGGGCATAGCCTGCGGCGCCGCCAGCGATGGTGATGTCTGGGACTTTTACGACGGCGTAAGGAAACCTGAGGCAGCCCTGCCTGTGGGCAGCGTCCTGACCATCGCCGCTGCCGGATCGGAAAGCTCCTGGGCGAGCGTCGTCACCCGCGAAGAAGACAAACGCAAAAGGAGCCTCCACGCGCAGATTCTCGTGCCGCGCTTCGCACTGCTGAATCCCGAGCTCACCTTCACGCTGCCGGCATGGCAGACCGCGTGCGGCGCTACGGACATGATGGCCCATGTGCTCGAGCGCTATTTCTCGCCCTCCGAAAACGTTGATCTGACTGACCGTCTCTGCGAGGCCATTCTGCTTTCCGTCATGGAGAATCTCCCCAGGGCCCTCAGGAATCCCAGTGACTACGACGCCCGGGCCAACCTCATGTGGGCCGGAACCATCGCCCACAACAACACCTGCGGTGTCGGGCGCGTTCAGGACTGGGGATCCCACGCCCTCGAACACGAGATCTCGGGCCTTTATGACTGCTCACACGGAGCGGGACTCGCCGTCATTTTCCCTGCGTGGATGACATGGATGCTCGACCACGGAGCAAAGCCCGGCCGTCTTCGCGATCTCGCCGTCAGGGTTTTCGGCGTTGAGGACAAAGGACAGGGAGATAGGGCCATTGCGGAGGAAGGGATCCGCCGGTTCAGGGAATTCCTGCACGAATGCGGCATGCCCGTCACGTTCGCGGAACTCGGAGCAAAGGAAGAGGATATTCCCCGCCTCGTGGACATGCTCGAGCCCGAAAAGCGCCATATAGGCAATTTCGGCATCATCGACCGCGCCGCCGCAGCCGCCATCTACAAACTGGCCTGCCGCGGTTAGGCAACACTCCTTTCCGGGGGCCGCTTCAGGCCGGCCCCCGCTTTTTCTCTGGATTCACGCAATGGCACGCATTCTCTACGGCATTCACGGTACCGGGCACGGGCACGCCATGCGCGGGCTCACCATAGCCCGCCGCCTCAGGCAGCATCAGTTTCTCTTTGTCTGCAATGATGACGCCCCTTCCGTTCTGGAGGGAGAGTTCCCTGTTCACCGCATCCCGAACCTGGGCACCGTTTTCAAAAACTACAAAGTGGACATCCCCGCCACTATAGCCAGAGCCATCCCGACACTCCTGCACAGGGATAAGTACATCAACGAACTCATGGATCTCATCCACGCCTTCGAACCAGACGTGTGCATGACCGATCTTGAGTATTTTGTACCCAGGGCCGCGGAACGGGCAAAACTGCCCTGCCTTACTCTGGACCACCAGCATGTGATCACCTGCTGCAGGCATCATATCCCCGGAGACCTCTGGTGGGACACCCTCGTGCAGGGGATCACGCCCAAATATCTTTTCCGCCCCACACGGGACAACCTCATTGTCTCCTTCTATCAGCCTCCCGTCCTGCCCCAGTACCACGCCCGGGTCGTGCCTCCCATACTCAGGGAAAGCGTAATCGCGCGCAAACCCTCCGACGAAGGACACGTGGTCGTCTACCAGAGCAATTCCGTCTATACGGGCCTCGTGGATTTTCTGAAAAAGGGCACACAGCGCACCTGTTATGTCTACGGCTACAGCCGCACAGAAGGCCGCGACGGCAACGTAATCTTCATGAAGAAGGACGAAAACGGCTTTCTCGACAAGCTCGCCTCCTGCTCCTACGTCATACAGGGCGGCAGCCACACGCTCATGACCGAGGCCCTTTACCTCGGCAAGCCCGTCCTGACCCTGCCTCTCAAGGCCATGGTGGAACAGCGGTACAATGCCATGTACATCGAAAGCCTCGGATATGGCATTGAAGCCGACATGTACAGCCTCACACCGGAAATCCTGCACGGCTTCGAGGCGCGCCTCGACGAATTCAGAGCCAATATCTCCAGGGGCAGCTTCTGCGGAAACGAAATCGTTTTCGGGCTTGTGGACGCTTTCATCCGCACGGGACATCTTCCGGAAACAGGAACGCCCCCCGTCATGGAACCACCGGCCGGCACTCCCAATTCTGAAAAATAACAGAAGGGATGTGAAAAAAACGCTTCCGCATTTTTTTTCACATCCCTTTTTCATACGAATAGGGGCTGGACAAAACAATCCTGACCGCTGTTGCAGCGAAAGTATCTTCCGGACGGAAATCCGGCGGCGGGTGAAAGTCATGGGGCAGTGACTTCTGAAAGATAGTTCTGCTCCTGGATGTCAAAGTGTGTATTCCGCCAGTTTTTCCTTCTTTTACCGGCCTTCTGACGGATCACTAAGGCACGAGCACCTCGTTCTGCAGATCCTTCGGAATCCACCATTTGTCCATGTTCCAGCTGATGCCGGCCAGAGCAGGTTCGATCCCCCTGAAGCGGCTGCTCACCACGGGCAGGGAATAGGGATAATAGAGGAAGCAGTACGGCTGCTCGCGATCCAGAATCTCCTGCACACGGCAGTAAATTTCGTAACGGCGCTTCTGATCCCGGGTGACGCGTCCCTCCTCGAGAAGCGAGTCAAGCTCCTTATTCCTGAAATGCATAAAATTGAGTCCGCCGGGCACGGCCTGTGAGGAATGCCAGACCTGATAGATGTCCGGATCCGGCGTGACGGTCCAGCCCAGGACGAGTGCGTCGAACAGCCCCTTGTTGACGAACTCGCGGATAAAGGCCGCCCATTCCACGGTACGGACACGCACGTCTATGCCCACCCTGCGCAGCTGGTTCTGAATGATGATGGAGACCAGAATGCGCTCCGAGTTGCCCTGGTTGGTGAGGATAGTGAAAGCGAACGGCTTCCCGTCCTTCTCCAGAATGCCGTCACCATCCCTGTCCTCAAACCCCGCCTCCCGCAGGAGCCTGCGCGCCTCGGTCACGTTCTGTTTCACCGGTTTCAGCGTCGGATGGAAAAAGGCGGTGCCGGGTTTATAGGGGCCTATGGCCGGAACCCCCTGTCCGAGCAGCGCGCCTTTAACGAGATCCTCCCGGCTGATGGCCATGGAGATGGCCCTGCGGACGCGCACGTCTTTGAAGAAAGGATGATCCATGTTGAATCCGAGATACACATAGACCGAGGCCAGATAGCGGTATTTGTGGAAATTTTTCTCCCACCACGGCGTATTCGTCTGGCAGAGATACTGCTCCGGGCTCAGGCCCATGAGATCAATACGCCCCGAGCGCGCCTCCATGAACATGGTGCCCGAGTCGGGGATAACGCGATAGATAACCTCGTCGATATGGGGGCGGCCCTGAAAATAAGTCGGGCTGGCCACAAGGGTCAGGCGGGAACCTGACTCCCAGCTCTTCAGGCGATAGGGCCCAGCGCCCACGGGCCTGCGGGAAAAATCGGAGGCCCGCACATCCTTCCCTTCGAGAATGTGCTTCGGCAGGATGGCCGAGGTGAAGGTTTCGAGAGCACGCGCGTAATAACTCGAGTAGACTACTTCCACGGTATACCGATCCGGTGCCGTGATAGAGGATATATGGAGGAAATCCTCAGCGTAGGGACTTCCCACCTTCGGGTCTGCGGCCATTCTGGCTGTGAAGACCACGTCATCTGCGGTCAGTTCCTCGCCATCCTCCCAGCGTATGCCCTGATTCATATGAAGGGTCAGCCTGAGCCCGTCCTCTGACATGGCCCAGCTTTTGCAGGCAAAAGGCTCAAGTTCAAGGTTCTTATTATAGCGGATGGGTGCGATAAAGAGCAGATCTGCAACATCATGCGATGCAGAATCCGTGCTGATATAGGGATTAAGATTGGATGGTTCGCCTATGGTTCCGAGAACAAGACGTCCTCCATCCACAGGAACATCTTCCCCGGCGGAGGCATCCTCTTCAAGCAAAAGAGGAAAAAAACAGATAAAAATCAACGCTATTGCGCGTAGCTGATACATAAAAGGCACATGTTTCAGCCTATGCGGCACGCTTTTAAAAAAATAGTTGCTTGCATTATGCATAATGGTGTAGAAAGAAGAGTCTATAGGTCCTTTACTTGCTTATACAGCCAGCCACCCGGGCATCAGATCAGGCTCCTTCGCACGCGGGGCCACGAGGAAATTAATGAGCAGATCAGAACACAATGCCATTCTGGAAATGTGTCAGACTTTTCTCAACGACAAAGTGCCGGAGTACATCCGGGACGCGGGCAACTATATCCTTTCGGAAAGTGGCGTGCAAAAGGTCGACATCCAGGAAGGAGAGGTCTGGGAAGTCAGAGGCAATATCCAGGGCGATGATTTCCAAGTCTACACGCCAAAGCTCACCTTTTCCATAGCCGACAGGACAACCCACAGCCAGTGTAACTGCTCAGAAGCCTTCACCGGTGTCTGCAGCCACGTGGCCGCCCTCGCTCTCAAACTCGTTGACGAGCTGCGTAAGGAGGAAGGCGAAGAGGCAGAGGCACACGCCCCCGCCGTGGACTGGAGGACGAGCTTCCGCCACTTTTTCACCACGGAAATGGAACCGGAACCGGGCACGCACTACCTCGTATTCCGCTTCGATCCCGAGCCCGGGCGCCTGCTTGTCTCCTTCTTCCGATCCCGCCAGAACAAGAACGGCCTGTCCAGCGTCCAGAACGAAGTGACCCTGAGACAGATCATTGAAAACCCGGGGTGGTGTGAATTCTCACCGGAACTGCCCCAGGTCTGCAAGCAGATCGGCCAGCATCTCGACTACTACGGCCACAAGGTGGAAATCCCCGACGGTCTCACTTCCTGGTTCTTCTGGGCCATGCGCAAGGAATACTACAAGCTCTGGAAGGACACGGACAAACCCTGCCGCTTTGAGAACTCACCGTTCGATCTCAAGCTGAAGCCCAAGCTCGATGACAACGGTTTCAGCTTCGATGTTATTCTGAAGCGCGAAGGGCGACCGATGATCAACATCACGGAGACGGAACAGAAGGACAACGGAGGAGAACCCATCATCACTTTTCACGGGCAGATGCCTCTCTGGGTCTGCTACCGCCACAACTTCTACCCCGTTCAGACAGCCCTCTATCCGTCCCTCGTAAAGAGCCTCATCTACGAACGTCCCGTGGTGCCGCACGATGAGATCTCCGAATTCCTCGACCGCGTATGGACCAAACTCCCTGCCTCGGAACTCTACGAGCCGCAGCAGTTCCTCAAAATCATGGAGCCAGTCTTCCAGCCGGCCACCTACAATCCCAAGCTCTTCCTGGACGAGGAAGGAAGCCTGCTGACACTCGAAATCGACAATATTTACGAGACCCGTCACGGCGAGTTCACCCTCCCCGGCCCCAACCCGGATTTCCAGACGGGCAGTTACGCCTACCAGGGGCAGACCTACCTCGTGCGCAGACACCAGGAAGAAGAAAACCAGCTCATGCAGGAACTCTCTTCCATGGGCTTTCAGGCCCGTTCCAGCAAACTCTGGTTCCTTGAGCCCGAGGAAGCCATCTCCTTCCTCCTGGATTCCTATCCCAAACTCGTGGAAAACTACCGCGTCTTTGGCGAAAAGGCTCTGTCACGCTATAAAGTGCGCTCCACGAAGTCCAAAATCACGGCCAAGGTCACCAGCAACGAAAAAGAGAAGTGGTTCTCGCTGGATATCACCGTCGATTATGACGGACAGACCCTTCCCCTCGAGAAAATCTGGAACGCCTGGACCAGGGGCAAACGCTATGTACAGCTGAAGGACGGTTCCTACACCTCTCTCCCCGAGGAATGGCTGAAAAAAATCTCTCACAAGCTCACTACCCTCGGCCTCGATCCGTCAAAACCCCCGCAGCAGCGTTTCAAACAGTTCGAGGCGCCCATGCTGGACGGACTCCTCGACGACATGCCTGAAGCGCAGACCGATGCCTACTGGGTCAAACTCAGGGAGAGAATTCATTCCTTCAAGGAAGTCAAAGCCGTTCCCGCCCCGCAGGGTCTCAACGCCCAGCTCAGAAGCTACCAGATGCAGGGTCTCGCCTACCTGAACTTCCTGTCCGAATACGGTTTCGGCGGCATTCTCGCCGACGAAATGGGCCTCGGCAAAACTATTCAGACCCTCGCCTTCATCCAGTACATGGTGGAGCACAAACACAAGGGCGCCAACCTCATCGTCGTCCCCACTTCCGTGCTGCCCAACTGGGAGCGGGAGGCCGAAAAATTCGTTCCATCCCTGAAGAGGCTCATCATCTACGGCACCCGCCGCGAAAACATGTTCAAGCAGATCGGCAAATCCGATCTGGTCATAACGACCTACGCCCTGCTGCGCCGCGACCTCGAGGAAATCGAGAAATTCGATTTCAACACGATCATCCTCGACGAGGCCCAGAACATCAAGAACCCGAACACCATCACGGCCCGCTCCGTGCGCAAACTCAACGCGCGCATGCGCCTGTGCCTGTCCGGCACGCCCATCGAGAACAACCTCTTCGAGCTATGGTCGCTTTTCGAGTTCCTCATGCCTGGCTTCCTCGGCAGCCAGCATTCCTTCCAGCGCGGAATCATCAAGCCCATCAAGGACGGCGATCCCGAGACGCTTGAATACCTGCGCGCCAGGGTCAGGCCCTTCATCCTGCGCCGTACCAAAGCCGAAGTGGCCAGGGATCTGCCTCCCAAGGTGGAAAGCGTCACCTGCTGCGCACTCGAGGAGGCTCAGGCCGAGCTCTATGCGGCCGTGGCCCGCAAGCTGCGCGACCAGGTGCTGGCCGACGTGGACGAGAAAGGCCTTGCCAAAAGTCAGATGTCCATTCTGGACGCGCTGCTCAAGCTGCGTCAGATATGCTGCCATCCGCGGCTGCTTAAAATCGATATTCCCGGCTTCTCCAACAACCTGCCCTCCGGCAAGTTCGAAGCCTTTAAAGACATGGTGCAGGAAGTCGTCGAAGGCGGGCACAAGGTGCTTGTCTTCTCCCAGTTCGTCCAGATGCTCAAAATCATCAGGCAGTGGCTTGAATTCTCCCAGATTCCTTTCTGCTACCTGGACGGTGCGAGCAAAGACCGCTTCGAGCAGGTGGACCGCTTCAACAACTCGCCCAATATCCCCATCTTCCTCATTTCCCTCAAGGCAGGCGGCACCGGCCTGAACCTGACATCAGCCGACTACGTCATCCACTATGACCCGTGGTGGAACCCCGCTGTCGAAAGCCAGGCCACGGACAGAACGCACCGCATAGGCCAGACCCGCCAGGTATTCTCCTACAAACTCATCTGCCAGAATACCGTTGAGGAAAAAATCCTCAAACTGCAGGACGCCAAACGCAACGTCGCGGAAGCCATCATCCCCGGCCAGGAAACCTGGAAGTCCCTCACGCGCGAGGATCTCGAAATGCTCTTCGACGCATAGCCCGTCTTTACGCTCTTACAGAAACAGAGGCGCCGCCGCATTGAAACTATGCGGCGGCGCCTCTGTTTCTGTCCCCTGCGGGAAACTTCAGTCTTTCGCCTTCACTTCGCACAGGGCGGCATCCTCGTCCCTGCCCTGTCTTCTGAGCGCTTCGGCAAGCAGAGCCCAGCCGCGGGGCTGGCTCACGATTCCCAGACTGTGACGGGCAAGCATTTCCGCAATGTCCGCTGCCCCGTGCTCTTTCAGATAGAGTTCTGCCAGCATAAGCATGGCCGAGGCGTCATCAGGATTGCGGCGCAGCGCGTCACTGAGCATCTGTCTGGCTTCAGCCGTGCGGCTCTGCCCCGCCGCCACGCGGGCAAGGCAGCGCAGGGCCAGCGAGCCCTCGTCGCGCGCACTCCCCTGCTTCCTGTTCTCAGCACGGGCCGCCTTTTCGTAATAGGTCAGAGCTCCGTCCATACAGCCCCGCTTTTCGCAGAGCTGCCCGAGGCGGACCAGCGCATAAACGTGATCCGGCACGTCTGCAAGGCAATCCCTGAAATGGGTTTCAGCGCCCTCCGTATCGCCGAGCTGATAGCAGACGGTCCCCAGATTATACTGGGCCTGGGCTTTTTCCCCGATATCACGGGTGTGCTCCAGGGATTTCTCGAAATAACGCCTGGCTTCTTCCTGGCGCCCGAGAGCGGCCATGCATACACCAAGGGAATTCCAGGCGAGTGCGTTGCCCGCATCAGCCAGCAGAGCCAGTTTGTATTCCTCGACCGCTCCGAAAACGTCACCCTGGCTGTAGCGGCGATCAGCGCTGATAGTGATGGCCTGGGAATTGAAGGCCCCAACCCGGGGCTCGGAAAGAAGCCTCGCGTATTCCAGAGCCTTCAGAACGCATTCCATCATTTCCCCGCGCCCGAAATGCAGGAACGGCCAGAAGGCCAGTCCGACCGCGGCGTGCACACCTTCGCCGGCGAGAGCGCTGTCAAAAGTCCTGTATGTTTCCAGCAGTTCCTCCCCGCCCCCGGGATGGCAGAAAACCAGGCCGTTCATGCCGTAATATCCGGCAAAAGCGCCCTCTCCGCCCACGCGCTGATTCCAGAGGAAGGCCGCGCGGTTCAGGACATCAGAGAAGGAATCGAGTCCCTGTCCCACTTTCACATCCCCATCGGGCCGCAGAATGGCAAGGGCGAAGCGTTTGGCCCCGCCGGACACCCGGCGCAGCCGGGCCATAAATTCGCCGTGCCCGTAGCAGTAAAATCCGCCGCCTTCAGCTCCGCTTCCGGCTTCTTCGCCTGCCCCGGCCGCTTCCTCCGCCTTTCCGGCAGGCTGCCCCGGTTCAGCGCTTTCCTCACCACCCTTTTCGGTTCCCGCTCCATAGGTCTGGCCACGGTCCTCAAGGGACAGGATGTCGCCCGCCGCGGGCAGAACGGAAGGATCCGCGAGATGGATGATCTCGGCCGTGGATTCCTGACTGCCGGCCTGCAGCAGGACGAGCTCTCCTTTGAAGGAACCATCCGCACCGCTGTAGAATGCAAAACTCAGCCCCTCACGGGCACCCGTGCGCCGCCCGAGGTTGATGACCACGCGCCCGGAGGAAAGCGTCTTCAGAATAACGCCGCCGTCCAGGAGAATGCGCACGAAGGGCATAATGGCGCCATTTCTGCGCTGGGCTGCCATGGAGGCAGCCAGCCTGGCCTTCTCAAGAAGTTCACGGGCCTGATCCGACGGGCTGAAACGAAGCTCGGCGGCCTGCATGTCCTGTGGGAACAGAGCATGTCCCGCAGCCAGCACGGGCACAGCTTTTCCTGGCACCTGCTCCTCGTCAAGGGAAACGGAGCTCATGCGGGAGAGAGCTTCTTCGGCCGCGCGCTGACAGGCGCCGCGCCCCGTCACGCTGCTCAGAAGCAGGGCGAAATCGGCGCGGCCGGCCCTGGCCAGCAGGATGTCTCCGGGAAGGCCATCAGCAAGCGCCGCGGCAAGTTTCGCCACACAGCGTTCCAGGTAGGAATATCCTCCCATTTCCGCGAGCGCCTGCGCGTTCACGAGACGGATGACCACGATGCCCACGCAGAAGAGGTGCAGCGGGGAAGGAACGGTGGGCTCCACTGCGGCAGGCGCCCGGGAAAGAAGCTCGCGCACCCGCTCAGCCCCGTCAGCCACCCGCGCATAGAGCTCCTGCTCGGTAAAGAGGCCGGTGGAGGAATCCACTGAACAGGCACGGGTGCGGGCCACAACTTCCAGAATAAGCGCCGCGATGCTTCTCATCCTGGGCATGACCTGACGCGCCTCCTTGGCTCCCACACCGAGCAGGCGCACGGCGCCTATTCCCCGGCCCTGCCAGAGGAGGGGAACGATGAGAGTCCTTTCACCGGCTATGTACTCGGCTTCCTTCCTGGACCAGGACGGAGGGAAATACAGGTCTCCGCCCTGAAAATGGACAAACTGGGCAAACTGCTCAAGAAGAAAGCCGGAGAGATCGCTGAGATCGCGGCCCGAGAGAGGGAGAGACTGAAGACAGGTGTTCACAGACAAAAATCCTTCTGAAAAACATATTCCGGGAAAGCGTTCCGGCAGCCCGCCGTATTGCACGGTCTTTCATTTAATGGCAACTTTGAGCCGCCTGCAAGGGGATCTCCCCCTGAGGCCGCTTTTTTCTTCTTCCGGCCTGCGCCCGGCGCGGAGCCGGACTCTCAGTCCGCAATCGAGGAGTTCCTTCATGCGTGTCACAAGCTTCCCTCTCGGCCCCATTGAGACCAACAGTTATATACTGGATGACGGCAAAAACGCCCTGTCCATCGACGTGGGCGGCGACCCGGCACCCATTCTGGATTTTCTTTCCAGGGAAAACCTCACCCTGCTCGCGACCATCATCACGCACCAGCATTTCGATCATCTCTACGGCGTGCACGCCCTGCAGGAAAAACTCGGTACACCCTGCTACTGCCCGAAAGGCGACGCTCCCATCGAAAACACGGAATCAACAAAAGGCGGACTCTGGGGGCTGCCCAGGGTTCCCGAATTCAGGAAAGAGTATCTCCCTGACGGGGAAGATACCATCGGTCCTTTCCATTTTAAAATTCTTCCCACTCCCGGTCATACGCCAGGCGGCGTCTCCTTCTACTTTCCTGACGCAAAAAGCGTCTTCACGGGCGACAGCCTCTTCTACCGCTCTATGGGCAGAACGGATTTCCCCTTCGGCGATCACGAAAAACTCATCAAAGGTATCAGGGATAATCTGTTCACGCTGCCCCCGGATACCACCGTCTATCCGGGACACGGCCCTCAGTCCAATATCGGAGAGGAAAGCCTTGAGAATCCCTTCATCGGGGAAGGCAGCGCCAGGTAGCCTCCCAGAAACACTCCACTGAAAATGAAAATCCCCCGTCCTCCGGCTTTTTTCCGGAGAACGGGGGATTTTTTTCCCCAGCCGCCATTCAGATCATGTTCACGAAACGCCTGTGGAGACGACGGTCCGGATCAAGCTCGGGATGGAAGGCCATGGCCATCTGCCGGCCGTATTCCACCGCGACGGCAGCACCGTCAACCCTCGCCATGACGCGTACTCCTGGCGCAGAAGAGACGATGCCCGGCGCACGGATAAAAGTCATGGGAACGGTTCCCACGTCCTCATATCCGCCCTCCGTATGAAAGCTGCCGAGCTGCCTGCCGTAAGCGTTGCGGCGCACGGTGACGGGCAGTGTGCCCAACCACACGGTGCTGTCGTTTTCAAGACGCTCAGCGAGCAGGATAAGTCCCGCGCAGGTTGCGAGCACGGGCATGCCTTCCTCTATGCGCTCCTTCAGGGAAGAAAAAAGGCCGAGATCCTTCAGAAGCTTGCCCTGGACCGTACTCTCTCCCCCGGGCAGCACAAGGCCGTCAAAATCCCGCTTCAGATCGCCGGCCTCACGAATCTCGAAACTCTCCACGCCGACATCAGAAAGCGCGTGCTCGTGCTCGATAAACGCGCCCTGAAGGGCCAGAACAGCAACCTGCATTAGATGCCCCTCTGCGCCATAAGAACCTTGATTTCCTCTTCGTTGATGCCTACCATGGCGGGGCCGAGATTTTCGGAGAGTCTGGCGATGAGGGCGGCGTCGGTATAATTCGTCGTGGCCTGGACAATGGCCCTGGCGCGCTTTGCCGGATCCCCGGATTTGAATATGCCAGATCCCACGAAGACACCTTCGGCGCCGAGCTGCATCATGAGCGCAGCATCGGCGGGGGTGGCGATGCCGCCGGCCGCGAAATTCACGACGGGAAGACGGTGATTCTTCCAGACCGACCGCACGAGATCGAGCGGCGCGCCAAGAGCTTTGGCTTCCTCACCGAGCTCATCCTCGCGCAGGGAACAAATATGCGAAATCCCCTGATTCATTTTCCGCATATGGTGCACGGCCTGAATGATGTCGCCGGTACCCGGTTCGCCCTTGGTTCTGATCATGGAGGCTCCCTCTGCTATGCGGCGCAAAGCCTCTCCGATATCCCTGGCACCGCAGACGAACGGCACCCTGAATTTGGTCTTGTCGATATGATACACGTCGTCCGCGGGTGAAAGCACTTCGCTTTCATCGATATAGTCAATCTCAATGGCCTCGAGGAGCTGCGCCTCGACGAAGTGTCCGATGCGGCACTTGGCCATGACAGGAATAGAGACAGCTTTCTGGATGCCGCGGATCATGGCGGGATCGCTCATACGGGATACGCCGCCTGCTGCGCGGATATCTGCAGGAATACGCTCTAAAGCCATAACCGCACATGCGCCTGCTTCTTCTGCGATCTTTGCCTGCTCCGGTGTGGTAACGTCCATGATAACGCCGCCCTTGAACATCTGGGCAAGCTCGCGGTTCAGTGCCGAGCGGTCTTCCTTTTTTTCTGCCATATGTCTGTCCTCCCAGTGGATTTCTTTTTGCGGAGGACACTCCACATCATTCTGACCATAAAAAAAAGTTTCAGATTGGATATATTCAGAAAGGTCAGATTCAGATAAAAACAGAGCCATGCTCACGTACACACTGGAAAAAACAAGGTCAGAACCGCTTTATTCCTACCTCTCCCGCCGCATCAGGGACGACATTCTCGCCGGAAATATCAGGAGCGGCGAGCGTCTGCCCTCAAAACGCCCTTTCGCGAAGAATCTGGGTATAAGCGTGATAACGGTGGAAAACGCCTACGCGCGTCTTCTCGACGAAGGCTACATCATTTCCCTGCCCAAACGGGGGTACTACGCGAGTGATCTGAAGGCTCTCGCCGCGCTCAGAAGCAACAATCTCCCGAAACCGGAGATGGGGAAAAAGGCTGCTGAGAAGAAACTGCTGGCCGATCTCACCTCCAGCCAGAATGAGCTCTCTGGATTCCCGTTCTCGGTATGGTCCGGCATCATGCGCAGGGAACTGAGATGCGACCAGCAGGCTTTGCTCACCAATCCGCCCACCGGAGGCGTACCGGAGCTCAGGGAAGCCATAGCGGACCACCTCAGGGCCTTCCACGGCATGGAGGTGCATCCTTCGCAGATTGTGGTCGGCCCCGGCACAGAATATCTCATCGCCCTTCTGGTCAGGCTCCTCGGAAGAAATCTCGTGTACGCCATGGAAGACCCTGGCTACCCGAGAACGGGACAGGTCTACAGAAGCCTCGGCGTGCCGACAGCCTGCGCAGCCCTCGACAGCAGCGGGGTCACGGTGGAATCTCTTGAGAATACCGGCGCCAGCGTGGCTCACGTCAGCCCCTCGCATAATTTTCCGACAGGCGTGGTCATGCCGCCGTCGCGGCGCTACGAACTCCTCGGCTGGGCAGCGAAGCGCAGTGACAGGTACATCATCGAGGACGACTACGACAGTGAATTCAGACTGTCCGGCAAACCGCTCTCAACACTGAAAAGCGTCGATGCGCTGGGCCGTGTCATCTACATGAACACCTTTACAAAGACTCTCGCCTCCACTGTGCGCATAAGCTACATGGTGCTGCCTCCCGAGCTTTCCGTCCGCTTCACCAGGGAAAATTCCTATCTGAGCTGCGCTGTATCCAACTTCGAGCAGTATACACTGGCGCGGTTCATGGAACTCGGGTCCTTCGAGACGCATCTGAACCGCATGCGCAGGCTCTGCCTCAGGAAACGCGACGCGTTCATGGCGCTCATCGCGAAAGGCCCTCTCGGAAAGCACGCTTCCGTCTCCGGACAGAACGCGGGGCTGCATTTTCTCCTGACGCTCAGGACCTCCGAAAACGATGAAACCATCGCAGAGCGGGCTCTCTCCCTCGGAGTCAGAATCGCCCCGCTCTCCCGCTTCTTCCACGATAAAAAAAGGGCTCTGCCCCACGTATTTGTCATCAGCTAC
>OIWU01001036.1_pt1 | contig 29864 bp, 25 predicted proteins | sample 1587711 | NCBI WGS metagenome assembly OIWU01 (sample SAMEA3888909, study PRJEB22519) | human gut metagenome | biome: human gut; feature: human-associated habitat; material: faeces | place: Denmark | collected 2010 | reverse complement strand
TAAGAAACCGATTCAGTTTGGTGTCGCCGGAGAACGCCGGTTGCAGTCAATAAAAATTCGAGAAAAGTTCTTGGGGGTTTGGGGGCTTCTTTCAAGAAGCCCCCAAGCGCTTCCCCGCCCCTTGCACCCCCGCGGCTGAACCCGGGCGGCATTGGCTCTATCTTGTAACAAATTCGAGAAAAGTTCTTGGGGGTTTGGGGGCTTCTTTCAAGAAGCCCCCAACGTTTCTCCTATGCTTCAGCAGGCGCAAAAAATCCGGTGCAGTATTTACAAGGGGGTGAGAAAGTGGTATACTACAGGAGAAACGGCACGGTGCCGGACAGAGAAAAGAGGGGAAGGAACCATGAACATAAAGGGAAATCGGCTGTGCGCCGCTTACGTCAACGACGGCGGCGAGGCGGGCATACGGCGCGTTTACGATGACGCAACGCGCGCGCAGACGGAGGGGCTGTTTGACATTATTCCCGGCGTATTTACGGCGGAGGACATCCGCGCGGGGCAGATACGGGACGCGCAGGTGCTGTTCTCAACATGGGGCATGCCGGTTCTGACGAGGGAGCAGTGGGCAGACGCGGCGCCCAAGCTGGAAGCCGTATTCTACGGCGCAGGCAGTGTCCGGTACTTTGCAGAGCCGCTCCTGTCCGGCGGCGTCCGCGTGTTCAGCGCATGGCAGGCAAACGGGATACCCGTGACCGAGTTCACGGTGGCGCAGATCATACTGGCAAACAAAGGATTTTACGGCGCGGCGCGGCTGTGCAGCAGGTCGCGCGCAGACCGACAGGCGGCGGAACGGTATTTCCGCTCCTTCCGGGGCAACTACGACACGCCGGTGGGACTGATCGGGTTGGGCGCCATCGGCGCGGGCGTTGCCCGGCGCCTGATGCAGGACTATCGCCTGACCGTGTACGCCTACGATCCCTTCTGCACGCAGGAGCGCGCGGCGGAGCTGGGCGTCCGGCTGGCAGATCCGGAGAAAATATTCTCCACCTGCCTGACTGTTTCCAACCACACCGCCAATATCCCCGCGACGCGCGGAATGCTGAACTACGCCCTCTTTTCCCGTATGCTGCCCAACGCAACCTTCATCAATACGGGACGCGGAGCGCAGGTAGTGGAGGAGGATCTCGTCCGCGCCCTGCGCGAGGAGCCGGGGCGCACCGCCGTGCTGGACGTGACCGACCCGGAGCCGTCCCCGGAGGGACACCCGTTTTACGGGATGGACAACGTGATCCTGACGCCGCACATCGCCGGGAGCGCCGGCGCGGAGTGCTTCCGCATGGGCGCGTGGATGCTGGACGAGGCACGCCGCTGGCTGTCCGGCGAGCCGCTGCGCTATGAGGTGACAGAGAAAATGCTGGCAACCATGGCGTAAAACGCCGCCGGACGGTACGCGTACCGCCGACTGCCTGCGCACTGTGGGCAAAACGAGGTGCCCTGTGTTTTCTTTTGTTGCGTTTCCGACACTTTCACGGATGTTGTCGGAAACACATCGCTTTTTGAAAAACTGTTTGTTGACTTTCCGACACTGTGTTGCTATAATTATATACATCCGATATGCCTTGCGGGCGTCCGTGCCTGTTTCACCGCGCGGAGAATGAGCAGAGCCTCCCGTAGGCATCATAGATAGCGGAGGATTGTATATGGCATTTTTGTCTTTGCATAACGTAAAAAAAGAGTATCACACCGGCACTGTCACCGTGCACGCCCTGGAGGACGTTTCCTTTGACGCGAACGAGGGGGAGTTTGTCGTCATCCTCGGCGCATCGGGTGCCGGCAAGACCACACTTCTGAACCTGCTCGGCGGCATGGATACAGCGACAGCCGGCAGGATCGAGCTTGGCGGAGAAAACATCGCCGCTTTTCATAAGCGGGAGCTGACCGAGTTCCGGCGCCGCGAGGTGGGCTTCGTGTTTCAGTTCTACAACCTGATGCCCAACCTCACCGCCCTTGAGAATGTGGAGATCGCCGTTGAGATCTGCGAGAATCACCTGGATCCGAAAAGCGTGCTTGAATCGGTGGGGCTGGCGGACAGACTGAACAATTTTCCCGCAGAGCTTTCCGGCGGCGAACAGCAGCGCGTTTCGATCGCCCGCGCCGTTGCGAAAAACCCGAAGCTGATCCTTTGCGATGAGCCGACCGGCGCGCTGGACTACGTCACGGGCAAGAAAATTCTGAAACTTCTGTACTCCCTGTCCCGCGAGCAGGGAAAGCTGGTGATCGTGGTCACGCATAACGCCGCGCTGAAGGACATGGCGGATAAGGTAATCCGGATCCGGAGCGGCAGGATTGAGTGTGTGGAAACAAATGCGCATCCTGTTCCGGTGGAGGGGATCGAGTGGTGAAAACCTATTTCAAAACCGTCCGGAGAATGTTCCGGCATCACCTCATCCGCCTGTTTTCGCTCATCGGGATTATCCTGATCTCCGTCGGCTTCATATCCGGCATCGGCTCACCCACCGATATGATCCGGGACAGCATGGAGAATTACTACCGGAAGCAGAATGTCAGCGACTTTATCGTCAAAAGCAAAACCGGCAGCTTTTCGGAGGAGCAGATTGCCGCTGTCAGGTCACGCTATGGCGAAAAGCACGTGAACACCGGGATGTCACTGGATATTCAGACAGGCGAAAAGCGCTCCCTGCGCCTGTACTTTCTGGATTTTGACGCGTGGAGCATCAATGTTCCGGAGCTGGTTGACGGGGAAAAAGTGACCGGGGACGGCAAAAACCTCGTTTACGCGGAGGCAGCCGACAATGTAATCAAGGGGTACTCAATCGGCGAAGAGGTGGAGATCGACCTGGGCGCGGCGTTGAAACTGCCGATGGAATACAAAATCACCGTGACCGTACAGGGGATTGTCCGGAGCCCGCTGACCTTCGGCAAAGACGGCGAACCGAGCTATAACAATCCGGAGGGCACCGAAATACCCGACAACATGGGGGAGATCGGCAAGCTGGATCTTCTGGATAACATCCTGTACTGCCCGATGTCCGTCCTGCCCGTGCCGGTCAAGGGCGACCTGTATATCACGGCGCAGGACAGGACGCTTTTCGACAGCTTTTCGGACGATTACAAGGCGTACGTGGAGGAGGAAAAGACCGCCCTTGCCGGACTTCTCGGCGATGACATCGAGGTCATCACGCTGTACGACAATTACAGCTTCAAATCCATCCTGTCCAGCGCGGACAAGGTGCGCGGCATCGGCGATATTCTGATGTTCATTTTCATTGCCGTCACCCTGCTGGTTGTCCTCTCGTCGATGATGCGGCTGATGGAGGAGGAACGCGCGCAGATCGCCTGCCTGAAAACACTGGGCTACTCCTCCTTCAGCGCTGTCATGCGGTATGTTCTGTTTGCGCTGGTCGCGCTGGTTACGGGCGGCGGAGGCGGATTCTTCGTCGGTGACGGTGTCTCCTGGCTGATGTGCTACGTGTTCGGGTACAGCTACCATATGCCGCCGATCTCGGTCGTGGTGAATCCGGGCTATTACTTCCTGTCCATCGGTGCGATCCTCGCCGTGACCGTGACCGCCGTCTTTGCCCTCGGGATGCGCATGACGGGCGACACCCCCGCCAATCTGCTGAGGCCCAAGCCGCCGAAGAAGGGCAAGCGGGTTCTGCTGGAGAATATTCCGTTTATCTGGAATCGGCTGGCGTTTCGGTACAAATCGTCTCTGCGCAACGTCCTGCGCTACAAAATGCGGTTCTTCATGATGCTCGTGTCGGTCGCGGTCTCCGCCGGACTTGTTTTCGCCGGGCTTGCGCTTCTTGATATGTGCATCTTTGACGATTTCGGCTCCTCGGCTATCATCGGGATCGCAATCGTTGTCGTTGTGTTTGCGGGACTTCTGACCGCCGTCGTCATCAACACGCTGACAACCATCAATATCAGTGAGCGGAACCGGGAGATCGCAACCCTGATGGTGCTGGGGTATCACGACCGGGAAATCTGCGGCTATATCTACCGCGAGATCTATATCAGCACGTTCATCGGCATTCTGTTCGGCTACCCGGTCGGGATCGGGCTGGCGACGTTGGTCTTCAAAACCATCGGATTCGGCACGGTCGGCGGGGTCAGCTGGTTCATGTGGCTGCTTGTGCCGGTCATCGTGTTCGGTTTCACCCTGCTTGTCACGCTGTTGCTGAGACCGAAGATCGTAAAAACCAGGATGAATGAAAGCCTGAAAGCAGTCGAATAAAGGGCATCCCTGCGGCATCCCTGCCTATTCGCCGTGCGATGCATTTTCAGAGGCGCCCTGAAGGCAAAAGCGACCGCTCCCACCGGACGGGTGGAGGGCGATCGCTTTTGTGGTATGGTGCGGTATGCGTCCGGCTGTCTGCGGGCTATTCCCAGTCCGAATTCTCAATTTCCGCCGCCATGAGCCCCATTTTGAGAACCAGCTCAGAAAACTTTTTCGCGCTGACGGGAAAATCCTCCTCTATCCATGCGCCGAGCAGTCCGATAACGCCGCTGACGATAAAGACATACTCATACTTGGCAAGCCGTTCGCTGTTGGCTCTGGACAGGATGCGGTACTTTTCCAGCACCGCGTCGATCAGCCTGCGGTTGAACGCCCGGTTGTCGGATTGCAGAATCAGGATGCGGAACATCCGGCTGTTCTCCTCTATGTATGAGAAAAAGCGTTCCAGTATATCGACAAACTGCTTGTCCGTGGTGATCTCGGACGGCATATCCGACAGGACCGGAATCTGATCCATGACGTCGTTCTCAATGTCATGCCGCAGGGCTATGGTGTCCTCGTAGTACATATAGAAAGTGGAGCGGTTGACATCCGCGACCTTGCATACGTCCGTGACAGAGATTTTTTCGGAAGGGTTGCTTCCCAGAAGCTCAAGATAAGCGTCCTTTATGAGCTTTTTGGTCATGCGGACGCGCCTGTTATCTGCCATTGTATGTGTTTTCCTCCATTCAAAAGCAGTGTCGGCGGAATACTGCCTGTTGATATTCCGACACTGTGTCTGTATACCTTATTATAGCATACGGTTTCCGGTCTGTCAATATACGTAGCAAAGCGAGAGGGCGGGATGGCTCCCGCCTTGCCCGTGCGACCGGCAGGATGCCGGCATGCCGAAAAAATGCGCGGGTATATCTTGCAAACCGGTCGGAAACGTGCTATAATGAATCCGCAGGCGGAACCGTTGCCGGCGGGATGCGCCGAAGCCCGGTGCCCCTGATACGCAACCCGAATTAAGCGGAAAGGAATGTACCGATATGCCTACTTTCCAGAGCTCCCCCCTGAATCCTGCCATTTCGTGGCTGTTCCTCGGCTATTTTCTCGTCCTCTTTGCCGAACGGGTGCAGAGTCTTGCGCGCATCTGCCGCACATCCTTTGCGGCGCTGTACCGGACGGGCTTTGACGGCTTCGTCGATACGTTGACGGTTCTTTCGCTGGTCGCCACGGTGCTTCTTTTGGCGTTCGGCTGTAGGGGCTACTGGCAGTCCCTTGTCAATCCTGCCGTCATCCCGGATTATTCCATGCTGACGGTCACTGCCGGTGTCATGCTGGTATCGGGCATGCTGCACACGGAATACACGGTCGCGCCGGTTCAGTTCGTTTCGTACGGTATGCTGATTATTGCCATGGTTCTGCGCACCATGCAGACCGCGGCTGGCGTCGATCATCCCGGCATGGTCTGGTACTCGCTCGCCTTCCTGACGGTCTTCTCGATGGCAATCCCCGTCATGTATCGTGCGGAAATTGCCCATGCCACGCTCTTTCACGTGATAGAGGCGATTGTGGCGCTGGCGTTGGTCGCCTGCTTTACATGGATGCTGCGGGATCTGTTCCTGGGGCAGGGGCACGATCTTTTGCGCTGGGTTCCCATGCTGATTGCCGCGGTCGGGGATGCCGTGATCCTGGCGATGCGCTGGAAGGAAACCGTCAACACCTTTGTCCTGATCTTCGTGATCCTGTCGGCGGTGGTATTTGCGGTTGGCAAGGTACTGTTTGCGGCACAACTGCTGTGACCGCTGTCCAAATCGCTGACGGACGGTGCCGGGATTCTCGGCGCAAAGAAGTTTTTTGCAGTTGCAACTGTCGGTTGACATATTGAATGGTCCGGATTGGTTGTTCGCAACTCCCCAAAATGCTATACTATGAGCATAACAACGCAAGCAATGGGAGGATGAATATGATTTTTGCCGATAAGCTGATTTTGCTACGAAAGAAGGCAGGTTGGTCGCAGGAGGAGTTAGCCGAGCAAATGGACGTAACGCGACAATCCGTTTCAAAATGGGAGGGTGCGCAGTCTGTTCCCGACTTAGACAAAATGATACGTCTTTCCGAGCTGTTCGGAGTAAGTACGGATTATTTGCTGAAGGACGAAATGGAAGATGTCGAGCACATAGGTTCGTCCAAGGACACGCCGTCATTAAAGCGGGTATCCATGGAGGAAGCCAACGCGTTTCTTTCTGTAAAAGGCAGAACAGCCAAAACGATTGCGTATGCCGTTTTTTTGTGCATCCTGTCTCCGATAGCTCTTTTGATATTGGCTGCAATCAACCAAAGCACGGCAGGTGCTCTGAGCGAAGGGGTTGCTTGCGGAATCGGCATGATCGTTCTGATTATTCTGGTTGCGATAGCCGCCGTACTGTTTGTATCGAGCGGCAGTCAAACCGCCCCCTTTGCCTATTTGGAAAAAGAGACCTTTGAAACCGAGTATGGCGTGAGTGGCATGGTTAAGGAACGCAAAGCGCAATACAAGGATTTGCACGCAAAAAACCAGATAGCGGGAACCTGCCTGTGTATTACTGCCCTGATTCCACTCTTTGTCGGAGTACTCGTTGATGCCGATAACGACCTGTTCCTGATGGGTATGCTTTCGCTTTCATTTCTCCTTGCGGGCGTAGGGGTGATGTGCTTTGTCAGGACGGGGATTATATGGGCGAGCTATGAGAAGCTTCTGCAGGAGGGCGAATACTCTGAAGAGAATAAGGGGAAAAGCTCATTTTCATCTGCTGTATATACGACATACTGGATACTGGCAACAGCGGTTTATCTGGGATACAGTCTGTCATCCAATAATTGGGGACGGAGTTGGATAATTTGGGTTGTTGCCGGGGTACTGTTCCGCGCTGTCGTTGCAATTACGGATGCTTTTGAGAAAAAATCAAAATGATATCAGAAGGGATTGGAGTAAACTTATGTACATTTACAAAACAGAAATTTTAACGGTCGGCACAAAATGGTTTTCGGACAAGGCAGATGCAGCAGATATTGCGATGCTGGATAAGCTGTTGAATGAGAGAGCCGCCGATGGCTGGGAGCTTGTCACATACGATTACATGGCAACGTCCGCTCAGATCAAGGGTGCCTTCGTTGTTACTTTCAGAAAAGAAAAGGCGTAACCGGAGGTTATCCGGCAAGAGAGAGACAACAGAACGGAACGAGAATAGAAAAAAGCCTTGAAAACCCAGTGTTTTCAAGGCTTTTTGGCTGTCAACGGCGGGCAAAAGGTCGCCTTTGCCGGTCGAAAACAGGGCAGGCGTCCACGGGGAGTTGAACCCCGAAAATGCTCCGGATTGCAACAGGATTTTCCAATGTTTTTCTGCCGGAGTAGCAAATCCTTGTATTCTTGTTACTCTTCAGATATACTTAAGGTATCTTCACTTCAGGATCAGAACCTTGACATTCGGCATTTCCGTATGTATGCGCGGAGCCGTTGTCATGACGTGACACAACTCATTCACCTTGATGGTATACGCCGTTGTTCCTGCTCTATCATCCCCGTGAACATCCTCGGTGCAGAATTCCATGCATGAAACCGTGCGATGAGAAAGCATATCCGACACAAATCTTTCCAAGTCAATCAGGCGACTATTTTCGATGCCAACAAAATCGTGTTGCCCTATCCAAATGCCGTCATATATATCACAGCATTCATTACTGGTCGGATCGTCTGTAATTTCGTAGATCAGGCTATTCCCTGCCAAGCAGTCAGGCAGATCCATTTTTTGCAGACAATACTGCGGTACATTTGAGCCTAAATTCAGTCCGAATCGATGTGAAATTGCTTTTGCCATCATGTCATACGCAATTTCCTGCAGTTCCCTTTTATTTTGTTTTTCGCAGAAAATAATCTTTCCGTAAATCAAGGTATTGGGCATATGGTTTCACCTCGTGTAATATCTGATTGAATCTTCCTTATACGCCGAGAGGGCGAAAATCGGCTCCAACGCAGCGTTACCGGATCCGGCGCACCTCACCCCCGACCGGAGCTCCGGTTCGTGCGGAGGCGATCACGCGATCCACGGCGGTGGGGGCTTCCACGGTGAAGAGGAAGTGTCGGTTCAGAATGCCGTTACGGGTCAGCACGTCCGTCCGGTCGGTCATCGAGACAGGCAGACTGTTGAAAACCTGATTGCGGTGTCCGGCACAGCGCAGGACGGGGAATTCCGCCCCGGTACGGTCGCGCAGGACAGCCTCTCCGCGGCGGCAGGCGGCGCAGGAAGCGCCGGCTCCGCCGTCCGGCAGGTGCGGATCGGAGGAACCGGGGTACAGCTCCCGGATGACGCATTTTTCAAGCAGCATGAGGGGAATCCGTCCGTACACGACGGCAGAGGAGCCGGGAAAACTCCGGCACAGGTCGCGCAGGCGCGGCAGAGTCAGCTCGGGCGACAGGATCACGCCGCAAAGCGGAAGTCCCGTGATTTCGCGGCACAGCAATGCCTGCATCCGTGCAGCGGCACGGTTGGTCACGTTCAGGCGCAGACAGCCGTACAGGCGGACGTTTGTCTGCCCGGTCAGCCCCGCATCCGACAGCGCGTTGCGCACAATCTCCCAGTGCCCCGGATTGCCGACAAGCAGGTCGCGCGCCCCCGCACGCAGGGCGGCAGTCAACGCATTCCGCACATCCCCCGCCTCGCGGTCGGGAATCACGGGCGGCAGGGCAACGCCGGACGCCCGCCCGGCATCCGTCCACGCCGCAAGGGGCAGAAGGCGAACCGAAAAAAAGTTCGCCGCCGCAGCGGTAATCTGCTCCGGACGTTCAAAAGAGGCGGTGTATGCCGGCTCCGCGGACGCCCCGCCGTCCGGCACGGGCTCTGCGGCGGATGCCGCCGCGATCACTCCGTCCAGCGCCTCCGGCGGCAGACTGCCCGCTGACGGATCCGGCATCCGGGCGAGCCGCGCGTCGGTCAGCGCATCCAGCGCAGCCCGGCGCAGGGCGTTGAGATGTGCGGGCGGTACTGTCAGCCCGCCGTCAGACACAACCGTGCATCCCCCCGCCGACAGGCGGTACGGCGTGCCCCCCATGCGGGACAGCCGGCGCTCCGCCCCGGACGCAGTCAGAGCGGCGGTCGGCTCTGCGGCGGCAGTCGGGATGTCCCCCGTTACGGTAACAGTTGCCGTTGCTGTTGCTGTTACTGTTGCCGCCTCTGCTTCTGCTGCCGGGATCGTCCCGCTCCCCTGTCGGAACAGCGGCGCCGTCATGGTCAGCGCGGCAGGCTGTCCCGCGCACAGCGTCAGCGTAGCGCCGACCGGGAGCCAGCCGGGCGCACGCGCCGGATTCAGTCGGGCGGCGGCGGTTTTTTCGGCGTCTGCCGAGCGCGCCTTGTCCGCCTCGGAGCGCACACCCGTCATGCTGTGGTCAATGCGTCCCGTAAAATACCCATCGGTGAAGCCGCCGCGCGAGAATAGGGCGGCGAGAAATCCGAGCTCCTCCCGGTCGGCGGCACGCCGTTCGTCCAGAAGGCGGCGGAATATGCCTGTAACACCACCCACGTAGGCAGGACTTTTCATGCGTCCCTCAATCTTGAGTGACGCAACGCCCGCCCGGATCAGCTCCGGAATGTGCGCGGCAAGCGACAGATCCTTCAGGGAGAGCGGATAGCACGCACGCCCCCGCAGATCCCGGTAGGGCAGGCGGCAGGGCTGGGCGCATTCGCCCCGATTGCCCGAGCGCCCCCCGACCAGCGAGGAGAACAGGCATTGCCCGGAGTGGCAGACGCACAGGGCGCCGTGCACGAACACCTCTACCTCCAGCGGACCGTCCGCCACCGCCGCGGCAAGGTCGCAAAGGCGCGTCTCCCGCGCGATGACAAAGCGGGAAAAGCCATGGGGGGCAAGCGCCCGTCCCATGGCGGCATTGTGTCCCGAAAGCTGGGTGCTGGCATGCAGGGGAAGCCCCGGCAGGGCGCGGCGGATGCAGGCGGCTGCGCCGAGGTCGGCGATAATCAGTCCGTCCACCCCTGCCGCCGCCGCGCCGTAAGCGGCGCGCACCGCGTCAGGCAACTCGCGGTCGTACACCAGCGTGTTGAGCGTCAGGTACACCCGCCCGCCCCGCGCGTGGGCGTAGGTGACCGCCGCCTCCAGCTCGCGGCTGTCGAAATTGTGCGCACTCATCCGCGCGTTGAAGGCGGAGCCGCCCAGATACACGGCATCTGCCCCGGCGCAGAATGCCGCCTCCAGTGCCTCCGGCGACCCCGCCGGAGCCAACAGCTCGGGCAGGCGTGTCGGCGCGGAATCAGACCTCATCAAAGGAAAGCAGGTCGAACATTCCGCCTGTCTTGCGGCGCTCGCGGGATGCGGCGGGATCCTCCGGCACGGCGGTGTCGGGGTTGGGAGCGGCTGTTCCGTTCCCGCTGTCGCCGTACTGCGCATCGGCAACCTGCCGCAGGAATTCCTTGGCGGAAACCGGCTTGGCAGCCACCGGCGCAGGCTCCTCCTGCGGCGCACCGTCCTTTTCCTTGTCGGTGAGCAGGGACCGGAGCAGCTCGTTCTCGCTCCGCAGCTTGCCCATCTCGTCATTCAGCTCCTGGTTCTTGGCGCGGAACACCTTCAGCACCTCATCGTACTTGGCGGTAAGCTGCTCCAGCTCGGCAAGGCGATCCTGATTCGCCAGCCGCTCGGCACAGAATTCCAGCGCGCACAGCAGTGCCGCCTCGTTCCGGGTGCAGCTGCGGCTGTTCAGGTATATTTCCCGCATCTTGCGGTCCACGATACCGGAAATTTTGTCCACCTCTTTCTGGGGGGCTTCCGACAGAACATCCAGCTGGATGTCGGCGATTGTCAGCGCGTACTTGTTCTTCATACCATCCGTCCTTTCATCCCACCGCGCGGAAAAATCCGACGCACGGCGCAGAATATACAAAATGTACTTGAAATCCGGGCATTCCGGGAGTATAATAGAAGCGGATTTTTCTATCTCGCCCCTATTATAATACAAAACGGCGGATTTGAAAAGAGCTTTTCGGTAAATTTTCAGCGACGGCGCGGTTTTTCTTTCGCAAGCCGGCGCTCTGCCCCGGAAGGAGGAGTCCCATGCGTCCCTATATCTGTATCAGCCATGCGTCTGCCGATGCCGACGCGGCACAGCGCTTTCTGCGCGAACTGACCCGGTACGGTTTCCGCTACGAGGCGCCGGACGAATCCGTCCCGCGCCGGGAGCGGGAGGCGTGTCTCCTGAACGCCGAAGCTGTCATCGTCCTGACCTCCCCCGCCGCCGCCGAATCCGGCATCTGCGCGGCGGATATCCGCCTGTTGTTGGGACGGGGACGGCAGGTACTGTGCGTCAGTCTGGAAGAAAACGCCCTGGACAGCCGCTTCTGCTCCGACCGGGAGGAGAACGCCGAGCGCATCGTGTACCCGGCGGGCGAAGCGCCCGACCGCGGTCGGGTGGCAGACTATTTCCATCGCCTGTACCTCAAACGGCTGTGCCGGTGCACGGGGGCTTTTTCCGCCGTGCGCTGTGTGGACGATGCGGGCGGGCGGCTGATCCGGCTGGCGGTGCTGGCGTACCGGGTATGCTCCGGGGAGAAGTTCACGCGGCGGGACGAGTATGCCGCCGCCGTGCAGGCGGTCGGCGATCTGGCGGACATCTACCGCACCGGGAAAATGGTGCCCATGCTGGAGAGCGAGGCGGTGGCGTGGCTGGAGCGCGGCGCCGCGCTGGGACAGCCGGAATCCATGCTCCGGCTGGCTGAATGGAAGATCACGGGCGGTGCCGTGCGCCGCGACCCCGCCGGGGCGCTGGCACTGTTCCGCCGCGCCGCCGACGGCGGGGACGTCCGGGGACTGTATCAGGTGGGGCGGTGCGCGCTGGAGGGCATCGGCATGATGCGCGATCCGCAGGCGGCGGCGGACGCCTTCGCCCGCGCGGCGGCTGCCGGGTACCTCCCTGCCCGCTACCGGCTGGGACTGCTCCGCCGGGACGGCGCAGGCGTTCCGGCCGACTGGTACGGTGCGGCGTTCGACCTGTACGCTGCCTGCGCCGAGCTGACCGGCTATCGCCCGCCCGACACCGACATCAACGCCCCGCAGGCGCAGGGGACAGCCGTGCGTCCGGTCGAGCCGCGCCCGATCCGCGCGCAGGGCAAGGCGCGCCGGGTGGTATCCATGCGCAAGATGCGGGAGGACAGGCTGGGCAGACTGCTGTTCGGTTCCGGCGATGCCCGCCCGGCGATTGCGTCCGCCACACCCGCACAGCGTGCGGCGGCAGACGGGGAACGGCGGCGCCGGATCCGGGACTGCATGGCGCGGAACCGCCGCCGGCGGGTTGGCATCGCCGACAGCCAGCGGCTGGATGCCGCACTGTCCGCCGGCGTGATGCCGCATTCCGGAGACGGCTGGAGCGACTGGGATCCGTCTGCGGCGGCGTATGCGCTGGGGCGGATGCTGGAGAGCGGCTGCAGGGCGGCGAACTGCCAGCCGATGCCGCTGCACGCACTGCATTGGTATCGGCTGGCGGCGGCACGCGGGCACGGCGGCGCCGCCCTGCGGTTGGCGGAGTGCTACCGGCTGGGCTTGGGCATACCGCGCGACGGGAACGAGGCGGTGCGCCTGTACCGCGTTGCCGTGCGGCTGGGAGACCCGGAGGCGCAGTTCCGGCTGGGCGTCTGCTGTGAGCAGGGTCTGCACACGCGGCAGGATGCCGCCGAGGCGGCACGCTGGTACGCCGAGGCGGCAAAGAGCGGCTACGCGCCGGCGCAGAATAATCTGGGCGGCTGTTACGAGCGCGGCGCGGGTGTCCGGCAGGACATGAGCAGTGCGGTGGAATGCTACCGCCGGGCGGCGCAGGCAGGCATCCCGGAGGCGGCGTGCCGTCTCGGGCTGTGCTTTGAGCGCGGCACGGGCGTCCGGAATGACGCCGCGCGGGCGCTGTCCCTGTACGAACAGGCGGCGCGGGCAGGGCATCCGTATGCCATGTACCGGCTGGGACTGTGCTATGATTGGGGGCGCTCGGTGCAACCGCAGTTTGCGCGCGCGGCACAGCTGTACGCGAAGGCGGCGCAGGCAGGCGTGCCGGAGGCGGCGTATGCGCTGGGACTTTGCTGTCGGGACGGCAGAGGCGTCAGCCGCGACGGCGGGCTGGCGTTCTCGTGGTTTGCCGCGGCGGCGGCAGGCTGTGCGCAGGGCGCACTGGAGGCGGGACTGTGCCTGCTGGAGGGGCAGGGCGCCATCCGCAAGCCGGAGGAGGCGATGCGGTACTTTGCCGAGGCGGCGGCATCCGCGCCCGACGCGGGCGGAACCGCGCCGTGGCAGGACAGTCTGCCGGCAGCGCCGGTCGGCGCAGAGGAGCTGTACGGCGGCACACCGGATCCCGCTCCCGCCGCCGCGCCTGCCCGCGCCGATCATGGAGGTGACCTGCCCCCGGCGGCGCTCAGCGCGACCGAAACGGCGGCAGAGGCACTGTACCGGCTGGCTTACTGCCGGCTGGCAGGCATAGGCGCGCGCAACGCAAGCGGATCGGACGGCACCGCATCGGCGGAGGAGCTGCTGACGCGCGCCGCCCGTCTGGGCAGCGGCAAGGCTTGCCTTGCGCTGGGCGATCTGTGCGCGGCGGGCAGGTCGGCAGACAGGGAGCAGGACGCGGCGGACGCCTCGGTGGTCTGGTACCGCCATGCCCTGCATTGCCCGTACACACCGACAGCCGGCGCGGACAAAGCCTGCGCCGAGGCGCGGCTGAGGCTGGCGCAGGACTGCTTCCGGCGCGCGGAGCTCTGCGCCGACGCGCCGGAAGCGGACGCATGGAACCGGCGCGGTTGGTCCTACCTGACCGGCGCCGCCGAGGGCGGCAGTGCCGAGGCGCTCATCCGGATGGCGGAATGCGCCTATCGGGGTATCGGCACGGTCTGCAAGCCGTCCATGGCGAAGGCTCTGCTGGAGGGCGTGCGGCGGCGCTTCAGCAACCGGTACGACAGCACGGTCTGCCTGTGGCTGGGCGATTTTTCCCTTTTGGATATCGGAACCGCAGTCCCCGTTTCCGCAACGCCGGATACGGCTGCAGTCCGGGACGCCGACCGCCGTCGCCGTGCGGCGGCGCTGTACCGGCAGGCTGTCGCCGCTCCGGCACCGCCCATGCGGGAGGGTATCCTGTATGCGGCAGGCGCCGCGTCCGGCGACAGTCGGCAGGAGCGCGCCCGCGGGGAAGCCATGTACCGGCTGGCACTGCTGGAGGTGTCCGCCCCCGAGGTGACGGACGGCGGGGCGGAGGACCGTCCCTTTGCCTGGCTGTGCCGGGCGGTGCTCGCGGGACATCCCGCCGCGCGGCGGGACTTTGCCCGGATGCTGGCGCGGGCGACCGCGCAGGAGGAGGACAGCCGCCGGGAACTGGAGGAGGCGTGGCAGGCACTGCGCGAGAAGTCCGGCGACACCGGAAAGCGCGGCGCGCGGTTGGCGCATGCCCTCTGGGAGCGCACCGGGGAATTTGCCCGGCAGGATCCGACCGTATGGATGCGGGCGTACTATGCTGCCCTGTCGCCCGTGCCGGAGCCGTTCCGGTACACGGACGAGTCCTGCGATCTGTCCCGCGCGGCGAACGAGGAGGATACGGCGTACACCCGCGCCGCTGTCACGCCCCGCATGGATGCCGAGGCGATGTACTATCTGGGTGAGTGCCTGTTCCGCGGATTGCACATACCCGCCGACCGCGCCGCGGCTGTCCTCTGCTACCGGCAGGCGGCTGCCTACACGCCGGGACGCGGCGAACCGGTCTGCCGGGACGCGCTGTGGGCGCAGTACAGCCTGGGCTGGTGCCTGGTACGGGGTGTCGGATGTCCCGGCGACCCGCGCGAGGGCGTGGCGTGGCTGAGCCGCGCATCCAGGTACCACGGGCAGGCGGCATATATGCTGGCGGAATGCTACGAGCGCGGCATCGGGGTGGATGTGCCGGATACCCGCAGTGCCGTCACCTACTACCGCCGGGCACTCAAGCTGGGCTACCGCCAGGCGGCGGTCGGCGTGGCGGCAATGGAAAAAGCCCTGCGGAGCCGGGAATAATACAGGAGAACGAATACACAATGGAGAATCAGAATCAGGAAAAGGCTGCCCGGGCAATCGGGCGCGTGGCGGTGATCGGCTGCGGCAGGTGGGGTTCCCTCATCACGTGGTATCTGTCGGCGTGCCGGGGGCTGGACGTGACGCTGTACGGTCGCCCGGACTCCGCGCATATGCAACGCTTCCTGCGCGAACGGCGGAACGACCTGCTGACGCTGCCGGACAGCGTGCAGCTGTCCACCGATCTTGCATCGGCACTGGAGGGACGGGAGGTCATCGTCATATCCATCGGGGCGCAGGGACTGCGCGGGCTGATGGAGGAGCTGCGCCCGCTGGCACTGCGCGACCGCATTGTCGTGCTGTGCATGAAGGGCGTAGAGGCGGACACCGGACTGCGCCTGTCCGAGATTGCGGGCGCGGCGCTCGATCCGTCCTGCCGCATAGCGGTCTGGGTCGGTCCCGGTCATGTACAGGAATTCTATGCAGGCATCCCCAACTGCATGGTCATCGACAGCGCGGACGGGGAGGTCAAGCGGCGGTTGGTGAACGCTTTTTCCGGCGATCTGATCCGTTTCTACTATGGAGAGGATCTGCTGGGCAGTGAAATCGGCGCGGCATCCAAAAATGTCATCGGCATTGCTGCCGGGATGCTGGACGGCATGAAGCTGACGACGCTCAAGGGGGCGCTGATGTCGCGCGGGACACGCGAAATTGCCCGCCTGATCCGCGCGATGGGCGGAAATGAGCTGTCTGCTTACGGGCTGTGCCACCTCGGCGACTACGAGGCGACCGTGTTCTCGCCCTTCAGCCACAACCGGGCATTCGGCGAGGCATGGGTCACGCACAGACCGTACACCGAGCTGGCAGAGGGCTACGCCACCGTGCGCGCCATGTGCCTGCTGGGCGACCGGTACGGCGTGGATCTGCCCATCTGCCGGGCGGTGTACCGCATCCTTTACGAGAACGCAGACCCGATCGCGGAACTGCAGACGCTGTTCTCCCGCCACGTAAAAACGGAATTCTATTTCTGAGGTTCCGGCAGGCTGCGTGCCGTGCGAAAGGCAGGAGGGCATCCGTTGCGGCACGGAACCGTGCGGCTGACACCCGCGGGGCGCCTGACAGAAAAGGCAGGGTTGACACGGTAGCGTGTCAACCCTGCTGACGGGTTCAGCGTCGCCTGCCGGTTGTCGGACCGGAAGTGGCATTGCCGTTGTTCGGCTTTGCCGTGGCAGGCGCCCCGGTGGCGGGCGCCGTCGTGGCGGCGCCGGGATCGGGAGTCGTTGCGGGAAGTGTGGCGGGCTCCGTGGGCGTGTGTGTCGCCGGTGCGTGCGTCGTGGAGGGCGCCACCGTGACGGTCGCGGGCTTGCCGGCAGAGCTGTCGGTTTCGGTGCCGTTGCCGCCGCAGGAGGCGAGCAGCAGCGTTGCCGTCAGTGCCGCCGCGCCGGTTGTCAGCAGTCCTGCCGCCAGGAGACTGCCTCTTTTTCTGTTTCGTCTCATAGTATGACCATACCTTTCTTTTTGTGGCATAAAAAGCCTGAGGGAGCCGTCCGGGCGCCATGCGCCGCACGGGAAGACAGACGGCTCTATGGGTAGTATGCGCCGCGCACGATGTAAAAAGCATAGCAATGCATGGAAAATTCCGTCATTGGGCACGCGACGCCCGCCGCAGGCGATGTCGGCGGAACGCCGACATCCGCGGAGTCTGGGACGGGGATCTGGGACGGGGAAAGGAAACTTTATTCCGCCAATCAGAAATATTTCCGGGAAACCTCTTGACAAACTCCGGGAAATCGTGTATAATCTATTCGTTGTCGATTGGCGGCTGGATGATGTTGCCGATCGGTAAGATGCGAGGGTGGCGGAACTGGCAGACGCGCACGTTTGAGGGGCGTGTGGTTCACACCATACGGGTTCGATTCCCGTTCCTCGCACCACCGTTTCACGGAGCGAGGGTTTCGTGAACGGGTATGCGGGCATGGCGGAATTGGCAGACGCGCTAGATTCAGGTTCTAGTCGGGGCAACTCGGTGGAGGTTCAAGTCCTCTTGCCCGCACCACCAAAAAGCCTTGAAAACAATGAGTTTTCAAGGCTTTTTGGTCTACAGTCTGAAGCGGCACCCAATCGTTCCGATTGGGTGCCGCTTCAGATTTACCATCAACCTTTGATCCTTAATCAAGGATTTGACGGCGTGGTAGATGTTGATTGCAGAACGCTCTTTATGGTTGCCATAATCTCATGAAACAACTTTTGCGCCATGTCTTGGTTTTCTTGATCCTGCAGGTTCGGAGAAGCAACAGGAGTCTTACTAAAAATCCTATGATTCGCCCACTTGCTAACCAAGCAATACAGACTTCGATCCAAATGCCACGGATGGCACGCTACAATGCCGATATCACAGCAACGTCTTTCAAAGAAAGTAACGCCGTTCCATACAGAGCCAATCCTATCGCCTTCTGTCCAAATTCCAACAAGTATACCATCAATCTCTAAGACCACAGAGAATTCGCCTTTTGGCAACGGCTGCTTTTTCGCCCAAGCCTTTTCCAACTGATTGAGTCGTGCATGGTCAGAGCAATAAACAACACGAACCGAATGCGGCGGTTGCGGCAGATTCAAAAACCAACCTATCAGGTACTTCAAAGAAGTGGTTTTACCGCAGTTGGCATTTCCGGATAAGAAAATCAGTTTTTTCATAGCAGTTTTTTCTTTCTGTAATTAAAGTTTATACCAGTACCAGTAATTGCTACCGGAGTTTCTAAAAGTGGTTGCATTTTTCGTCGGATCTGAAACATCCACGACCGTACCACCTGATTTGTTTGTCCAGTCCGCTTCGTTCGTTGTTGTATACCAAGTCGAAGTATCCTCAAATGTGATACTTGTCAGACGGCTACAACCGAAGAACGCAACATAGCCAATACTTGTCACGCTGTCCGGGATCGTGATACTTGTCAGCCCGCTACAATCGTAGAACGCTAAATTGCCAATGCTTGTCGCGCCGTCCGGGATCGTGATACTTGTCAGACTGCTACAACCGAGGAACGCAGAATCGCCAATACTTGTCACGCCGTTCGGGATCGTGATACTTTTCAAACTGCTACAACGGTAGAACGCAGAATTGCCAATACTTGTCACGCCGTTCTGGATCGTGATGCTTGTCAGCCCACTGCAACCGCAGAACGCATCATCGCCGATACTTGTCACGCCGTCCGGGATCGTGATACTTTTCAAACTGCTACAATTCCTGAACGCATCATTGCCAATACTTGTCACGCTACCATCTGGTGGAATTTCACTATTTCTGCACCCTAAAATTAAAGTTTTACATTGGGTTTCGATTAAGCAATTTTTGAAAGAATGGTAGACCTTATTGCCTTCAGCCACAACAATACTTGTCAATCCGCTACAATCAGAGAACGCATAATCGCCAATGCTTGTCACGCCACCCGGGATCGTGATACTTGTCAGACTGCTACAACACCAGAACGCATAATCGCCAACGCTTGTCACGCCATCCGGGATCGTAATACTTGTCAGACTGCTACAACCGGAGAACGCAGAATAGCCAATGCTTGTCACGCCACCCGGGATCGTGATACTTGTCAGACTGCTACAAAAGTAGAACGCATAATGGCCAATGCTTGTCACGCCATCCGGGATCGTGATACTTGTCAGACTGCTACAAAAGTAGAACGCATAATCGCCAATGCTTGTCACGCCATCCGGGATCGTAATACTTGTCAGACTGCTACAAAAGTAGAACGCAGAATTGCCAATCTCCGTTACATAATCAGGAATAATATATTCTGTTGCCGATTTATCTTTTACACCGGATATGACGCAGGAGCTTCCGTTAATCTTAAAGATAAACACATCGTTTTCTTTCCATCGCGCCTCAAGGTTTCGATCGCTCATTTCAATTGTAAACGTATACTCCAATGATGTCGTCAGACGTGTTCCGTTTTCATACCAACCGAGAAAGATATGTGTAATGTTGGTCTCGGCTTTTACTGTGACCTCAGAATGATACGGGTATGTTCCGCCGCCGCTCACGCTTCCCGCTTCGGAAAGATTCTTTCCAACGCTGACGTTGTATTCATTCTGTCTCCAACGAGCTGTCAAGGTCATATTTTGGGTCACCTCGAAGGAATAATCGGCTTTATCGGATATGAAATTGTCGCCCGTATACCATCCAATAAATGTATATCTTTCCTTGGTTGTTGCCTTTATTGTAACAGTTTCTCCGTAGTCGTAGATTCCTCCTCCGGCAACTTCTCCCGCATCCGAATTGTCACGATTCAGAATGATCGTAAATTGTTTCAGTTTCCATTCGGCATAAAGCCTCTCCGCTTCGCCTGCGTAGTCGGTCGGGTTGACGGCGTCCCCCGCAAAGGCGCTGTTATCGTACCATGCGAGGAAGGTATAGTGCTCGTCCTCCATCGCCAAGGCCAGGTCGGCGCAGCCTTTCAGCATTCCGGACGGAATGGACTTCACGCTGTGCGGAATCGTGATTTTTTTTAGATAGGTAAAACTATATATCGCTAAATAGTCCACCTGCTCGGTTCCGTCCTCAAACACGATCTCCGTAATTTTCGGTCGGTTCGCCTCTTCGAACGGTTCAAACAGCCCCTCCGGCAAAACCGCCCCTGCCGCAATCGTCAGCCTGATTCCCGTTCCGCCGAGTCCCGCGCGGCAGAAGGTATAGTGCGTTTTCCCCAGATCTCTGCCGATTTTGGAAGCATAGAAAATCTCGTTCAGCTTTTCACAGTGATAGAAAGCCGAATTTCCGATGTCCGTCAGATTTCCGAGAATCTCCAACTTCTCCAATCCATAGCAGAAACTGAACGCCGAGTTCCCGATCTGCGTAATTCCGCTGTGAAGCGAAACCGACTTCAGCGATTCGCAATACTGGAAGGTAATATTGTTGATTGCGGTCATATTTTTCGACAGCTTCACCGTTTCAAGCGCCTCCGCATGGCGGAATGCGCCGTTTCCGACCAGCGTCACACTGTCCGGCAGTTCAACCGAAACAAGCCCGGTGCATCTGTCAAAGGCAAACGCGCCAATCTCGGTTACCCCGTTTTCAATTGTCAGATCGGTAAGCGCAATGCATCCTGCAAACGCATTACTCCCAACGGTTTTGATCTTTCCGTGAATCCGGATTTCTTTCAGTGATGTACAATCGGAAAAAGTGGATTCTTCAATCTTCGTCACGCTTTCCGGAATGACGATCTCCGTCAGCGCCGTGCACCCGGCAAACGCAGATGCGCCAATCACTTCAATGTTGCTCGGAATCGTGATCTTTTTCAGATTCGTATTGTTCCGGAACGCATTGCTTTGAATCCCGATTACGCGAAGTCCATCGTAAATTGCGGGAATGGTGTATTCCGTTGCGTTCCCGTAATATCCGGTCACGATATAAAAGCTGTCGTTCAATGTCAGCGCAAAATTCAGTCCGGACGGAATCACTTTCTCCTTTACCGTCACCGTGCAGGTCGCGGTCTTGCCGTTGGAGGTTGTGACCGTAACCGTTGCAGTTCCCACGCCGACAGCCGTCACCACCCCGTTTTTCACCGTAATAACCAACGCGTCGGACGAACGCCATGTTACCGTTTTAACCGTTGCATTCGCAGGCGTCACCGTTGCGGTCAGCGTTGCGCTTCCGCCGACCGACAGCGAAAGTTCTGTCTTATTCAGCGTGACCCCCGTAACGTCAACCGTCGGAACGCTTACCGTCACCGTGCAGGACGCAGTTTTGCCGTTGGAGGTCGTCGCAATCACCACCGCCGTTCCCGCCTTCTTTGCGGTCACGATTCCGTTTTCAACCGTTGCAACCGCCGTATCCGAGCTTGTCTATGTTACGGTTTTGTCCGTTGCGTCGGCAGGCATAACGGCAGCAGTCAATACCTCCGTATCTCCGACAACCAACGACAGAGCCGGCTTGTCAAGAGAAATGCCCGAAACCGCGACCGTTGAACTCGTTACGGTGACCGTGCAGATTGCGGTCTTGCCGTTGGAAGTTGTCGCGATAATCACCGCTGTCCCCACTCCGGCTGCAGTAACCGTCCCGTTGACTGCCACGGCAACCGCAGGATTGGAAGACGAGTATGTAATGCTTTTATCGGTCGTATTGGATGGCAGTACCGTTGCGACCAACGCCACAGTGTCTCCGACCGTCATCGTGACAGCCGTCTGATCGAACGAAACCGTTTCAGCAGCGATCTCGGGCGTCCGCGTTTCCTCCGGCTTGAATGCGGCATCCGTTACCGTTGCCTTTCCCGATGTTTCGGCAGGCGTATCACTTCCCTTGTTGCAACTTGTCAGAATAACGCCCGAGAGCATGATAAGACACAACAGCATCGCAATTACCCGATTTCCGAATAAAACTCTTTTCATAACGTTTTCCTTTCAATGCGTTGATTTTTACTGTGAAAACGATCTACATTACATTATATACCATAACTCTATTTATTTCAATAGACAACAGATCAAAAAGTATTCTTTTATAATCAAATGATCCAAATTGTATAGGGAACAGGAATGCCCGCCGGTGATATATTTTCTAAATCCGTGATCAACACCCGCACCAAAAAATCCTCAGAAACAGATGGTTCTGAGGATTTTTCTTTGCTTTTCGCTCCCTTTTCGCTTGGCAGACGCATCGGAACGATGTTTTGCGCTTTAGCTTCTTTTCAAAAAAATCTGTATTCCCTTTTGTGTTTTCTGACATTGGCAAGGTTGTGCGTCTGCCAACGGATTTCACGACACCGCGAATGCCTTATCGGTCAACTGCCCGTTTTCATCGTAAATGTCCAAATGGCTTCGGAACGCGGCTTTGAGGTGGATGTTGATGGATAGCTTGCCCCCGCATTCCGAGATGACAATATCGTCAATCAACAGCCGCAGGTTGCTGTCGCTGATTGCTCCCTCCTTGACGATCTCCCCAAGAATATCAATGCTGCTTTTCATTTCCACTTTCCGTTTTCGGATTGTGGCATCGTAATCCTGAATTGCGGCAAGCTCTGCTTTGATATTGGCGATGTCCTTTTCACATTTCGTCAGCATCCCCGTATAAATATCTGCGTGTTCACGGTCACGAATCCGTTCAAGAAGAATCTGCTCTTGGTCGCTCTTTCGCTGTTTGAGCTTGTCCGACAGCGCTTTGACCTTTTTCTCGGAGGTATTCTTTTGCGATAGCCACTTTTTCACATCGTGTTCGATACTCTTGTAATTCGCTTCTGCGCCCTCTTTCATTTCCAACAGTTCATCGTAAATCAGTTTATCGAGTTGCGATTCATCCACACGGTGGGGAGAGCAGTTTTCTTTTCCATAGCGGTGATACCCGTTGCAAGTGTACTCGTAGCGCACATTGTCCTTCCAAACACGCTTTCGGCAGACGAAGGAGGAGCCGCAGTCCCCGCATTTGATCAGCCCCGTATAGCGGTGGTGCGGCGAATTCTGTCCGGCACGGACATTGCGTTCCACATTGTCACGGAGCAAAAACTGTGCCTGCTCCCACTTCTCCCGCGAGATGATTGCGGGAACTGCATTTTCATGCCTGTACTGTTCTTCTTTTGGCAGTTCCTTTCGGATATGATTGATCTTACTGGTGTAGAAGCGATGGCAAACCAACGTCCCACAGTAAAATTCGTTTTGGAGCAACCTCTTGACTCCGGTATTTTCCCATAAAAATCGCCGTGCGATTTCCGGTTTGTTGTCTCCGAGCTTCTTGCCGAGTAACTTTTGTTGGTAGAATCCTTGAGACTTGATTCCCTCCGCATTCAGGATTTTAGCAATTGCTTTGATTCCGTAGCCGGAGATATAGAGATCAAATATCCGTCGCACAATGGCGGCTTGCTCCTCGACAATCACCACCTCGCCCGTATTTTTATCCTTGAAGTATCCCATCGGCGGAATCATTACAATGCCTTGTTTCTGCTTTTGCTTGTATCCCGCACGGATTTTCTTGGAGATGTCCCGGCAGTACATATCGTTGAAGATTCCCTTGAAACCGACCATCAGCTCGTCATCCTCGTTGCTTGTATCAATGTTTTCCGTCACCGACAGCACCCGCACATCGTGTTCCCGCAGGTAGTCAATGAAGAGTGCCGTCTGCGTTTTGTGTCTGCCGAGGCGGGAAAGATCCTTGACGACGACCGCTGTCACATAAGCCCATTTCGACATCCTCAATCATTTTCTGAAAAGACGGACGGTTGAAATTGGTACCGGTAAAACCGTCGTCAACATAAAACTTTGTGTTGCCGAACCCGTGTTCCTTGGCGTACTTGGAAAGCAGTTTCTTCTGATTGGCGATGGAATTGGATTCGCCCTCGCTTCCGTCGTCTCTCGACAATCGGCAATACAATGCGGTCATGCCGCTGTCGGTTTGTTTTTTGACTGTCTTGCTCATGATTTTCCTTATTCTTCCTTTCCGACAGTCTGATCATATTCCTCGCCTTTTATTTTATCCGCTTCCTCCGGTATTGTCAAATGTGCGGAACCGGTCCGGATGATTTTTTCAAAGCGGTCACGGAGATCGGTTTTGCAGGGCGGCAAAGCAAAGCGGGATTCCACGAGGAAGTCCACATGATTTACCCAATAGGAACGGGGTGAACCGTCAAGCGAGAGGCATAAGGGATACTTTCTCACCTTGCCTCCCTGTCCCGACATCGGCGGAGGTATTGCGCATAATAGGCGCAGGCTTTTATAATAAAATCCTGACTTCCCATTCCGTCGGGCAGATAATCCCGCAACACCTCGGATGAGATTCTGATGGTCTCCCTTTGGTTTGCCTTTTCTTCCGCCATAATTTCGGCAATCCTCTCCGGTGTGAGGTTGCCATCCCGACTGATTTTCTTCAACCGTACCGCTTGCGAAAGAGACGGTGTCTTTTCTTCCGCTTCTATGATTGCAAGCAGATCTGCCTTTTCCTGTTCATTGAGATAGGAGAGTTCCACTGCCGGGCGGAATGCAATTCTTCCCGCATCCACAAGGTCAAGTAAACCTTTGGAAAGGTAAGTCAGGCGGATATAGCGGAAGATCTGCCGGCGGCTTTCTTCTGCGCTTTCCGCAATCTCCGTGGCGCTGTCCACCGGCTTTGTGTCCTGTGGGCACAAGGTTGGCTTTTGTCCCTGCCGATCCAGGGCTTCCAGCTTCATTTTGTAGGCAAAGGCTTTTTCGGACGGGAGCAGATGCTCCCGGTGAAGATTGCTATCCACCATAGCGATGACAGCTTGATTGCGGTCAAGATTCACGATGTTGGCAGGAATACGATCCAGTTTCAGCCGCTTGCAAGCGTGATAGCGGCGGTGACCGCTGATGATTTCAAAAGAATCCGTCTCGCTGCTGTTCTCCTTGCGGATGGCACGGACAGTGATGGGCGTAAGAACCCCGTATTGACGGATGCTCTCCATCAAAGCGGTCATTTCCTCATCGTCACGGACACTGAACGGATGATTCTGCATAGGACGGATGCGGTGGAGACCGATGGAATAAATCTTCTTTTCGGAAGGCGGGGTCTGGTTGTGATTCTCACTCATTCTTCTTTACCTCCCACCCTGATAACGGTTCGCATGTGATACCGATACGGCGGCAAAAACGCATCCCGTACCAGATCATAAAGCCTCCAGATTTCACGCGTCGCTTTGCCGAGTGCCTCTTTTTCTTCGGTCGACAGCTTTGCTACCTGAAGCGGAAGAACATTCAGGCGATCTCCAATTTCCCGAAGCCGGTCAATGACCTCCTGACAATCCTCCGGCGGCTTGGTAGCAATACCGGTGCCTCGGATGGCGGCACGCAAAAACGCCTCCTTTCCCCAGTGCGTTTTTGAGAGGCACTTTTCCAGATGTGCCAGTTCCCGGTCGTTCAGGTGCACCCGAACGATAAGTCAGAAAACGGCAGTCAATCTTATCAAGATCTTTTTTGATTTCGGTGGCACTGTCATTCTGATTTTCGGGGCAAAAGTAAATCTCATATCTCCGGATGGTATCATTGTCAATACGCTCTGCCACCTTATCACGAAATGCACTCTGAATTTCTTGCTTTTTCTGTTCTTTTTCGAGTTCAATCGTGCTCCTGTATATGGCTTGCAATTCACCCATTTTGGTCTTTTCGATTTTTGAGAGTTCGGCTTCCCGCTCCGCGTCGAGACTTTTTCTTTTGGCCTCCGACAGACGTTTATTTCTCGCTTCATAGAAAATCGAAATCGGGAACATTGCCATCGCCTGATCAATCGCAGCATGCTGTTCGTCGGGAAGTTTCTCAATCTGTTGACCGATTTCTTCAAGTTGTTCCCGTTTCCCATTTCCGTTCTTTTTACGCGTTTCTTCTAACTGTTTTCGCTTCTTTTCATATTCCGCCCGTATCGGTGCAAGAACCGTGCTATCGTATTTCCGCCTGACTTCTTTATCCTTATTCTCTTCAATGTCCCGGGCAAGTGAGGCGTTCAGTTCTTTTTCGTATTCTTCATGCTTTCTATCAAAGGCAGCAATCAAGCCGGGGCGCACAGCGTCCATTTGCTTTTTCAGTTCTGCTTCTATCATGCTCCGGTATTCTGCGTCAATTTCTTTTTCTGCTTGCGCACTGTCTTTTTTGCACCGCGCCTCAAGATCGGAGCAATCCGGTTCCAGATCAGTAATAACAAACTGAAACCGTTCCCCCAGCGTATAAGGGAATTTGAATCCTTTTGGCCAGTTGCCGTTAATATAGTGCGGTTCCTGCTCCGAAAGCCCCATGGAATCTCTGGAATATCTGCGGAGATACACCTCATATTTCGGCTTTCCGTACCCGCTTCTGCCGGTTGTTTCCGAGAGTACGCCCTTTCTGTTCTTTTCGATTGCAACGCAGATCAAGGGAAATTCATCCGCATCCGAAACTTTTCTATCTAAAATAATCTGCTCACCCTTGGAAAACTCCTCATGCCCGTCCAGCAGATACGCCTTCCACGTCTCCTCGTTTTTCCCATACGCCGCCTTCGTAACAACATATGCTTCTTTTACGGATACATCCGCTATTTCTTCACACTTCTCGGACTGAACGCCAAGGTAATATTTGCGGAACTCTATGTACTCTTTCCACCGATCAATCGTTTTCCTGACGCTTACGGGATCGGAGACGGGATAAACCTCTTCGCAAAGGCGATCAATAAAATCATGTGTCAAAACTGCATCGTGGGTCTCCCTCGTTCCATAATCCGGCACGGTGATCTGCCGTCCGTAACGATCCGGAAATGTTTTCGTGGTAAACGCACAAGCCACTGTACAATTCACCCGATATTCACCGAGTTTTGCAACTCCGGAATCCATCAGTTCTATGCCTTTTACGGTAAAAGCAATCACGGAGCCGAAAGTAATATCACCGATAAAAATCACATCCAGTGATTCCGGAATACCATAGGTTCTGTATAACGTCGGTCGGACAACCACATTGTGGATGTATTCGAATCCTTCACTGCCGTCACGCCTGACCTTCCGCTGAATTTTTCTATCGAGCGCAGGCATGGAAATGTAATATTCGGATTCGCTGTACGGGCAACACATAGCAACGAATTTTTGCAGGGCTTCCGGGGCGTTTCTGCCAAGCCGACGTTTGATTCCTTCATATTGCTCCGTGAGCGACTGCGTGTAAAAATCGTCGAAGTTGCGGCTTCCACTTGTCAGATTATCAAAAAAATTCAAATACAGATATGCCATATTTTCTCCTCACGCATCTGCTGTCAATGCATTATGCTTTTTCAGAAATTCCACTGTCCAGTTCTTTGCATATTCAAAGCCGCGATCCTTATAGATGGCACCGATGATGGATTCCACATACAAATCGTGCCCGGTCGTTTTTGGCTTTTCGTGATCCGGAATATTCGGTTCATCGTTAAAGTGCTTCTCGTTATAAGCCAATCCGATAATCCCGCTGTCGATACACACCTTATGCAAGGTTTTGTTCTTTTCGGTTTTACTTTTTTCGAGGGTAATGCTCTTGCAGTCGGCATTTTGAGAGTAGCAAAAATCCGCCAAAATGAGTTTCAGAACAGCATCTCCAAGCGTTGACATTGCTTTACAGACGCAATTATCCCTGTTTCTTCCGTCCTGTGCACGGTTGATTTTTGTACAATTCATGGCTTGGGAAAGCCATGAAATATCCGAATATTCGTAAGCTATCAACGACGCCAAATCTTGCATCTTTCCCTTGATTTTTCTTCTTCCATACAGCCATCGCCTCATATGTTCAGTGGGTTGTTCTCTTCCCGAATTGCCATTCGGACATGTTCTGTAAAATAATCATCATAGTATCATAGTTCCAATTCGCCATTTCCGGATTTTCTCCGAAGAACGCCTCGCAGAACTCATCGTAAAACAGGCCGAGATTTGTCAGTGTTTTTTCAATATACTCATCGTCGATTTTCAGAATATATTGTGAAAGTTGCCCATTCTTGTAAGCGCCGGAAAGGAGCATTTCGGGACAGCGATCCTTCACTTTCGCAAACAATTCTTCGCTATTATGCTTCAAAAAGTTCCAAACCGTGTAAAAATTATTGTACACCGTAAAGTGCGGCAAGTCAGAAATTTTGTGCTTTCCGTATGTTGTTCCCTCGATAAAAGTCTCCAGTTTATTCCGACTCACTTCCGGATAACTGTACCCGAGAACTCTGGCTTCATATAGCATGAGTGCCGTCATTTCGCTCGCTATCTGGTGGATGAAATTTGCATGCAGAGCAACTTCCAATTCGTAATACGGTTGAACCCTCTTCATCCCGGCAAGCGTTCCTTTTTCGGCAGTTTCCTCATAATCATAAATGCCGTCCATAAGACTCGCGGTGCGTACCCGGTTTTCCGTTTCTTTTTGCGTGGTGATTTCGGAAAATGCCAGTTTGTTTTCTCGCCATTTCTTTTGCAAAGTAGCAAGAGCATCGCGGAAGCGGTTGCAAACATAATCGTGTCGATGCACCTTTGCCGGTGTAAAATATGTGGTATTTCGTGGGATCTGCGAGGCGGCATTCAAAACTTCTTCCGGCACACCGGAAATTTTGACTTTTTTCATCCGTTTGAGGTCAATCTTCACCCGACCGTCTTTTTTCATCAAGCCGTAATACTCCGGCGTTGTCATATCTGCCACCGTATGTCCCGCAAACGAGCCGTAAAACTTGGAATAATCCTTTGCCGTTGCCTTGGGATTTCTTTTTTTCTTTTTCATATATGCCTCCAAAACAAAAGGGTACCCCGAGTGAGATCGGGATACCCCCATGCAAAACAGACGACTTGTTTTGCACAATGGAATTCGCACGCTCACCACTCCGCAATAATGCCATAGGCGAAACCGAACCGACCGATTCGGTATTTTGATCATAGATCTGTGCTGATTCATGTATATTATATCACATTTAATGTCAAAAGTCAATCTTTAGCAATTGTATTCGGCATCTTGAACAGTTTTTTCGTCATGATCTCCTGTCCGGAATCTCCCGAAGGCAAGATACGATAATGAGCCCGATTACACTGAGAAACAAACCGCCGAAAAACCATCCGGCAACGCTCCTTCCTTTGTTCCCTGCAATGATCGGGCGGGCAATCATGCTGATTACATTCAAAATGAGTCCGATAGTAAAAGCCACTTCCATATGTTATCCTCCAAAACACGATAGTACCTTTATTATATCGCAGTTCCGACATTTCTTCAATGTACCGTAAGTTCAAAAGAAAAAGGACCTACTCTATAGCAAGCAGGTCCTCCGGCGAAACTCCAAGAAACACGGCGAGGTCAACCAGGCGGATGAGGGTCGGAAGCTTCCGTCCTGCCGTCCATTCGTAGATCACTCTCGGACTTTGCAGTCCAAGTTCTTCTGCAACCTGCTCATAGGTATAACCGGGTCTTTCAATGGCTTGATATATCTTTCTCCCCGTATTCTGTTTGTGCAGCCTCTTTTTACAGTTCATATCTCTGCCTCCTAAAACGAACATCTCGTCTGAAAAGGCAGAATAAACTGCGTAATCATTATACCATGGGGAGCGGATTTTGTCAATCGCTCCCCGGCGCTCCCGCGCTGTGATTCACTGTGCAAAAATATGCACTATCTTTTATGTAATCATTTTACACCTTCTACCGGCGAATGTAAATGTACCGGCAGTTCATTTTTGATGCTGCATCATTTGCTCATGCAAAGTAATTTCCCATAACGATTTCCTCCGCATCATGCCTGGCAACATTCATCTCCTGCACCCATCGGATGGGATCAGCGGTTTTCAGGTGCTCGTCAATCCCGCGTGCGGTAGCGAGTTCCTCTGTGATCTTCAAAACCGCCTCCCTTGCCTCAATATCGACCTGATGCAAATGCTCATTCAGTCGATTTTCTGTCAGGAGCGTTGTGTATGTACCCCGCCGATGTTTCTTGAGATAGTCAAGATATAACCGTCCATATTTGCCGATGGAATAGGTTGTGCCTGTCGGCAAAGTCAGATTGGGATAATAAATGCCGTTTTTGTTTTCTGTGTAAGTAATTTTCATGATCTGTTTCCTTTCAAATTTCGTTTTTCACTTGTATCACAGGCAAAACCGGCACGAAAGGAATATGTCCGACCGTCTTTTTGTAAGTCTGTTATGAACACTCGTACCACATACGAATAATCCGAACACTTTCCGAATA
>OIWU01001028.1_pt1 | contig 30126 bp, 29 predicted proteins | sample 1587711 | NCBI WGS metagenome assembly OIWU01 (sample SAMEA3888909, study PRJEB22519) | human gut metagenome | biome: human gut; feature: human-associated habitat; material: faeces | place: Denmark | collected 2010 | reverse complement strand
AATCTGGACTATAAAAATCTGGCAGAAGATTTAATCGAAAATGAATTATCTGATTTGTTCAGTCCCAAAATAAGTAGATTGTTTCAGCAACTACGGTTTCCTAACAGCAATTTCTTCTGGAATTAGTCTGTAGAGTTCGTAGAGTCATTTATCCTTTTATTGTTGACAGGAAAAGAAAATTTCCCTATTCTTATTGAGAACTTACGACGTAAATGCTGTAAATTCTCAGTGCAGGATAGCTTTCAAATGATAAAGCGGGATTTATATTTAAGAAAATTATTGGATTATATGTGGGACGGCCAGATAAAGGTAATCACAGGAATCCGCCGGGCTGGAAAATCCACACTTCTTTTCGACCTTTTTTATGACCATCTCCTCAAAAACGGAACTTCCCAAAACAACGTTATTACATTGCAGCTCGACAAGCGTAAATACGCAAAATACAGAAATCCTATAGTCCTTGCCGATTTTGTGGAAAACACAGTTTCTGCAGGCAAGGAGAAATTCTATCTTTTTATTGATGAAATCCAGTTCTGCTATTCAGTTCCGGATCCGGACAATGACGGCTTTGAAATCACAGTATACGACATGCTGAACGAGCTTAAAGATTATAAGAACCTTGACGTTTATGTTACCGGAAGCAATTCAAAAATGCTTTCCAAGGATATTTCTACGGAATTCCGCGGCCGTTCCTCGCAGATTCATGTTTTTCCATTGAGTTTTGCAGAATATAACGAGGCGGTTGGAGGCGACAAGCGAGACAACTTTGACCGTTATATGATTTACGGCGGACTTCCTTATCTTCTGCATTTAAAGACCGAAGAGCAGTTCAAGGACTATCTTTCAAATCTTTTTGACGAGGTCTACATAAAGGATATTGTAGAGCGGAATAAAATTGAGCGTCCGGATTTGCTGAACGACATTCTGAATTTGCTCAGCACGTTTATCAGCTCTTTGACAAATCCGCTGAATATTACGAACAGCATAAAAAGCGTAAAGAATGAAAAATTCAGCTCGAACACGGTAAGCGATTACATCGGGTATTGCAAGGATGCTTTTCTTATAAGCGAGGCAAAGCGTTACGATGTGAGAGGAAAGCATTATTTTGATTACCCGAACAAATATTATTTTACGGATATTGGTCTGCGGAATGCACGGCTGGGATTCAGGCAGATTGATTCCGGGCACATTATGGAAAACATAATCTACAACGAACTGCTTACGCGCGGATATTCTGTTGATATTGGAGTTGTTGTTGATAGAAGAAAAGGCGCAAACGCACAAAAAGAAATCGATTTTGTCGTGAACAAAGGCGACAGACGGGTGTATATTCAGTCCGCATGGCAGATGGGCACAACTGAAAAAATTGCGGCGGAACTTGATTCTCTAAAACTTGCCAAGGACTTTTTTGCAAAGATAATCATACAGAATGACATTCCGTCTCATTTTTCAGATGACGACGGAATAATCCACTGCAATCTGATAGAATTCTTGCTGCACCCGGAATTGATTCCGTTATGAAATTGCTTATATTACTTGCTTATGCCGCTCAATAAAATAAATTTCTTCTTTGCTCAAGAAAAGCTATGTTGTGTTCCTGTGCTTGGATGATTCTTTGGAGCGTAGTCTTCCAGTGTATACTTATTGAAAAAAAAAACCTCCCTTCCGGGAGGCCTATGCTCTGGTTAGTACCACCGCTAGCTTGCAAGGCAAACTAGCAGATTGACCGAGTTTGCCTTGCAAACTCGCCAGCATTCGCGCTACGCGCGATTGCCTAGAACCAAACGCCTATAGATACTGGGATTGCCCATACGAAGTCATCAGCTTCGTTAGCAACAAGACCTTTTCCGCCTGACTGAACAAATCCGCAGCCGTTTGTTGCGCCCTGGAAACCGATTCCGAGAGAACCGTTGCTAGAAACAGACTTGTTAACTCCAACGAGGAAGCTGATTGCGCCGTCATCGCCTTCTTCTCCGTATCCAATATTCTTGTAGCGAACATCAGCAGCAAGATTAAGACCGTCCATAATTGTATAGTCTACACCAGCACCTACAAAGAACTCATTGTCTTTTTTATCACCGGCTTTTCCAACAACTTTGTCCTGATACTGCTTGTAACCGCCGTCTACAGAGAACTTCATAGCGTCAGAAACCTGGTAAGAAGCACCTGCTGTGAACGCCATCTTGAGGTAGCCAGGAGCATAATCCTTGTCTGCGATACCGAATCTTGCGCCAACTGTTACGTAGAGGTTCTCAACAGCATTAAGGTCAAATGCAACACCAATCTGTCCTGTTGTCTTTGTTTCGTCTCTATCGCCTTCTGCATCAGTTATGTAAGAGTCATCACCAATATACTGTGCCTTGAGCTTACCTACGCCATCAATTGCATATCCAAATCCAATCTGAACATTTCTGTAAGCATCTTCTGCTTTCTTATAGTAAGAATCAGCATTAGCATCTTCCATAGGAATAACAACGAATGCGTGGAGTCCTTCGATTGGATCAGCCTCAATCATCATACCCTTGCGCCAGATTCCGTCGAATGTGAGTCCTTCGCCATCGAATCCCCAGTTGCCCGGTCTGAGCCAGTTCCATGAGCCGTAGCAGAAATCGCCGCGGAGTCCGTTGTCTGGAGAGTCGTATTTACCAACAGATATTTTAATCATATCAACTGGTTTTACCCAAAGAACAGCACGATCACCAGCAGCTATATCCATCGACATATCATTGAAAACGCTCATTGCAAAACCTGCTTTTCCGTCTTCAGAAACTCCATTGATGTCGATACGAGCTGTACGTGCGCCATATCCCCATGAGTTTGCTGTTCCAACTACTGTGTCTTCACCGTTTGAAGCAACAGGTGCTGTCAATGTGCGAAGCCATGCTCCGAATGTGATTTCTGCGAAAGCAGAAGTTGCTGTAAGTGCGGCAGCCGCTGCGACCGCGATAAGAGTCTTTTTCATCTCTTAGCCTCCTTATTTTTTGCGATACCATACGATATCATGTCGTTATTCTACCCCAAGAAAATCTATAAGTCAACAAAAAAATTAAATTTTTGTAACCTTTAGAACTGCCTACGGTTTGTAGAATCAACGCTATATTTTCGGCAAATTCCGCGGAATTCTTTAGCGGAATCTACGGCTTGCTACCCATTGGCAAGTTTTTTCACCTGCTCCAACGAAAGTCCAGTGCACTTTGCAACCACTTCCGGCGCAATCTTTTCCGCAAGCAGTTTTTTTGCAGTTTCTTCAACTTTTTCAACTGCCATTTCCTTTGCTATGGTTTTTGCAAGCTGCTCGGATTTTTCCTTTACCTGGATTCGCATTTCCTGTTCCCACGTCATAAACCTATGCCTCCATTGCGCATTTGTCTTGGCGTACCTCACTTTTTGCTCAAGCTGGTCTGTAAAGTCCGAGGCCGCATTCAGTCCGTTAAGGAATTTAAAGAATTCCCTTAGGCTTTCCGTGGGCATTTTATCATATTTTGAAGCGTTAAAAAAGACTTTGTGAGTTCCGTCATTTAATAAAACTTCAGAATCCTGCTTGCAAACCTGATGAAAATCATATACGGGAAGTCCGTTGCCAAAGGCATCTTCCATGCACAGAAAAATCACGTAGCTTTCATTAAGCTCACTGTAATCCGCGCCAGAAACAAGGCTGTCAACGTCCATAAGACCTTGGTAATACCTTGCGCGCTTGGCAAGATTCGTTCTGTTTGTAGTCTGAATTTCAATATCAAAGCAGCGTCCTGTTCCGTCCTTTACATAGACATCAAACCGGATTCCTTTTGAATCGTAGTCAACTTTAAAGCTTCGTTCAGCCACAGGAATTTCAATCCGCTCAATTTTTATGTTCAGCAGAAGTTCCAAAAGCTCCTTGCACAAGTCCGGGTTTGCCGTCATGACTTTGCAAAAGATAAAGTTGTCAGCCAGTGTCGCTCGTTCCCATTTTTCCGCGGGAGTCAGTTCATGCATTTCTTCCATAAATCCTCCGCATATTTAATTGCAGAAAATTATCAAAAAAATGCAGATTAAATGGGAAAATTAGTTTTTTAGCAAGGCAAGAATTATTGTTGAGGCGGCAAGCAATATCAAAAACACAGTATAAACCGCATTAAACCATTTCTTCTTGCCTTTGTTAACTATAAGCATTACAAATCCAAGCAAAGTTGCAATGCAGGTAAGGAGGCAGAGATTTACTGTTGCTATTAGGTTTTTAGAAATGGTTTCTCTTGCAAATGCCTGGATATTCACGCTTACAAGTGTAAATATTGAAACAAAAACGCCCATTATTGTAAGAACATTTCCATAAATCTTTTCTTTTAAAGATTCAAGATCTTCTTTTGCGTCTTTGTATTCCTTCATAAGCTTGTCGTATTCAGGCTGATATTTTCCAACTCCTACAAAGTCTTTTTCGTTTCTGAATGAAGCTCCGTGCTGCTTGTCGTAAGTCTGCTCAGGGATTTCCTTTAGTTCTTCAAAAACAATCTGTGCAATTCCAAATCCCTTAGAAATTGTAAGAACCGAGTCAGAAATATTTTGAACACGTAAAAAGCAGAATGTTCTGTGCCCCGGAATATATTGCGGACCGTCAACTTTAAGTCCCATTCTCATAACTGAATTTCTTTCAATAATCCGAGCGGTCAGTTGAGGCGGAAGTTCTATTTCTTCATTTGATTTTATGTAAACCACGTCTCCCGGTTTCAGTTCAAAAGACAAAACGGTATTTTTTTGAGAGTCATATATGCAATCAACAGAAAGTTCGTAGGTAATTCCTTTTAAGTTTTCTTCTTTATAACCTGAAACAATGAGTTTTCCCTGCGAAACCAGTTCTTTTATATTTTTGTCAACTAAAAGCATAAAAACCTCTTTGATATGGATTTAAGTATATTCCCTATCATTTTTATTTTCAACAGTTGTACGCTCTTTCAGTTTTTTAATTTCCGATTTTCCATCTGTTGCCTTCGCGGACAAACCGTTTGGCGTTCACTTCGATTACACGGCCGTCTTCTCCAAGCATTTTTACCATGGAAGTTATTGGGTTCACTTCAATTACGCGGAAATTTGTATCGTCGTAAAAAAGTCTTATGCCTTCGTTCGGGAGCTTTTTGCGTGCTTCGGAATACCAGTCGTACTCATAGCTAAGGCAGCACAAAAGTCGTCCGCACTGTCCGCTGATTTTCATGGAGTTAAGGCTTAGGTTTTGTTCCTTTGCCATTTTTATGCTTACAGGCCGGAGTTTGTCGCTTATGCTGTTGCAGCAGTAAGGCCGTCCGCACACTCCAAGCCCTCCTGTAATTCGGCATTCGTCGCGCACTCCAATCTGGCGCAGTTCAATTCGCATTTTAAAGATTGAAACAAGGTCTTTTACAAGCTCGCGGAAGTCAACCCTGTTATCGCTGGAAAAGAAGAACAAGGCTTTTTGCTCGCCCACAAGAAAATGCACGGAAATAAGTTTCATGTCCAGATGATGATGCTCTACTTTTTCACGGAATACTTTGAATGCGGACTTTTCAGTTTCTGCAAGTGAAGAAGCTTTTTCAAGGTCGTCATTGTTTGCCTTGCGCGCAATCTGCACAACGTCGCCCGGTTTTATTCCAACGGGAACTTTTGAAATTCCAAGGTTTTCTGCAAGGTCAAGCCCGTAGCGTGTGGGAACAATCACTTTGTCGCCGTCATTCAGCTTTCCGCCGGGAAACGTGGCGTAAATCCCTTCAAATGAATACACCAGCTTAAGCTTGTAAAGTTCTTTGGGAAAAACAAAATTCCTTGAGTCAGTGCTTTCTGATTCCTGCGAGTCTTCAAGAGAGGCAAGATCTTCATTTTCTTCATATATATCGCTTTCAAAAATATCAGACATAAAAACTCCAATTGTCTTAGTTTATCAATTATGACGCCATAAGGTCTACAAGCAGGCCGCTGATTTCGTTTACCCGGGCAAGCATTGCGAACGCTTCCCTGTGCGAACTTAAAAGCCAGTTTGCCATTTCGTCCAGTTTCTGATTTATGACCACAATCTTGAACTGCGGATCAAGCGGCTTTCCTTTTCTTGTGAATCCGCGCCGTTCTCTTTTTTTTACTTCAAAGTTGTTTTTTGCAAGGTATCTTAAAAACTGCGACACTTTTTTTCTGTAGTCAGCGAATTCTTCCGGCGTCTGCTTTTCCTTTAGGCGGTCCGCCGCCATGTCGGCCTGATCTTTTAAATAAATTGCAGCGTCTTCCGTGTCCAGCCCCGCAATTTCCTTAGGGAAGCCGTCTTTTTGCAGAGCGAATTCTTCCCGGGCCTTTTCCATTGCGCTGGAAAAAAGTTTCCGCCTTGTTTTGTCTGTTTTCTGGGATTTTTCGTCTTTTTGGGCTTTTTGAGCCTGAGCATTCGCTATGGAAGCTGCTGCGGAAAAATACAGGCTTGAAGATGTGCCTTCAACTTCCATTTTAAATCCTTATGGACATTGAAGAAATCGCCTTCATGTTTTCCTGCCGTGAAACTGCGGATGCAAATTCCGCGCTGTCTGAAAGTGAAATGCAGTGGCCGTGCAAAACAACATTTTCTTCTGAAACAAGTTTTTTTGTCTGCAAGTCTCCAATCACCACGCTTGAAGAAAGGAGCTTTATAAAGTCCGGCGCAACAATGTCGCCCAGAACTATTCCGCCTATGACCGTTATGGATTTTGCTTTTATGTTTCCGCGGATTCTGGCATTTTCACCGATTATAACATTTCCGGTGGCTTCTATATTTCCGTCAATATCGCCGTCAATACGGGCAAATCCGTTTATCTTGACATCGCCTTTTACAGAAGAGCCTGTGCCAAGGATGCTGTTAATGGAAATATTGTCGTTAAAAATAGCCATATTATTTTACGTTGATGTATTTTGCAGGATCTACTACGTCTGAACCGATGTGGACTTCGTAATGAAGGTGCGGTCCTGTTGTGATTCCTGTGTTTCCGATTGTTCCAATTATCTGACGCTGGGCGACCATATCACCTTTTTTTACGCGGGTTGTGCCAAGATGTGCATACCGTGTGTAAATTCCGTGCTTGTGCTTGATTATTACATTGAGACCAAAACTGTCATCGTAGGCAACTGTAACAACCTGGCCGTTTGCAGTTGCAATAACAGGATCTCCTTGTCTCCAAGTACTAAAATCAAGCCCTTTGTGAATGTACCATTGCTGCGTGATTGGGTGGATGTTCTGGCCAAATTCCATGGAAATATGTCCAATTCCATTTTTTACAGGCCAGACATTCGGAATATCAGAAAAAAGTGCGCCTTGGTTTTCAAGCATTTTTCCAATCTGTTCAACTGGACGAACTGCGCTTTCCAAATAAGCCGTAAGCTGTTTTATGTCGGAAGTTTCCTTTAAAGAACCTGAAGTTATGTCCTGTGTGTCAAACAAAGATGAAAGGTCAGAATTTCTTCCGGCGGATTTTGAAGTTCCTGTATTCTGGTTTATTCCTAAAAGCGAAAGAGACTGGCTTAAAGTTGACTGAAATCTTTTTGCAGTCTGAAGAAGATTGTTGTTTTCGTCCCTAAGCTCGTCAAGGCTTGCAAGGGTTTCTCTGTTTTCGTCCCTGAGCCGTGAAATTTCAAGTCCGGAAGAAGCATTTTTCTGATTAAAGTAAACAAATGAGCCTGTGATTCCGGCTGCGAGGATAATTCCAAGGACAAGCGCAAAAACATTTGTCTGCACACTGAAAACTTTTCCTTGTGAATGCGGAACAATCATCAAAGTAAGTTTTCCATCAAAGAATTTTACGACATTTGCGCAAACTCTGCCTATGGAAACAAAGAAAAGTCTAAAGGCATGCATAATACGGGAAACTATATTTTTTTCTAATCTCTTGTATTTGCGAGAACGCGCCACAAAAATCTCCGTAAAAACTTTATCCGGAAAGCAACAAGACAGTTTCAAAACTTAACTTTTAAAACCGCTTCCAAATTACCGAACAAACAGTATATCAAAGGACGTCTATGCTGTCAAACGGACTGCGCTTGCAAAATGCCAAATTATGTTTGACTTCAAGTCGTTCCTATGTTATCTTATTAATAATATATCGGACAATCAATTAAAAAATATTAAAATTTTCTAGGGAATCTTCTTTAGAAAAGTCTTTCAAGTTTTTAAGGAAAAGCCATGCAGTTTTTTGATACTCACGCCCATATAGGGTTGATTTATGACGACCCTGTAAGACAGATTAGCGTTATTCAGCAGGCAAAACAAGCCGGCGTTACAAGAATTATAAGCATAAACAATAGCATTCTTGACTTTAAAAAAGAATATGCATTCCTAAAGTCACAGAAAGGCGTTTACCATGCCGTTGGAGTCGGTCCGTCGGAAGTAAACAATCCAGGCGCAGATTGGATTAAAATAATAGAAGAAAGTGTTTCACTTCCGAATGTTGTTGCAATTGGGGAAACCGGACTTGATTATTTTAAGCAGTACGGAGACAAACGCCGCCAGATTGAGCTTTTTATAACTCAGCTGGAACTTGCCCAAAAACACAATCTTCCAGTAATAATCCACAACCGCGATGCGGGAAAAGATATTTTTGAAATTCTTCAGGACAGATTGCCGGAAAAAGGCGCGATTTTCCATTGCTACAGCGAAGATGCTCCTTACGCAAAAAAATGCCTGGACGCAGGAATGAATGTATATTTTTCTTTTGCAGGAAACCTGACTTACAGAAACGCCCGCAATTTGCACGAAACAGTTCTTAACATTCCGCTAGACAGAATTCTTTTGGAAACTGAAAGCCCTTTTATGATTCCTGCCGAATTCCGCGAGAAAAAAAGAACAATGCCGGCATATTTGCCTTCAACTGCAAGATTTTTGGCGGAAATGCTTGAAACTGACTTGGAAAAACTTTCTGCCCAGCTTTGGACAAACAGCTGCAAAGTCTTTAACCTGCCGGAAGAATGAGTCTTTATCATCCAGTAGACATAGGAACTCTTCATTTAGACGGAAATCTCTTTTTAGCTCCTATTGCAGGCTACAGCGACATGGCGTTCCGTTCGCTTTGTGTTGAATACGGAGCTTCTCTTTGTACCACGGAGATGGTTTCTGCGGAAGCTCTTGTGCGTGGAAATAAAAAAACTGAGCTTCTTATGCGCCGTGCCCCGAATGAAAAAGTTTACTGTGTTCAGATTTTCGGCGGAAATGCGCAGACAATGGCTGAGGCTGCAAAAATCGTCCTTGAAAAAACAGACTGCGACTGCATAGACATAAACGGTGGCTGTCCTGTTCCTAAAATAACAAAAACCGGAGCAGGCAGCGTGCTTACAAAAGAGCCGGAACGACTTTTTTCAATAGTAAAAGCAGTTAAAGAATCTTCCATAGAATACACTTCATTGCATCCAGAGCGCGGCAATGTTCCTGTAACAATAAAAATCCGCAGTGGCTGGGATTCTTCCAATATAACATGGAAAGAATGTGCAGATGCGGCTTTAAAAGCAGGGGCGGACGCAATAACGATTCACGCACGGACAAAAGCCCAAGGCTATTCTGGAAAAGCCGACTGGGAAATTCAAAAACGGCTGGTTGAATTTGTCGCGAAAAAAATTCCTGTTTTTGGAAGCGGAGACGCATTCAACCCGGAAACCGCAAAACTCATGCTTGAGCAAACCGGTGTAGATGCCGTGATGTTTGCAAGAGGCGCAATGGGAGATCCGTTTTTATTCAGAAGAACAAAACAATTTCTTACAGAAGGAAAATACGAAACAGAAACTCCAAAGGAGCGACTTGAAGCAGGTCTTCGCGAACTAAAAATGAATGTAGCAGAACACGGAGAGAAAGCCGCCTGTATGCTGATGAGAAAAAAATTCTGCGCGTACAGTTCAGGAATAAAAGGCGGCGCAAGGCTAAGAGAACAAATTGTGAATTCGCGTTCTATAAAAGACTACGAAGAACTTTTTAAGCAATTTTTGTGAAAAACTTTTGCGCAACGCATTTTTACTGCACTTGAATAAATCCTTGTTTATCCATAAAATAATCTATCATGGGGTTTTTTCAAATAATTGCAGAGTTTTTCAAAACAATATTTTCTCCTACATCACCAGAAAGCCTCCAGAGACAGGCTGTTAGAAAAATTGAATCCGAACTGAAAAACCTTGCGCCGGAACTTTACAAAAAAGGTCTTGTAATGCCTGACTTTGCAGAAGCCTTGCGTGTGCTTTTTATAAACACCACCCCAATTTTTGACATTCTTTCAGAAACTTACTGCTCTACAGATTTAGATACAAGCCGGCATTTTGAAGAGCAGCTTGTTTTTACAGGATTTGACAGTGAAGCCCGGGAAATTCTAGAAAATCTTCTTTCGTATGAGAATAGAAAAAAAAGCGCAATGGAAGCCCAGTCGCTTATCCGGCATTTTGAGAGCGAGCACAGACAGCTTGAAAAAGTTGAAAAGGAACTGAATTCTCCTGCATTTATAAAAATTGAAGAAACTTTAGACAAAATAAAACAGCTGAATGACATTTGCAAATTCAGCTACATAACCGCACTTAAGCTTTTTGATCCTAGCTACAACACAAAAGATTCCTACACACCGGAATTTCAGCCAGTGCCTATTGAATTGCTGGAAAATTCCTTGCTGGATTTGTATTTTGTCATTGCGGAAATGGACATTACAAATTCGCTTTACAATGCGGTTCTTGCCCTTTTCAGGCTTAAAAAAGGCGGAAAAATTTCAGACAGGGAGACTCAAGGTTTAAAAGAAAATTTCAAGAAAATTCAGTATATTGTAAAGCATATTTTTACCAAGGAAATTCTTTCCTGCATGATTAGAATTTCAAAGAAAAACTACGAGCTTGTTCCAGAACGCGCGGTTTACAACGGAAAATCACGGCAAAAATACGCTGAATATCTTGAAACAAGATTCCGCACAGACGAAGCACGCTTAAAAGGCGAAATTCAAGATGCGGCAATAAACAATGAAATAAAACAAATTTTTGGTGGCTCGCCGCTCGCTGCGGTTCAGGGGTACAGCAAGGACTTGGATTCTCAGCTTAGGCAAAGTACGCCGTTTTCTTTTGCCTGGATTACTCCGCTTCAGCTTTTAAAGAATTTTATTTCAATTTTCTATGAAGAGCACGTAAAGCCGCTTTTAAATGACATTGTAATAGAAGGTTTTTTTAATAATCCGGCATACAAGTCTGAATTCTCATCTTCCGTATTCACTTGCAACGATTCCCTTGAGCGGATAAGCGCGTTTGAGTCCAAATTTACGCGCGGAAACGAATTTGACGAAACAAACATCACTTCGCTCATAAGAGACAGCCACAAGGACGCGACATTTGAATCAACGCTGAAAAACCTCATCGACAGAATCAACAGGCAGGCAAAAGAACTGATTCAGACGGAAACAACAAACATTTTTCAGCTTTACAAAAAAATAAACGATATTCTTATCGAATCCAAAAAACCAAGTTCCGAAGTTATAACGAATTTAAAGGTTCTTATGATTTCTTCAAGAAACAGAGACAATTCCGACTGCATGGAAAACCAAAACAGCCAGTGGAAAGTTTTTCTTGAAGTAATGAAGAATTATGTTATAATCGGAAATATAGAGAAGAAATAAAATGGCTAAAAAGAATGCGATTTCTGCAAAGACGCAAACTCCAGCGGCAAAAGAAAAACAAGTCATTGCCGAGTTTGAAAAGCATATTTACGATTTACAGCAGATGCTTGAAATTTCAAAGTCATTTTGTTCAACAATTGAATTTTCTCCGCTCATTGAATCTATTCTTTATGTGGCGATGGCTCAGATGCGCGTTACAGGAGCTGGGCTTTTTATTTCAGAAGAATTCGGCAGCGAATATTTTAAGCTTTCAGAAAACTATTCGGGAATTGCAATAGATCCGACAATCGAATACAAAATCGGCATAGATTCTCCGCTTATTGAATTTTTGTCAAGTTCTTCATCAGTTTTTGATTTGCATGAGCTTTCTGAAAAATTCCCGGAATCTCAAGAAATAAAAGTAATTGAATCACTGAATCCGTCGCTGATAGTTCCGCTTATGCTGAAAAATCACTTGAACGGAATTCTTGTTATGGGCGAGCGGATTTTTGTGGAAAATCTCTCTGCTGACTACACAACTTACGAAAAAAACGAAATTCAGACAATCGCTTCGGTTGCAGTTCACAACGCATCTTTGATTGACCAGTCTACAACCGACATGATGACAAAGCTTCGCCTTAAATTTTACTTCTATAATATTCTTGAAGAAAAGCTTGATTCCGCATTTTTCCAAGAACAGATGTTAAGCGTTATAATGTTCGACATTGATTTCTTTAAGAAGTTCAACGACACTTACGGACATGCCTGTGGAGATTATGTTCTAAAAAAAGTTGCGGAAATTATAAGCGACAGTATCAGGGAAGAAGATCTTGCCTCAAGATACGGCGGAGAAGAATTTACAGTTCTTTTGTGCAATGCAGGAAAAGACGAGGCAATGCTAGTTGCGGAACGCATAAGAAAACGGATTGAGCAGACTACGGTTTTCTATGAAGGCCACAATATGCAGATTACAATTTCCGGCGGAATTTCTGTTTTCAATGTAGAAACAAATCCTGTGCGCTCTGCAAAAATTCTAGTAGATCAAGCTGACAAAGCTCTCTACGTTTCTAAAAGAACTGGAAGAAACAGAGTTACTGTTTTTGATCCTTCTTCGCAAAATGAAAATTCCGCAAAAGAAACAGAATCTATCCTAGAAAAAATAAATTCATGAACATAATCCGCAAACCTTTCCGCTACAGTTTTTTTAATGCGACCTCTATAATAATTGCTTTAAATCTTATTGTCTTTTTTCTGACAATGATTTTTCCGCGGCTTCAAGTTTACCTTGGAATGTCGTATTTTGGAATTTTGCTTCATTATTATTGGCAGCCGCTCACTTATCTTTTTGTGCATTCAGGCTGGAGCCACATCCTTTTTAATATGCTGGCTTTGTTTTTCTTTGGAATTTCCGTGGAGCGCGCGGTTGGCTCTAAGGAATTTCTGCTTTTTTATTTTTTGTGCGGAATTCTTGATGGGATTATTTCTACGGTCTTGTACCGTCTTCTTGGAATTACAGTTCTTCTTGTGGGCGCGAGCGGAGCTGTTTACGCGTTGCTTTTTGCCTATGCCGTTATTTTTCCGCGGAATGTAATTTATATTTGGGGAATAATTCCAGTGGCTGCTCCGCTGCTTGTTTTTGTCTATGCGCTGATTGAAATTACAAGCCAAATTTCCGGCGGTTCAGGAATTGCACATCTTGCGCATTTGGCAGGATTCGCTGTCGCTTGGATTTACTTTGTTGCAAGAATGGGAATTCATCCTTTAAAAGTATGGAAAGACGCATGGAGATAAAAAAAACGCTTTTTTTTTGTGTTCTGTTTTTATTCAGCGTAAATATTTTTTGCCAGGCTCCGCTGCAGAATGAGCAGATTAGAATTCAGGTTTGGGCGGAACTGGATTCTTTCCCTGGAAAATTTGAAGAAGAAAGTTCAGTTCAGGAGCAAAAATCTTCCAAGCAAGAAGAAAAATCCGACTTTGAAAAACTTTACGGATTTGCAATTGAGAGGACAAAGCAAGTTGCGCCTTTTTTAATGGAAGGTCTTTTGTACGGCTGGAATTTTGACTACACGCCTTATGACAAAAAACGCGGAGTTAAGGAATACTGGGAATTTTCCGAAGTTAGAAAATTTGACTCTTCTATAAACCGCCTTGAATATCACAATCCAGTGCCCAAAGACGGAAAACTTTTAAGCTGGGTTTACTGCGACAGAACTCAAGCCCAACAGTTAGAATACAAAAGGTGGACTTCTATAATTCACCCAAAAGTAAAAGGCTGTGGCTCAGCCTCTGTTCAAGACGGATTTGAAGGAATAAAGCAGGCGTGCAGCAACGCGGCGAAAAATGCAGTAAGAGAATATTGGCGCACAATGGAAAAAAACAAGCCTAAGGAAATTTCCGGGACTTTGCTTTTAATCCGCGACCCAAGAATTTTCATAAAAAACGGACGCTATGAAGTTGACCTTGATTTTTTCTTGGAAACTGATAGAATAGTTCCGTATACTTACTATTGACGTTACTTGAAAGGAGGTATCGCATGAAAAAGATATTTATATTAGCAACAGCAATTATGCTTGCAGCAGGAACAGCTTTTGCACAGCAGGAAGAATCATTAGAAACACAGATGGCTTTAGATCCATTGGAAGCCGCAAACAGCTACGCGGACACAAAAACAAAAATTCTTCCTATCGAAGACAAATATTCAAGCTTGCATCCAAAAGCTAAAAATGTAACTATTCAGCTTGAATTTACTCCGCTCACTGGCGAAGTTATTTTCACTTATACTTGCATGCAGTCCAGCTTTGATTTAGGTGAAGCAATGAATGTTGCAATTGCAGTTTACGAGGATTTCGCCGCAGAAAATCAGTTCAAGCATTATACTTACGCACAGAAAGACAAGAAAAAATATTTCAAGGATGACAAAGGCGTAAGAATGGCAACATACACTTCAAAAGTTATCTTCACAAAATAATTTTTACTGAACACTTATTTTCACTTGCCTGTTAGGTGATTTTCATTTTGCTCCGGTTTGAAGTACAGGTTTTTCAGCCGGATTTTTTTGGTGCATATAAAATTGGCAGACTTAAAAACTTTAATTAAAAATCTTCATCCGCTTGAAACAAAAATTCTTCTTCATTACAGCTTAAAAGACGAGCTTACTTCAACAAGGCTTGAAACTGAATTGGGATACAAGGAAGGTCACGCAAATCAGGCGTTCAGCTGGCTTGCCGGAAAAAAACTTTTGGCAGAAACTTCCCGCACTCCGCACACATATTTTGAACTTACAGATTTTGGCCGCAAGATTTTTAAAGACGGTTTTGCAGAAGAAAGAATCGTTTCTTATTTAAAGGAAAACGGTCCAAAACGTCTGCCAGAAATTGCAGTTGCACTTGGAATTGAAAACAAAGATGTAGGCTCGGCATTCGGTTCGCTTAGCAAAGACAATGTTCTTGCCATGAACGCAGAAAAAAAAGCCGAATATACAGGAGCGCCTCTTCCAGAAAGATTCGCAGTGGCAAAATCACTTATAAAAAAAGCCTCTGAAGCGGAAAACTGCCAGCTTGACGCCGCAAATCTTACAAAGTCCGAAATTGAAATAATGGGCGGACTTACAAAAAAACGCGGAATTTCAGAAACTCCATTTAAAACAATTGAACGCGAAACTGTAATTTATAAACTTACAGAAGCATTTAAAGGCGTTGCTGATGCGCTCAAGAATTCAGGAATCACAGGAAATGAAATTGGAGAAATAACTCCGTCAATGCTTGCTTCCGGTGAATGGAAAAAAGGAACTTTCCGCGGATACAATATTTCAATTCCGCCGGCACGAATAATTCCGGGGCGCACAAATCCTTACGTTCAGTTTTTAGAGTCAGTAAAAGACAAGCTTTGCTCGCTCGGTTTTCAGGAATTTGACGGCCCGCTTGTAGAAACTGAATTCTGGAACGGAGACGCTTTGTTTATGCCTCAGTTCCATGCAGCCCGCGACATTCACGATGTTTACAGACTGAAGTATCCGACGCACGCAAAGTCAATTGAAGAGCCTTATCTTTCAAATGTTGCGGCAGTCCACAGAAACGGCGGAAACACAGGAAGCCGAGGCTGGAACTACAACTTCGACAACGAATTTACCCGCCGCCTGATTATGAGAAGCCAGGGAACAGTTCTTTCTGCGCACCAGCTTCACAAGGCGGAAATTCCTGGAAAGTACTTTGGAATTGCAAGATGCTTCCGCTATGACAAAGTTGACGCAACTCATTTGAGCGACTTTTACCAGACAGAAGGAATTGTTCTTGGTGAAGAAGTAAATTTAAAGACGCTTCTTGGATTCCTTGAAATGTTCGCGGTGGAAATTGCAGGCGCAACAGATGTAAAATATGTGCCGGGCTACTTTCCATTTACAGAGCCTTCAATTGAAGTTCATATAAAACATCCTAAACTGGGCTGGTTTGAGCTTGGCGGTTCTGGAATTTTCAGACCGGAAGTTACAAAGGCAATGGGCGTTGATGTTCCTGTTCTTGCCTGGGGAATTGGAATTGACCGAATGGCTTTGATGGCTTTGGGACTTAACGATTTGCGTGAGCTTTTTTGTGAGGACATAGAAAAAGTAAGACTTAGAAAAGCAAAGTTCTAGTCTTACAATAAGTCTAATAAAAAAACTGTGCTTTTATATATAAAGGAGAAAATGTTGTCTAAAGCAAAGTCTATAGTTTTTAATTTTTTTGTTTTATTTTTTGCATCATTTTTTTCTATTGCTTTTGTTGTTGCTGGCAGTAGAATTTTATTCAATAAAGATGCTAAAAAAATTTTAAATCAGTCGGCAAGAATAAAAGAACTTGAATTCTCTTCTAATCTTGATGGAGAGCTTTTGCTTGCAACAAAAATGGCAAAATCTCCTTTGATTTCTCATTACATGGAAAATCCTCAAGACGCATCTCTTTCAAAAGCCGCAATGGAAGAAATTCTTTCGTATCAGGATGCATTTAAAGGGAAAAATACATTTTCAATTGCAGATACAGACTTGCTTTATTATTCAAACGGAAAATATCTTTACACGCTTGACAAGTCAGATCCTGCAAATTCATGGTTTACATCTTGCCTTGCAATTTCGGAAGACTACACTTTTATTGTGAGTTACGACACTGTTCTGAAAAAGACAATGCTGTGGGTTAATGCGGTTGTTCGTGATGAAACAAAAAAGGGAATCGGCTTGATAGGAACTGGTGTTGACCTTTCAGATTTTGTAAACATGATGTACAATAATCTTGAAAAAAATCGTAAGATGTTTTTCTATAATAAAAACAAGGAAATTACCGGTGCAGAAAACACACAGCTTCTAGAAGACAAGGCAAAGATTGAGTCACAGCTTCCAGAAATGGGAAAGATTGATAATTTCCCCGTTGAAAAAACTTTCCTCTGTGGAAAAAAAGGTTGTTATGAAATCGTCCCGATTCCATCTGTTGACTGGATGATGGTAATTTTTCTTCCATACACTATGACAGTCGCATTGTCTTATGCCGTTGCGCCTCTTGGAGCAGTTTTAATTCTTTTGCTCTTGATTGCTGCCGCTATTACACTGAAACGTCTTGTAAAGCCGCTTTTAGTTTTAAATGACGCTGTAAAAAACATTTCAGCAGGGAACGCGGATCTTACAAAAAGACTGAATTCGAATTCTGATGCTGCGACAATCGGGCTTATAAAAAAGATTGAAAAAGGATTCAATGCATTTATAGAAAAACTTCAGCAGATAATTATAACTGTAAAAAAATCCAAGGAAGAGCTTTTTGAATCTCTAGAAAATCTCCGCAGGTCAATTCATAAAATTGTAAATTCCATTGAGGAAATAAATCAGCATATTGACGGCATGGAATCTTCTGTTAGCGAGCAGTCGGGATTTTCTAATCAGACATCGGATGCTGTAGATCAAATTTCAGAAAAAATAAGTTCGCTAAATAAAATGATTTTGACACAAAACCAAAGTATTGAAGAAGCCAGTTCTTCCGTAGTACAGATGATTGGAAACATAAATTCTGTAAATAATTCTGTTGCAAAGCTTTCTGATTCTTTTTCGGCTTTGGAAGCAAGCACAACTCAAGGTGTTAAAAAGCAAAAAGAAGTGAATGAAAGAATTTCCGAAATAGAAAACCAGTCTAAAATGCTTCAGGACGCAAACTTAATAATTTCATCTATAGCGAGCCAGACAAATCTTCTTGCCATGAATGCGGCGATTGAAGCTGCCCACGCAGGAGAAGCAGGAAAAGGATTTTCTGTAGTTGCGGATGAAATCAGAAAACTTTCAGAAACCTCATCCGAGCAATCAAAGACAATTGGTCAGCAACTTACTGCTATTCAGGAATCAATTTCAAATATTGTTGTTACTTCTGGAGACTCCGAGAAAGTTCTACATTCCGTAGCAGACAGCATTCATAATACAGACGGACTTGTTCAGTCGATAATGCAGGCGATGAAAGAACAGGAGTGCGGCTCTAAGCAGATAAGCGACTCCTTGGCACTTTTGCAGAGCAGCTCACAGGAAGTAAGAGATGCGTCAATGCAAACTGAGCAAAAAAACGAGTCGATTCTTGAAGAAACAAAGAAACTTCAAAACAGCTCTAAAACTATAAAAAATCGCATAAATGAAATGACAGAATGTGCCCGTTCAATAACACAGGAAGCAGAAACACTTGGAGGTCTTTCCGATGGAGTTGACCGGTCGCTTGAAAAAATTGGAAGTGAAATCGACTTATTCAAGGTTTAGCTTCTTTCCACAAAAAGACATTTTATAAGGTCTTTTATAGTTTCTACCTGAGTTGCTCCGGCTTCGGATTCAGGGACAATAAATTTCTGGAAACCAAGATCCCTTGCGGCTTTTATTCTTTGCTTTTGCTTTGTAACAGGACGAATTTCACCAGCGAGGCTTATTTCGCCTACAATCGCAGTTTTTTCTGGAAGAGAAATATCTGTTCTTGCTGAATAAAGAGCCGCTGCCAAAGCTCCGTCAATCGCACTTTCTGAAAGTCTTATTCCGCCGGCAACATTTATATAAATATCCTGATCGCTGAATTTTATTCCAAGCCTTTTCTCAAGAACTGCGGCAACTCTGCTCACCCTTGCAGAGTCGATTTTTTCTGAATAAACACGGTTCACAGCCGCTTTTGCAGGAACAGTCAACGCCTGAATTTCAACGATAAAAACACGGCTTCCTTCAAAAACACTGGCGCAAGCAATTCCAGCTGGAGTTTCTTTTTTTCTTCGAGTTATAAAAAGCGAACTTGGATCTGAAACGCACTTAAGACCTTTTTCATCCATTTCAAAAAGTCCAAGTTCATCAACAGAACCGAACCTGTTTTTTTGCGCGCGTAGAAACCTAACTTCATCACTTGTCCGCTCAAAAGACAAAACTGTGTCAACCATGTGCTCAAGGCTTTTTGGTCCGGCAATGTTTCCGTCCTTTGTAACATGGGCAGTCATAAACAAAACGCTGTCTCTTTCTTTTACCCAGCCAATCAGTTCGTTGCTACAATATTTCAATTGCGTTATAGTTCCCGGCACAAGTCCTGCTTCCACGGAATAAACAGTCTGAATCGAATCCACAATGATGACCAAAGGATTCAGTGAGTCAAGCGCATCAAGAATGTCTTCAAGACGCATCGTGCATAAAATTTCCAAAGAGCCAGCTTCAAGGTTCAGGCGGTTTGCCCGGCTTTTTATTTGTCCTGCAGATTCTTCTCCGCTGACATAAAGAATTTTTCCATTGGGAAGAAGACTTGCCGCCGCCTGTAAAAGAAGTGTTGACTTTCCGATTCCGGGTTCACCGCCGACAAGAATTGCACTGCGTTTTGTAGCTCCACCGCCAAGCACACGGTCAAATTCCTCGTTGCCGGTTGAAATCCGCGAATTGCTTTGCTGCGAAACTTTTTGCATTGGAACTGGCTTTGCTTTTAAAACTGTTCCGTCGGATTTCAAAGATGACTTTGGAGCATTTGAATCTAAAATGCATTCTTCAAGTGAATTCCATTCGCCGCATTCAGGACATCTTCCAAGCCAGGCAGGTTGTGTGTAGCCACATTTTGAGCATTTGTAAACAACAGATTTCTTCGCCATATTTTTCCTACTATATTCAAAATCACCCAAAAAGTCATTACCGAAAAACGGCGCAGATTTTCAGCATGAAAAATACATTTATTGCTAAAACAGTAAAAATCTTCTATAATGAATTTATTATGAGAATTTCAAATAAATTCACACTTTCCAGAATTATTTTAGCGCCGATAATTTTTATAATATACAACATTCCAGTCTGGTTTGGACTTGAAAACGGAAGTCCTGCCGCCATCGCTTCAATTTGCATTGCTATTCCGCTTCTTGCTTTTGCGGAACTCACAGATTATTTTGACGGACATTATGCGCGCAAGCTGAACGATGTGAGCGACTTTGGAAAAATGTTCGATCCTTTTGCCGATGTTTTTCTTCATCTTTCAATGTTTACTTGCTTTGTTTTTTCTGGATATATGCCGGTCGTCTGCTATGTTCTGATTCTTTACCGTGAATTCAGCCAGAACTTTTTAAGAATGGTCGCGGCGAAACAAGGAACTGCAATTGCGGCAAGAAAAGGCGGAAAAATAAAAACTGTATTTTATGTGGCTTCGTGCTTTGCAGCTCTCATACAAGAAGCGTTGGTTCGCACAGAACTTGCTTCAATTTGGAACTTAGACATGAAACTTTTGCTTCACATAGGCCAGGCATTTTTTGTTGTGTGCGTAATTTTGGCTTATGTTTCGTTTATAGATTACTTAAAAAATTTTGGAAGCATACTAAAAAAGGCAATGTAATTTTATCGAAAGGCAAATCAAAAATTGATATTTTCTTATTGACTTTTTATGGGAGGAAAATATGAAGAAAATTTTTGCAATCGCAGCAGCCCTTGTTATAGGCACAGCGGGAATGTTCGCTCTTGACTTGAAGGACATTCAGGGAACTTGGCAGGATTCAAACTGGGATGCAAACTGGACTTTCAATGCAGACGGAAAAATTGTTCTTTCAAAGGCTTCTAGCGGAGAAACAGTTTTCACTTTTGATGATTCAAATGTACAGAAATTTAAAATTCTCCCAACCACTTCCGGTTTAAGTATTTCATTTGACTGCGAAGAAACAGAACGCTCGTACAAGTTTACAAAGCCGATTACTCTCAATGCTGATTTGGATATGCACATTGACCCAAAATGGACTTCTGAAGGCTACGACGTTAAAATTAAATTTCAGAAATAAAAATTCCTAAGCAAAAACTAAATGGCATTCTCTAAAGTGAGGATGTCATTCTGTTTTTAAAACCACAATAAACTGCTCTTCGTTTCCTGTGAATTCGGATTTGTCAAAGTCAGCAAAAAATTCCGCACTTTTAAAACCTGCGTCCTCTGCAAAATCTTCTATTTCGTAAGGAAGCAAAGGATAAATCGGAATGTCTTTTACAATAGGAAGAAGCTTGCCGGTACCTGTTTCAAGGTTCATGGAAAAAAGCTTGGAATCGTCTTGCTCTGTCATTATTTCAGAAAAAAGCTTGGCTCTCATGCTTTCACGGCATTTAAGCTGAAAAAACTTTTCGTCTTTTCTGTTTTCAAAATTGATGCATTGGATTACAAGAAATCCATCTGTGGAAATGAGCTTTTTGCAGTCAAAGAAAAACTGCCGGATTTTTTCCCTTCCACCTAAAAAAAGCAAGCGGCTATTCAAAATGGAAATAACGTTGTAAAAATTCTTGCCTAGGAATTTTGTCATGTCCTCTGCTTCCATCTGAAAAAAGCGGATTGACATAAGCTGATTTCTTCGGCGCAAATTCGCCGTGTGCAAAAGTTCATCGCAGTTTTCAATTCCTGTAACATCGTGCCCTTGCTTGGAAAGTGAACTTTCAAAAAGTCCGGAGCCACAAAAAACCCTCAAGAATCTGACCGGCGAGCTAAAATTTTCGCACAATTCCGTATATAATTTTTTTTGAGCCTCTGAAACTTTAAAAAGCTCATCGTAATATTCAACAAGATTCTGAATAAACTTCATTCTTCTATTATAAAAGCAGTTTTGCTATTTTGCAAATTATAAATAAATGCTATAATACAGATAACATTTTTTATTCGGAGGAGAGCATGAATCCAAGAATTTTTTTAGGAATCTTAAGCGCAGTTGTCGGACTTTTGGCTGTTATAAATCCGCAGTCAAGCATTGAGGCGATTGTAATTCTTATCGGAATCGGCGCAATCGTAAACGGAATCAATTCTATTTTAAAAGTGAAAAGATTTTCGTTTTCGCCTTATTTTGAGCGCACTGTAATTATAAGAAGCGTTGCAGGAATTTTAGTCGGAATTCTCGCGGTAATTCTTCCATTCGCATTTTTCAACATGATTCAAAAAATTGTTCGGATTCTTCTTTATATTCAGGCTGTGTTTTTGCTTTTGTCGGCAATTTCGGAATTCATTTTGGTTTCTGGCACTGAAAATTCCGCTCCTTTTTTAACCGAAGCCGTTTGCTCAATTTTTATTGCGGTTTTGCTTTTTATGCTTCCTGCCGATTTTGGCGTAAGACTTGTAAGAGCCGCCGGAGTTCTGATTTTAATTTCTGGAATAATTTTTGCGTTTAGAGAATGGAAATCTTCTCCAACTGAAGTCGAAGCAGAAATAATAGAATAGATTTTGAAAAGGCTGCCCAATAAATTTTGAACAGCCTTTTTTATTTTAAAGCTGAATGCCTGTCTTGATTTTTTCGTTGAACCTTTTCAGTTTCTTTTCATCCTGAATTGGATTTTCTTCGCCGCTCAAAATTTTGCGCAAAGCTTCCATTTCTTCGCCATTAAATGAAACCGCTTTTTCCATTGTATTTTCAAATGAATTTACTGCCATTGGACAAACTGTTTTTATAATCTCAAGAATTTCTTCTGCATACAAGCGGATTTCATACTGGGCATGGCTATCGAGCCTGAGCTTTAAAAAATGGAACAAATTGTGCAAATCCATCTGCCAGTAAAATTCCGTGTACAACGCGAGCGGAAGATTTATGCGGGCAATTTCCCTTGCGATTCCTTTTTCAACCATGTCTTTGTAAACTTCGTAGGCTTTTTGCTGACCTTCAATAAATTCAGCCTGAAACTCTTTTGCCTGCTTCTCTTCAAAAACCTCTCCGCGGCCCTGCTTGTTGTTTGTTGACTGCTTTGAAATGCACGAATTTTCCGGAACATAAAATTCATCTTTCATAATGCTGTATCTGCCGGAAACTTCATTCATTCTGGCCATTCTGTGCCTAACCCACTGGCGCGCTACAAAAATCGGCATTTTCAAATGAAATGTAAAAACAACCTGCTCAAATGGAGAAGTGTGCTGATGGCGCAAAAGATAATCAATCAACGCTCCGTCCTGACTTATAGTTTTTGTTCCTTCGCCATAGGAAACGCGGGCTGACTGTACAATTCTTGAGTCGCTGCCGTAATAGTCAACCAGGCGGACAAAACCTTTATCTAAAACTTGAAATTCCTTGTCCAAAATTTCTTCTGCGGCAGGAACAATGCAATGTGCCATAAATACCTCTTTTTAATTATTTTTTATTTGCTGCGTTTTGCTTCAATTGCCTTTTTTACGCCTTCCGCAAAAAGCTGATTCTGATCTGAACGCTCTGGAACAGAAAACAAAGGACCGCCATCTTCTTCTGAAATACGGTAAAGATTAGAACAGTTCGCGTCATAGGCTGGGCTTGAAGGATTGTTTATCCACCAGTCTAAAACTGAAACAGTACAAAGCGTATACTTTATAAGATTCGCATTTGTGGCGGCAGTAACATCGTCATCTCTTTTTGCACCAAGAAGCACGTCAATTCTTTTTGAAACCGCATTTGGCAAATCGAACGTGTAACGGTCCCATGGATTCAAAACCCCAAGCACAGTTTTCTTTCCGGCAGAATTCTCATCGATTCTGCGGACAAGAGTTGTAAGAACACTTCTCATGTAGTCGGTGCGGGCGGCAAGCGGTCTGTACTTTGAATCGTTCACGGGCTTCTGCAAAACCGGAGCATTGAACTTGTAGTTTGGAAGAAAATAAAATTTTATGCGCCACAAAATATTGTTCAAGTTTTCCTTGCCGAATCTGCTCTGGGCATATTCCTTCTGCGAGTAAATTGAATTCACATAGGAACGCAAATAATCACCGAGTTTTTTTGCAAATAAATCTTCATAATAAGAAGCCCAGTCTTCCATTGCAGAATCTAGCTTATCCGGATAAGCTGCAAGTTTTTCGTCCGCTTCAATGTTGAACTTTATGTTCCGGCAGCCTTTTAGAAAATCCTCGATAATCAAAATAAGAACAATCGTCACTTGCAGAGGATTTTCCGGAGCAATAACATTGAATCCATCCTCAAAGTTGTAAATCGGATTGAAGTACGGGAACAAGTCCGGATGCCGCTCCAAGTGAAGAAATCCTGCCTGTGGAAAAAGCTGGTCAAGAATTTTAAGTCCCATATTTACAATTTCATTTTTTTCGCCTGCAACATGTTGAACTTCCTGCTTTTTCTTTTCCTGAGCTTCCTCCTGTTTTTTTTCTTTATTCTTTTTTTCAGGAAGAAGAAGGTCAAACTTTGAAATTCCAAGGAACTTAAGAATTTCCACAATCTTTACTTTAAAGAAATCCGGGAACTCAACAAATTCATCGGAAGACATTCTCATCAAAAGCGGATACATTCCCTGAATAATCTGGTCATGCACGTAAAGCCATTCAGTTACGCCCTGTTTTACCAACGTCTGAAGCTTCGCTTTGTCTGCATTCGGAAATTCGGCAAGATCCGTGTAAATGTCTTTTATTAAAAGAGAAACCTGCTGCTCGCCAATATAGTAAACCGTAAGAAGCTGCCTGTAGACCGTCCGCACAAAAGGAATAAGCATAGGAACGGTAAGATAGTCCGAAGCATTTTCAACATCCATTGCCAGAATCTTGATGTCGCGGAGTGTCCACTTGCCCACGGTTCTAAGAAACTTAAACTTGAGGTCTGTCTCTGTGGCAATTTTGGCTTTGTATACATCCGGGGAAATCTGAATAAAAGTTTTTATTGTGCCGATAAAAGATTGAATGTGGTCAACGTGGCGGCGCACAATATATTCGCCGAATTTTTTTTGTACACGCTCGCGGTTCTTGGCTGACATTCTATAGAAAAAGTTGAACAGTCCGAAGTCCGGCTTAATATCGCAGCCCGGAGCCATCATTGTTTTGTCCATGAGCTTTAAGTCATGCGCAGAAATTTCAGGCAAATCTTCATCTGTGCGGATTTTCTTTGTAGAAGCCTTGATTCCGCCCACAGCTGCCGAAGAAAACGATGAGCCAAACGATGCGCTCTGAGACGAAATATCCGAAGCAGACCTTCCAGAAGCTTTTACCACAACATCCTGCCTTCTCCTGTTTGCCGGCATATTTGAATAGTCTGCTGGAGATAATTTTTCGCGGAGAACTTCCCCGCCAAGTTTTTTCTGCATAAAAAGAGCCTCATTTGCATCTATTGGTCCGATGTTTTTCCGGGTTTTATCAAGTGTGCCGGGTTCAAGCGTCCGCTTTGGACGGTTCTCATTTTCCATAAATACTCCTCAAGAACTGAAAAAAGTTAAAGACGTATCAAGTAATTTTCGGAAATTCCTGCAAGAGATTTGAATGAAACTTTTTCACCACTGGCAGTAATTAAAGTTCCTTCAAAGCTACCGTATATTGTATGGTACACGCTGCGCACAATTAACGCATTCACATTGTTAACGCAGATTGAAACAGGCGTAAAAACAAGGTCAACCATGTTTTCAGTATCTTGAATAATCCATTTTTTGTCCATGCCAGAATAATGCGAAATAACAACGGGCGGAAGCGGAGTAGGTTTTCCATCATAGAAAAGAACATTGCAGTTGTATTTGTCCGTGTCCACGCTTTCATGCGACTCGGAAGCAAGTTTGAACGCAATTTTCTTTCCATTAATTTCCCCGAATCCAAGTACAGATTTTCCATGAGAACGAAATTTCATATAGGTACGCGTCATGTCAAACGAGCAGACTCCATCAGATTCCGACATGGTTTTAGTTTCACCGCTATTATAAGCAAGTGTGAGAGAACCGTGTAATGGAAGAACAGAACTGTAGCTTGCATAGCTCCGCCTTAAAGTAGGATTTGGACGCACAGAAGTAAGTTCTGCAAACTGGGAATCGTTGAACACTGCGGAAAAAGCTCCACGCGCAGAAGGACGCACAGAATCTCCCTTCAAGTCGAATATAACCGAAAGCCTGTTCTGTTCCCTGTTCCAGCTGATTCTTGTGTAACGCCGCTTGCTGTAGTTTGAAGTTGAAGCCGCTTCAAGATTATGCGGAATAAGCCTCTTTCTCGGTCCCATGAGCGAATGATAGGCAAAACGTTGCGATGTATTTTTATTCCAGAATACAACTTCTGAAAATCCAGCAATTTTTGCGTCTATAAAACTTATGCGTCCGATATATTCCCCGATATTAAACGAAAATATAAGGCGGCTCTTTATGCGAAGGTTTGTTATAAAAGTCGGAAGCGGAATCACTCCATAAGGTCTGTAGACTCCGCGGATGTCAAAACGCCTAGGATGTCCCCTGAATGTACCGAACACTGGTCGCCCATTCAGAACAAATGACGGAGGAATTTCCTGCAAATCTCGTGTGTACATATATATAACTATTTTAACATTACGTGCAGCTAAAGTCTATGGAGGGAGGAAAAGCAACTAATTCGTAAGCAAAGCGATTGTATCGCCGTTTTTTATCGCCCTGGTATACCACCCTCCTTTCCTTGCAACGCCTAGGGTTGCCACCCCCTAAGAACCTGGCTTGGTGTTTTTATTACTGCTGCTTTTGATTTTTTTATAAATACCTGTCATTGCCGTAGTTGACACGGCAATCTTTCCAACAGATTATCAACCGAGTTTCTTTCAGAAACATCGCAGGGGCAAGCACGATAATGACATTAAATCATAAAACTCAAAATTGAATCCAATATGTTACCTGGCTTTTAGGGCAGCTCTTGCTATGCGGCGGGAAGTTCTTGCTGTTATGGCGGGGTTTATGCAGAGCATCGGGCTGTAGTCTATGTCGTTTTTTAAGACTGTGTAGATTATATTGAGGAGCTTGTGGCAGACAAAGCCCATCGACTGAAAATGCGTTTTTCCTTTGGAAACCTGCGACTTGTAAACAATTGTTATTTCACGGCAGTGGTTTACGGAAACGAATGAAGCCATCCAAAGGCATCTTCTAAGGTAGCCGGAACCGCGCTTGGACATATGGTTTTCGTTCCCAAGAAACTGACCGGACTGCTTTACCGAAGGGTCTATTCCAGCATAAGCGCACAGCTTCTTTGGATTGGCAAAACGGCTAATGTCGCCAATTTCACTTAGAATAGAAGCCCCAAGAACTGGTCCAATTCCCGGAATCTGCGTAATCTTTGTTCCGAACGACTTAAAATGCGATGATATGTGCTTTTCAAGGATTCCAATCTGATTTTGAAGAAGCTCCATCTGATCCATCATCTGCTTTACAAGAAGCGAAAGTGTCTTGGAAGAAAGCCGGGCGGCAAAAGAATTGCGGGCAAGGCTTATAAGTTCCTGGGCCTTTTTTAGTCCGAACTTTCCGTTGGAAGCCACCTGAAGAAGCTGGGCAAGATTGTCTTCTCCGAACAATGTGATTTCTTCCGGAGTCGTGCAGTGCTTGAGAATTGCAGTAGAAGACTTTCCGAATGTATCCGAAAAAAAGCCTTGGTATTCTGGAAAAATTCTGTCCATCATCACAATTATCTTGCGTTTTAAGTTTGCAACCATATCCACAAGGAAAAACCTCTGTCGGCACAGGTCGCGCATCATGAGCATACGGTCATCCGCAAGCTTTGTTTCTGAATACTGCCCGATTCTGATTACCTGCGCAATTATTTTTGCGTCCACGGAATCTGTCTTTGTTTTTCTGATGTAAAGATTTCGAAGCGCGTCTGACTGGAGCGGATTTATTACGTGGACCGTTGCGTGATTGTCTGCAAGCCAAGTATACAAGTTAAGCCAGTAATGTCCTGTGGCCTCCATTCCGAATTCAAAGTTTTCAAAACTAGAATCTACCGCCGCAAGCTTGTCCATAAGAAACTCGAATCCTTGCTTTGTATTTGTAAATCTGAATGACCTGCCCACAAGAGTTCCGTCTGGCTTCATTATTGCCGCCTGATGTGATTTTTTTGCGATGTCGATTCCAACTATGTACATATTTGCCCCTTGAGTTTAAAGATTGAAGTTTGAAACGGGACTATCCTGCCCGAAAGTAGCCGAGCCAAAGTCCTATTCTTATGTGCGGGCTCAAGTCCCAAGGAGGCGATTAGGATTCTTCCTGGATAATCCAGTTCAAACAGTTTTATAATATACCAAAACGTCCGGGCAAAACAATAACACAGCCGCTTTTCTTCTATATAAAAGATATTTTTTGTTTCAATTTTGGTATGCACATCCTTTTGCCAAAAGATATACACAGTATTGGTTCATGCTTATTCCTTCGCTTTTTGATTCTTCTGCAAGGCGTTTATGAAGGCTTTTTGGCAATCGTAGTTTGAATTGACCTGAATATTTTTCAACAGGCAAAGGTTCGTTTATTGAAATTCCGTCTTCAATTGCAGCCTCAAACCATGCTTTCTGCGCATCTTTTGCATTTGATACAGCTTCTTGAATATCGCCTCCCGATGAAATGCATCCGGGAAGTTCAGGAAATGAAACAACAAATCCTCCCTCATCTGAATCCGGTTCAATTTCCATTTTATATGGAAGCGACATATATTCTTCAATGCTTTTCATTTTGTTCCTCCTCAACAACTTTCTTGACCATTTGCACGTATACTTTTTTTTATAGGCTAATGATTTGGAATTGTAATAGGATTTTTTCCTTGCTTTCTGAATGTAAAATGGCTGCTCCCACTTTTTGGTGAGTGCATTGTATAACCAAAACTTTCAAGTATCTTCTTAAGTTCTGAAAACCTCATGCCATTTGGCAAAGAACTAATTCTGCTTAGAAGTTTTTCCCACTTCGACATAAAAGAATCCCCTGAAAACAATATAAAAGGTGTCGCCAATGGTGTCAATTCTTTGAGGTCGGTTTTGAAAAATCTGCCGGGGAACCCCAAGATTTAAACATAAGGAGGCTAAGAGATGAAAAAGACTCTTATCGCGGTCGCAGCGGCTGCCGCACTTACAGCAACTTCTGCTTTCGCAGAAATCACATTCGGAGCATGGCTTCGCTCTGCTCTTATTCCTGTAGCTTACGATGGTGAGGATTACCTTGGCGGTCTTACACAGTCATGGGGCGGAGCAGCACGTACTGCAGTTCTTGGTGTAAACGGCGTTTCTGAAGACGGAATGGCGGGATTTACATTTGAAATCCGTAACCAGGCTGGCGAAGGAATCAATATGGGTGACCGCACAGTAACATGGCTCAAGCCAATTGAGCAGCTCAAGCTTTCTGTTGGTAAGTTTGACGGCGGAGACAACGGATTCAGAGAAGGCACAGGCTTTGGTGCATGGAACTGGGTACGCCCATCAGCAACAACAGGTTTGTTCTTTAATGGTGATGACAGCATTATGGACGCTATTGGCGGAAGCGGCTTCATGGCAGAAATCTTCCCAATTGAAGGCTTTAAAGTCATGGTAAACGTTCCATTCTTGAAAGATGCAGGAAAAGTTGAAGGCAATAAAGCTTACGACATCTATAAGAAAACACAGATTGGCGCGGCATATACAATTGACGGAACTGGAACTTTAAAAGTTCTTTGGACTGGTGTAAGCGAGGAGTCAAAAATTGGCAACAGCAAATATGACTACACAGGAAAAATCGGAGTTGCATTTGACCTTACAGCTATTGAAAACCTCTATTTAGCAATCGGCGCAAAGTTTGACATCGTTGATGAGGATTATAATGCTGATAAAGTTAAAACTGATGAAAATACTGGCATTGTGAAGTATAGTGATGATGATGGTAATGAGTGGGGCGGAGTAAAGAACAAGGCATACTTTGCATTGAATGCTTCTTACAAAGTCTCTGACGCTATCACATTCAATATGAATGGCGGTGTAAAACTTTTCAAGAATTCTGGCTTTGATCCAAAATGGGGAATCGGTGCTGGCGTTGACTACGTAATCATGGAAGGTCTTACATTGAATGCTGATGTTCGTTATGTAAGCGAAACAAAATACAGCAAGAATGGAGTTAAGATTGACGGCAATGATGACTCTGTTTCATTCCTTATTGGCGCAACAAAGACTATTGGCAGCAACGGAAATATTGGAATTGGATTCCAGGGAGCAACAAACGGCTCTGGCTTCAGTGCATTTGAAGCATACAAGAACAAGACTGTTGATGGTTATACAAAAGCAGGTTACAGCGATAACTTCGCATGGTGCATTCCTGTTATGTTCAACCTTTCATTCTAATTCTAGCTGCAATTTGCACTTAGCTTAGTAATGCAAAAAGGCTGTCCAGCTTTGGAGGCCACTGAAAAAGTCTGTTAAAGAATTTACAAACACCATTTGAATAGAGTAA
>OIWU01001024.1_pt1 | contig 30243 bp, 20 predicted proteins | sample 1587711 | NCBI WGS metagenome assembly OIWU01 (sample SAMEA3888909, study PRJEB22519) | human gut metagenome | biome: human gut; feature: human-associated habitat; material: faeces | place: Denmark | collected 2010 | reverse complement strand
TCAAGATTATCTCGTATGCCCACTACAAATCCGGTATGCGGTTAGCCGTGGCCTGCGGGCAGCGCGCCTATGACGCCGTTGCAGGCATCTGGGCCGACACCGAGGCCGCCGGGCGGCTGCTAAGTTCGCCCGTTGGCTCCCTGGCTCCGGCACTTGAACGGCTGCAAAACGGTGAGACGACACTGAAAGCCCGCCTGGCCGCGCTGCAAAACACGCTGGCAGACGCTTACGCCGCCGCAGCGGAACCGGGCCAGCCCGCCGTGCTGTGGGTGGACGGTGCCGACGGCGACGGCCTGCGCCGGGTGGCAATGTCCATCACAGCCAAGACCGGCGCGGCCTGCTGCACTTTAGCCCCCGGCGGGCAGGGCCTTGCCTATGCGCTGGCCTCTGCCCCGGGCGGCGATCTGCGCGAGACCTGCAAAGCGCTGAACGCGGCCTACCAGGGCCGCGGCGGCGGCAAACCAGGCTTTTGCCAAGGCAGCCTGGCGAGCGGCAGTTTTGAACAAGTGAAACATTTTTTGTTGAATACATTGTAAGGAGACACCCCACCATGCGAATGCGTTTTAAACCCTATGCCCGGCCGGAGCTGCTGGCCTGCGATTTCCATGTTCACGAGCCGCTGACCCACGGCGGCCACTGGCATGAGCTGTACGCCCGGCCCGACCAGCCGTGGCACCTTGAGCTGGGCTGCGGCAAAGGCGGCTTTCTCGCCCAGATCGCACCAGCCCACCCCGACATCAACTATCTGGGCATCGACATCACCGACAAGGTGCTGATCCTCGCCAAGCGCAAGGTCGAGGCCGCCTACGCTGAGCGCGGCCTGCCCGCCGACAATGTAAAGATCGCCAGTCTGGACATTGAGCGGCTGGGCAACGCCTTCACGCCGGAGGATCGCGTTTCGCGCATCTACATCAATTTCTGCAACCCGTGGAGCAAGAATGCCGGCAGCAACAAGCACCGCCTGACCCACCCGCGCCAGCTTTTGCAGTATCGCCGCCTGATGGACGAGGGTGCCGAGATCTGGTTCAAGACCGATGACGATGACCTGTTCCGGGACAGTCTGGCCTACTTCCCCGCCGCCGGGTTTGAGATCACATGGCAGACCTTTGACCTGCACAAGGATGAGCCGGACTGGAACCTGCGCACCGAGCATGAGGGCATGTTCAGCGAGCAGGGCATCCCCATCAAGGCGCTGATTGCCCGCAAGGGCCCTGACAGCAGCGTGACCTGGGTCGAGCCCAAGGCACTGGCCAAGCAGCAGGAGGCAGAAGATGAATCTGACTGAGCTTGCCGTCAAGACGGTGTACTGGTTCTTCCTGTACGGGTTCATCGGCTGGGGCGTTGAGGTCGTCTACGCCGCCGTCAAGACCCATGCGCTCGTCAACCGCGGCTTTCTCTGCGGGCCGATCTGCCCGATCTACGGCTTCGGCATGGTGGGGCTGGTGTACAGCGTCAGCCTGATCCCGATGCCAAGCAGCGGCAGCATGAGCGCCGTTGCCATCTTCTTTATCGGCATGATTCTGACCACCGCCATTGAGCTGGTGGGCGGCTGGGCACTGTTCAAAGTCTACCGCATCCGCTGGTGGGACTACTCTAACATGAAGTTCAACCTGGGCGGCTACATCTGCCCGCAATTCTCGCTTTTGTGGGGGCTGGGCAGCGTGCTGCTGATGGTGGTGGTTCACCCGCTGCTCAGCAAGCCGAGCGCCGCTATCCCCACCCTTGTGCTGATCTGGCTGGATGTTATTTTCAGCGGCCTGTTCCTGGCGGATCTGATCGTATCCGCCATTCAGGCTGTCGGCTTCAGCAAACAGCTGGCCCGCATTGATGAGCTGCGCAAAGCCATGCGCACCACCAGCGATGCCCTGACCGAAGTGATCGGCACCAGCGCCATGACGATGGACACCCTGCTGGATGAGCAGAAACTGCAGCTGACCCTGGCCGCCATGGAGGGTGCCACCAACGCCGCCGAGCTGCGTGACCAGCTGATTATTGTCAAAGGACAGCTGGGGCAGAAGCTGGTGCCGAAGAAAAAATAAACGCTGACACAGAAGTTTGACTTTTCCTGCTTTGCGTTATATAATATACAAGATATTTTTATTCAAATTCTGTGAAGCGGAGCAGTAATCTGCAGTATCTTTCAGAAAGCCGGCGGTTGATGCGAGCCGGCAGTTAGGGCAGATGAACTCACCGTGAAGAAGCCGCAAGGAAATGTGCGGACGTGATGCTGCGTTAAGGCTAATTGAGTGGCGGCTGTAGCCGCAATCAGGGTGGTACCGCGAATTTTTCGTCCCTGACCTTCTTTAAGGTCGGGGATTTTTTATTTTCGACCAACAATAATACCTGGGAGGTAATGAAATGATTCAAGAAAAGTATGCTCCCCATGATATTGAAGCTAAATGGCAAAAATACTGGGAAGAAAACAAAACCTTTAAAGTAGAGATGGATAAGGATAAGCCTAAATCCTACGTTCTGGAAATGTTCCCCTATCCGTCCGGCAACCTGCATATGGGCCACGTTCGTAACTATTCCATCGGCGACGTAATCGCACGTTTCCGCACCATGAAGGGCTTCAACGTTCTGCATCCGATGGGCTGGGACTCCTTTGGTATGCCTGCGGAAAACGCTGCTATCAAACACAACATTCCGCCTAAAAAATGGACTTTGGAAAACATTGCCAACATGACTCGTCAGTTGAAGGCTCTCGGTCTGTCCTACGATTGGGACCGCGAGGTTACCACCTGTAAGGAAGATTATTACAAATGGACTCAATGGTTCTTTGAGCTGTTCTACAAACGCGGTCTGGCAGTTAAAAAGGAATCTGCCGTAAACTGGTGCGATACCTGTAACACCGTATTGGCTAACGAGCAGGTTATTGACGGCAAATGCTGGCGCTGCGACCATGAGGTTGTTAAAAAGGATTTGAGCCAATGGTTCTTCAAAATCACCGATTATGCTGATGAGCTGCTGAAGGATCTTGACCTGCTGCCGGGCTGGCCCGAGCGCGTAAAAACCATGCAGCATAACTGGATCGGCCGCAGCGAAGGCTTGGAATTCTCCTTTGAAATCCCTGCGCTCAACGATTCCGTTGCTGTTTACACCACCCGTCCGGATACTGCTTACGGCGTAACCTTTATGGCTCTGGCTGCCGAGCATCCGCTGATTAAAAAGATTTGCGAAAACAATCCGAAGGCTGACGAAATCAACGCTTTCTGCGAGCGTGTTCGTAATCAGTCCGAAATTGAACGTACCTCCAGCGAATCCGAAAAAGAGGGCGTATTCACCGGCGTGTACTGCATCAACCCGTTCACCGGCCGCAAGGTAGAAATCTGGGTAACCAACTATGTACTGTATGATTACGGTACCGGTGCTGTAATGGGCGTTCCTACCGGTGACCAACGTGACTGGATGTTTGCTGACAAATACGGCATTGAAAAGATCGTTACCATCTGCCCGGTTGGCAAAGAGCTGAAGCTGGAAGAAATGACCTGCGCTTACGAAGAAAAAGAAGGCATGCTGGTTAACTCCGGCGAATTCACCGGCATGGAAATGCACAAGGCTATGAGCGCTATCATGGACAAGGCTGAAGCTGAAGGCTTCGGTAAACGCCGTGTAAACTATCGTCTGCGCGATTGGCTGATCAGCCGTCAGCGTTATTGGGGCGCTCCGATTCCTATCATTTACTGCCCGCACTGCGGCGAGGTTCTGGTTCCGGAAGACCAGCTGCCGGTTCGCCTGCCTGAGGACGTAAGCTTCACTGCCGGTGCTAAATCTCCGCTGGCAACCTCCGAAGAATTCGTTCACTGCAAATGCCCGAAATGCGGTGCTGACGCAACCCGTGAAACCGATACCATGGACACCTTTCTGTGCTCCTCCTGGTATTATCTGCGTTATACCGACGCACACAACGACAAGATGCCGTTTGACAAGGAGCTCAACAACTATTGGGGTCCTGTAGACCAATATATCGGCGGTATTGAGCATGCTATTCTGCATCTGCTGTATTCCCGCTTCTTTGTAAAGGTTCTGCGTGACGCAGGCCTGGTTGATTATGATGAACCGTTCAGCAACCTGCTGACTCAGGGCATGGTAATCAAAGACGGTGCTAAGATGAGTAAATCTCTGGGCAACGTTGTTTCTCCGGAAGAAATACTTTCCAAATATGGTGCAGATACTGCGCGTCTGTTCATCCTCTTCGCTGCTCCGCCTGAAAGAGAGCTGGAGTGGAGCGACCAGGGCGTTGAAGGCTCCTTCCGCTTCCTGAACCGTATCTGGCGTATCGTACAAGCATTTGAAGCTGTTCTGGCACAAAAGGTTACCGAATACGATCACAGCAACCTGAACGAAGCAGACAAGGACCTGCGCCGTGTACTGCATAGCAGCATTAAGAAGGTTACCAACGATATCGAAACCCGCTTCAACTTCAACACTGCTATTTCCACTATGATGGAACTGGTTAACGCTCTCTATGCTTATAAAGAAGCTGCCAAAGAGCCGAATGCAGGTCTGATTTACGAAGCAATTTCCGACCTCATCAAGATGATGAGCCCGTTTGTTCCGCATATCACCGAAGAGCTGTGGCGCGGTGCTATTGATGCCAACAGCAGCGTACATGAACAAAGCTGGCCTGAGTGCGATGAAGAAGCCCTGAAGGTTGACAATGTAGAAATCGTTCTGCAGGTTAACGGCAAGGTTCGCGGTCGTCTGACTGTTCCGGCTGAAGCTACCAAAGAAGAGCTGGAGAAGATTGCTATGGCTGACGCTAACGTTCAGGCTCACATCGGCGATGCAACCGTACGTAAGGTTATCTGCGTACCCGGCCGTCTGGTAAACATCGTTGCCAAATAATTTTCCGACTAGCAACTACCGCAGTTACAGCTGTCCTGCAACAGGCAGTTTCCGCAGACTGTAGCGCGGACAAAAAAATAAGCAGTGCATGTCAGCAATGACATTATTTAGTAGTACTAAATAACGCTTACATTTTCAGAGTCTCTGAGAATAACGTAATTGTTATTCTTGGGGGCTCTTTTTGTTTTTTTGGTGACAACCCTCAGTCATCGCCCTAGCTCTCTTGATGCTAAGACCAAGTTTGTCGCAAGCACAACCCTCAGTCAAAATCACTGCGTGATTTTGCCAGCTCCCTTTCAGGGAGCATATAAAGGTTGGTCGTAATTGCAAACTGTAATTTTAAATCTAGCCTGTTATATCTCCCCTGAAAGGGGAGGTGGTTGCGAGCTTTAGCGAGCAGACGGAAGGGTTGAGCATCGAAGTCATACGCAATATTTTCACCAACACCCTAAGGAGGTATCCCCATGCAAGCAAAATCTAAAAAACTGATCTTCATCACCATTCTCCTCACAGGCTGCATCATTACCGGCCTTATAAGCAGCAACGACAAAGAAAAACCGCTTGCAGGCAGCAGTTTATTGCAGTCCGCGCAAGGTGCGGTCACATCCAAAGCAGCGCAGGCAAAAACAGTACGCGTGCAGGTGAGCGGCGCTGTGCTGGAGCCGGGAATTTACGATGTGCCTGCCAGCTGCAGAGTGGAAGAGGCCATTGCTGCTGCCGGCGGCCTGACGGAAAATGCCGACAGTGAACGCGTTAATCTGGTGCGTAAGGTGCGCGACGGTATGCAGATACGGGTACCGGTGCAGAAGGCTGCACGGACAAGCAGAACGCAGAGGAAAAATGCTCAGGCAAAGTCCGGTTTAGGTGAGAGTGCGTCAGGAAAGTCAGGCAGTGCTAAAGCAGGCTCAGGCAGAAACAGCAGCATGATGCAGCGCGTGCGCATCAACAGCGCAAGCGCCGGTGAGCTACAGCAGCTGCCGGGCATAGGTCCTGCGCTGGCGCAGCGCATTGTGGACACAAGAAACAGCGGGCGTTTTAGCAGCGTGGAGGATTTACTGCGTGTGCCGGGAATCGGTAAAGCTAAGCTGGCAAAGCTGCGTGATTATGTGGAGGTAGACTAGTGCAGCAGAAAATACGTTATCTACGCTTATTTTTACCGGTCATGCTGCTTTGTATATTATCCTTTCGCCTGCTAACCGTGCCGCCGTCAGCCGAGCAGCAGCTTGCTTCCTGCTTTGGGCGGCAGCTGGTTGTACAGGGTGCGGTGGAGCCTTTGAGCGTGCGCAGACTGGATGGCTTCAGTAGTGCGGTTCTGCGTTGCGAAAAAGTATATAGCGATACAGAGCTTGCTTACAGCGGTCGTTTGCGCGTGAGCATGAAGGGCGAGCTGCCGCAGGTAGGCTGCGTGGTGCTTAAGGGGACGTTGGAGCAGATGGACAGCCTGCGTAACCCCGGAGGCTTTGACACTGCAAGCTATAACAGAGTGCAGGAGCTGGGCGGACGTTTGCGCAAGGCGCAGCTGCTAAAGACTGAGCCGCAGGTCTTGTGGTGGCAGCGCTTTGCCTTGTGGAACAAAAAGCTGAGCGAACGTATAGAAGCAACAGGCGGCGCTGAATACGGCACACTTTTGAGCGGCATGGTGCTTGGCGGCAGCAGTAGGCTGGATGAAGAAACACGCGAGCTGTTTACGGATAACGGATTGGCACATTTGCTTTCGGTTTCAGGTACGCATATTGTGCTGCTCACAGGTATGCTGCTGGCTTTGCTGCAGTGGGTACCGCTGCCCTGGCGCAAGTTTATTGTTATCAGTTTGCTGATTGCCTATGCGCTACTTTGCGGCTTGCGTCCTCCGGTGCTGCGAGCACTGGCTATGAGCAGCGTTCTGCTGCTTGGCGGCAGCGGTGCGGAGCGCGGGCGCTTGCTGTGCCTGGTGGCGGCACTGCTGTTGTGCCTGCAGCCGTTATGGCTGGCCGATATCGGTTTTCAGTTATCCTTCGGGGCGGCGGCCGGTCTTTTGTGGCTGCTGCCTGCATGCCAAAGGCTGCTGCCGCAGGCCTTGCCTGCGCCGATAGGCGAAGCGGCAGCAGTTTCACTGGCAGCACAGCTGGCTGTACTGCCGCTGGAGGTTTATTATTTTCACCAAATTTCGCTGATTGCCCTGGTAAGCAATATCGTGCTGGTGCCGGTGTTGGAAATTGCCGCGCAGATGGCACTCGTGGGCGCACTGTTGCCTGCCTGCGGTGATTATCTGTTGCAGCTTGCTGCCTGGCTTGCGGCGCAGGTGCTGACGCAGGCGCGTTTTTTTGCCGAACTGCCGTACAGCACTTTAGTTATCGGCAAGCTGCCTGCTTATTGCTTTGTAATCTATTATGCAGCGCTCTTTGTGTGGGCAGATTTTCCCTGGCTGCAATTTTGGAGCAACAGGGAAAGGCGCTGCATCCTGCTTTTGCATGCCTTGCTGCTTGCCGGGACGCTTGCCTATCAGCAGTGTCGCACGCTGCCGTTAGCCTGCTATTTTCTGGATGTGGGACAGGGTGACTGTGCTGTTATCGTCACGCCGTCGCAGCGGGTGGCAATTATTGATACCGGCGGCTTAAAAAATCTTTCGACTGCAACGCGCGTAATTACTCCGTTTTTGCGCTATCTTGGCAAGCGTGAGGCGGATATTTTGCTTTTAAGCCATTATGATTTTGACCATGTCGGTGCTGCGGCGGATTTATTGCGACAGCTGCGGGTAAAAAAGCTGCTACTGCCTAACGAAGCACTGACGGAGGAAAGCAAAAGGGTACGGCAGGAAATTTTGGCGCAGGCCGGCAGGACGCAGGCGCATGTGGTGCAGAGCGGTGAACGCTATACGTTGGATGATAATGCAGAGCTTGTTTTGGTTGATGTACCGCAGCAAGCAGTGCCCGGAAATGAGGCCAGTACGGTGGCGGCGCTGCACAGCGCGCAGGGCAGCGTGCTGTTTACAGGCGACATGGGGGAAGAACGCGAGCGAGGGCTGCAGCTGCAGCAATACACTGTGCTGAAGGCAGGACATCACGGCTCGCACTATAGCAGCAGTATGGAATTTCTGGAGCAGGTGCGCCCGAGGCTGACGGTGATTTCCTGCGGGCGCGGCAACCGCTACGGCCATCCGCATCAGGAAACGTTGGAGCGCTTGCAGATAATAGGCAGCAATGTTGTCAGAACGGATGAGCTTGGGTGCATTAAAGTTGTTTTTGACGCAGAGGGAATAAAATGCTATAGTTATGTATATCATAAAAATGTTTTTTAGGAGTGCGAATATACTCATGGACATTAAAGCAGAAGAATTGCTTGCCAAATTACAACAGCATAAGCCGCTGCCGCAGGCGCAGGTACTGCTTTTGTGCGGCGAGGAGGATTACTACCGCAACAGCATTATTGCCGCGCTGCCGGAATATGTTTTTGGCGATACGCCGGAGGCTGACCGCGAAATAACGGTTTTTGACAAGGACACCAACCTGTCCGGATTGCAGGCAGCCGTCAACAGCTATCCCTTCTTCTGCGGCAAATCGCTGATTTTCCTGAAGGACGAAAAGCTGTGGGCAGCAAAGCCTGCCAAAGCAAACAGCACTGCTGATTCGCAGGATGATACCGATTCCAAGAAAATGGAGCAGCTGGCGGCGATTGTCAGCGACGTACCGGATTATTGCCTGCTTGTAATCAGCAGTAAGAAAATGGATAAGCGGACCAAGCTGTATAAGCAGCTTAAAGCAAGTGCGCTGATTTGTCTGTGCGAGCGCATTAAGGAAAGAGATCTTGATGACTGGCTGTACGCGCAGGCAGCAGCATACGGCGCGCATTTTACCAGAGATGCGCTGGCGGCTATCAGCGAATATATCGAGCCGGTAAAGGAAGAAATTCCCTTGGATTTGCTGCAGCAGGAAATCGGCAAGCTGGCGATTTATGCCGCAGGGCGCAGGGAATGGACGGAAGAGGATGTGCTAAATGTTTTTGCACTGCTGCCCAACGCTTCATCTTTTGCACTGACCAATTATATTATGGCAGGCAAGCTGAAGCAGTGCCTGGAGCTGTTGGCGAGCGAACGCAAGCACGGAACCTATATTCTGCCGCTCAGTGCAACCGTAGCTTTTAAATTGCGTCAGGTGCTGCGTTATCTGGAGCTGAAGCGCAGAGGCTACGACCAGAAGGGCATTATGGATGAGCTGGGGATGCGCAGCCCATATGCCTACAGATTTTTGGAGCGCGACAGCAGGCGCTTTGATGAAAAGCGTCTGACGGAAGCTTTGCTGGGACTATCTGATATGAATATCAAGCTGCGTCAGGGCGGACGTGGCTACGAAAAGCTGGAGGAAATTCTTGTCCGCCTGCTTGCATGATATCTTATACTCAGAAATTAAAGCTGGACAAAAGCACTTAATATCTGCTATAATAGTAAGACAGTCAACGAGGACTTTTTTGAGTAAGGAAGTAGTGTGTCCATGCTTAAAAAGGTCCTTTTTCGTTTATCTTGCAGAAAATATGTAGGGAGCATTTTTCTGCAGCATGATAATTAGGGAGTATTGAGAAAGGAGGCAGCCTTATGGCTGCACTGATCATGAACAACAAAGATTTACTGTATGTAATTAAACCTGAAGAACAAAACGAAAGCACTCTGCGTGAGCTTCTGACTCTGCATCCGGAGATTCAGTTTGTATCTCTGATGGGTGTGGATTTTGCCGGTAATGATACCGACGAAAAAATCCCGATGAAGATTTTCCTCGAGGATATCGATGGCTTTTTGGCAGGCAGCGCAGCACAGACTGACGGCTCCTCCGTTGTACTGACCGGTATCGCTACTCTGAACGATGCCCGCGTTGATATGAAGGTTGATAAAACCGTTAACTGGTTTGTTGATTATAATTATGAGCATTTTGATGCAGAAAGCGGGCGCATGATCGGTACTCTGCGCATTCCCTGCTATCTGATTCACAACGGCAATCATGTTGATTCCCGTTCTATTTTGAATGATACTCTGGCTTATGTAGAAAAAGAAATCATGGATTTGTTTGCTAAGCATCCGGTAATTGCCGGTCTGGAGCATGTAAATCCTGCTGAGATTGAAAAGTTGCTCTTCACCAGTGCTACCGAGCTGGAATTCTGGGTAAAAACTCCGCGTGAGGACGCACCGCTGGAGGCTCTGAGCTCTTCTCAGGTAATGCAGGAGCAATATTGGCAGCGTACCCGCGGCAATGTGCGTACTGCATTGGAGCAGACTATTCAGACTTTGGAGCTGTACGGCCTGGAGCCTGAAATGGGTCATAAGGAATGTGGCGGCGTTAAAGGTCAGATTGACGGTGCAGGCCATATGACTCACGTTATGGAGCAGCTGGAGGTTGACTGGAAATTCAGCAGCGGCGTACAGACTGCAGATAACGAGCTGCTGGCGCGTATCATCGTTAAAGAGATTTTCCGTATGAACGGCTTGGAGGTTTCCTTCCAGGCTAAACCGATTCCTGGTGTTGCAGGCAGCGGTGAGCATACGCATGTAGGCATTGCCGCAAAAATGAAAAACGGCAAGATTGTCAACCTGTTCTCGCCGAAGGATATGCATGAGGACTTCCTGTCCGCTATCGGCTACGGCGCTCTCATGGGCCTTTTGAAAAACTACGAGGTAACCAATCCGTTTATCTCCTGCACCATTGACTCTCTGAACCGTCTGAAACCCGGCTTCGAGGCTCCTGTCTGCATCGTTACCAGCCTTGGCCTGAGCCCGGATAACCCGTCCCGTAACAGAACCATTCTTGCAGGCCTGATCCGCGATCTGGACAACGATAAGGCTACCCGTATTGAAATGCGTTCTCCGAACCCGTACACCAATACCTATATTGCTATTGCTGCCTTCTATCTGTCCTGCCTCGACGGCATCAAGGCTTGCGTAGAATCCGGCAAGGACCTGAAGGCTCTGGAAAAGGAGATTTCCAAGAAGGCCGGCGAAGAGGGCTTCTATCTGGATACCGACCGTCAATACCGTACTGAGGAAGACGTATTTGAAGATTTCACTGCGGAAGAACGCAGCAAGCTGTTCGGCGAACCGCCTGCTACCGTTTGGGAAAATCTCTGCGCCTTTGAAAAATATCCGGAAAAGGTTGCAGTTCTCACCCAAGGCAATATCCTGAAAAAGGAATATATCGACTCCTTCATGCAGGGTGCGCTGATTCGTTGGAAAACTGAGCTTTTGACTCGTCTGATTCCAGAAAATTATCAGGCTGTTATCGATATGAAGCGCTTGCACAACCAGGAAACCTGCACCGACTGCGACCTGGCAATGTGGCGTAAAATCCAGAACCTGCGCGCTAAGCTGGCTAAGGATTCCTTCGAAGAGAAGAGCATCTTCACCGCTATCCGCAGAGCTGTTGCCGAGGGCGACTACGATACTGTTTCCAAGCTTAAAGTTGAGATGGGACAAACCATGGAAGAGCTCAAGACTCTGTATCACGATTACAAGCAAAATATTATCGATTAATTTATATGCTTCTTGCATGGCTGCTGTACTCAAAGTGCGGCAGCCATTTTGTTTCGCGCTTATACCAAAGTGCGATTATTGAAAAAATTATCCCTAAAACTTTCCTTTCAGCTTATTTTTTTGCATGAAACTGTTGAGTTAAGCGCTGTTTTGTGGTAAAATATCAAAGATATATTGACAGTAATATTTTCTGCTGTCCGAAGAAAGGCGATGATAGCTGTGGAGCAGGTCAAGGATGTTCCTGCCTATATTCGCCAGATGTACACGGATAATAATTTTATGACTCAATTCGGTGTGCATATTGGTGAGATAAAGTGTGGCAGTGCTGAAGTCAGCATTGACGTTGATCCGGCGAAGCATTTTAATCATCGTGACATTTGTCACGGCGGAGTGATGTTGGCCTTGGCAGACTCCGTTCTGGGTGTTACCGGTGCAAGCGTGGGCGCTGTAGTGGCAACTCTTAATTTCAGCATGAATTTTATCAAAGGTGTCCATGAGCCGACTACCTTAACGGTACGAAGCCATATCAAGCATTCCGGACATTCTACGATGGTTATCGAGGCTGAAATGACTGACAGCAAAAAGAATTTAATTGGGACGATTTTAACAACAATGTTTGTCGTCGACAGATTTAAAGAAATACCCGCCAAATGGTGAGCTTGCCTGAGTTGATTTGGAAGGGAAATGACGCGGAAGACCGCTTGATATCAAGGAGGATATGATGGATTTTGCATTAAACGAGGAACAATTAGAATTACAGGAAATGGTAAGGGAGTTTGTTGAAAAAGAAATTACTCCTTATGCTGCTGAAATGGATGCAGAAAACCATATGCGTGACGGCCTGATTGATAAGGCTAACGAAATGGGCTTGCTGAACGTTATTGTTCCGGAAGAATTAGATGGCCCCGGCCTGGACAGCATTTCTGTTGCTACCATTTATGAAGAGCTGGGCAAAGGCTGCGCAGGTGTTGCAACCTCTCTGGCTGCTAACAGCCTGGCAACTGTACCTGTTTTGCTGGCAGGCACCGACGAACAAAAGAAAATGTATTGCGATATCCTGAACAACGGCGGTCTGGCTGCTTTCGCACTGACCGAACCCGGTGCAGGCAGTGATGCAGGCGGCGTTTCTACCCGCGCTGTACGCAACAAGGAAGAAGGTACCTACACTCTGAACGGTACCAAAATGTTCATCACCAACGGTGGTCTGGCAGAAATCTTCCTGGTATTCGCTAACACCCGTAAAACCGGCGGTATCCGTGGCTTGACTGCTTTCATCGTTCCGAAAGACACCCCGGGCTTCTCCGTTGGTAAAAAAGAAAACAAAATGGGCATCCGTCCTTCCAATACTACCGAGCTGGTTCTGCAAGACGTTGTTATTCCTGAGTCCTATCGCGTAGGCCGCGAAGGCGAAGGCTTCCGTATTGCTATGAACACCTTAGACAGCGCTCGTCCGTTCGTTGGCGCTGTTTCCGTAGGTATCGCTCAGGCTGCTCTGGATTGCGCTGTTAAATATGCTAAAGAGCGCCGTCAGTTCGGCCAACCGATTGCTTCCTTCCAAATGGTTCAAGGCATGCTGGCTGACATGGCTATGAAGGTTGAAACCGCTCGCCTCATGGTTCAAAAGGCTTGCTGGATGCGTGACCAGGGCATGGAATTCTCCAAAGAGGCTGCTATGGCTAAATGCTATGCCGCTGACGTTGCTATGCAAGTAACCACCGACGCTGTTCAGGTAATGGGCGGCTATGGCTACACCAAAGAGTACCCCGTAGAGAAGATGATGCGTGACGCTAAAATCATGCAAATCTACGAAGGCACCAACCAAATTCAACGTCTGGTTATTGCCAACAAGCTGTTATACTAATAGCTATCATAACGAAGATAATTTTATTGAGAGCTGCTGCACTTTTGTGCGGCAGCTCTTTGTTGTTTTTATTCGTGACAATGGTTTACACGTATGCTAAAATATAAAGATAAAGAGCTTTTAAAGCATAATAAAAAGCAGAATCTTTGCCACAAATCATTTTGCTGAGAATTGGGGGGCAAATACATTGTTAGCTGATAATTTAAAGCAGGTTCAGGAGCAGATAGCGTCTGCTTTGGACAAGCGTAAAAATAAAGACCTGCTCACAGGAGATAAGGTAACGCTGGTGGCGGTAACGAAAAATCATCCGCCCGAAATTATTACAGATATCGAAGCCTTGGGCATTGCCAACGTAGGCGAAAACCGCGTGCAGGAGGCTAAGCATAAGCAGGAGGCCTTGGGCAAACACGGCTACTGGCATCTTATCGGTCATTTGCAGACGAATAAGGCGCGCCAGGCAGTTGCCTTGTTTGATCTTATCGAATCGGTTGACAGTGAGCATTTGCTGGCTGCGGTTGATAAGGAGGCAGAACGCATCGGTAAGGTGCAGGATATCCTTTTGCAGCTGAATATTGCCCATGAGGAGCAGAAGTCCGGCTTGGATAAAGAGGATTATCTGGCGCTGCTGCCGAAGCTGCCCGAATATAAGCATGTGCGTCTGCGCGGACTGATGGTTATTGCCCAGAAATGCGAAGATATCGAGCAGACAAGACCTGTATTTGCGGCAGGCTATCGCGCGTTCGCCCGCTTAAAGCAGCAGTATCCTCAGGCAGATATTCTGTCTATGGGTATGAGCAATGATTACACAGTTGCGATTGAAGAGGGCGCTAATATTGTGCGTGTAGGCACAGCCTTGTTCGGACAGCGTGATTATAGTCTGAAATTTTAAGACATAGATAAGGTTGGTGACGTAATGAATATTATTGATAAAATCATGAATGCATTAAGTCTTTATGACGAGGAAGAAATCATCGAGGAAGAAGTGGAGCAAAAGCCTGCCAAGACCGAGCAGGAGCCGGCTAAACCCAAGAAGCGTTTCTTCGGCAGCAAGGAGCCTGCTGCTGCAGCACCGGCAGAGGAGCCTAAGCGTGAACGCAAATCCATTTTGAACTTTAAGGGTTCGGCAGCAAAGCCGGAGCCGGTTAAAAATGAAAAAATGGGCAGCAAAACCATTAACCTGCCTATTGCCGATAAGCTTATGACAGTTGTACTGCTGGAGCCTGTAGATTTCAATGATTCTCCTAAGATTGCCGATTATCTGCGTGATAATCAGGCTGTAGTTGTTAATTATGATAAGACGGATAATGTTGTTGCCAAGCGTATGACCGATTTTATCAGCGGTACTGTTTATGCCATCGGCGGCAGCATGAAAAAGCTGGGACGTAATATTGTTATCTGCGCCCCGAAAAACGTAGATATAGATGCGGGCGAAGAGCACGAGCCTGACGAGAGGGGAAATAATCCATGGGACAAATAGCAGTAAAGAAAATTGCATTTATCGGCGGCGGCGCTATGGCCAAAGCTATTATCAAAGGAATTATCGGCGGCGGTTTGATTGCGCCGGAGATGATTAACGTAGGCGAGCCGACTGAGGCGCATGCGCGCAGTCTGCATGAAGCCTTTGGCGTAAATGTTACTACGGATAATAAAGAGGCGGTAAAGGATGCTGACCTGGTAATCTTTGCCGTTAAGCCTCAGGTTGCACCGGTGGCGCTGGTGCCTGAGCTGATGGCTGCGATGAAAAAGGATGCCTGGGTACTTTCTATCATGGGCAGTGTTACGCTTGCGCAGCTGCATGCCTATGCTCCGGGGTTCCCGGTAGTCCGCACGATGCCCAACACGCCGTTGGCAGCAGGCGCCGGCATGACTGCTATCTGCTGCGATGAGGCTGTAACCGAGCCGATGAAGCAGACTGCGGCAGCAATTTTTAGCAGCTGCGGCGAAATAGAATTTGTAGATGAAAAAGCATTGCAGGCGATTACCGCAATTTCCGGCTGCGGACCGGGATATTGCTTTGTGATTATTGATGCACTGGCTGACGCAGGCGTGCGTGCCGGTCTGCCGCGCGCACTGGCCATTAAGCTGGCAGCGCAGACCTTGGCAGGCAGCGGCAAGCTGTGCGTAGAAAGCGGCCTGCATCCGGCACAGCTGCGCGACCAGGTAACAAGCCCCGGCGGCACGACTATTGCCGGTATCCATGCTTTGGAAAACCATGGCGTGCGCGGTGCTTTTTATGATGCGGTACAGGCAGTGCTGCAAAGAGATAAGGAATTACAGGGGAAATAATTTATGGCAGACAGAGAAAAAATTCTGCGTTACTTTAAAGCCGGCGGTGATGAACAGTTGGCGGCCAAGCTGCTGGATTTGGCCGAGGGCGCCAATAAATCACGCAAGTTCCGTGTGAGCGAGTTTCTTGATCCTCATGCCTATAACGTTGCGGAAATCATTGCGGCAAACTATGAAAATGTGCGTCTGGAAAGCGACGGCGGCTTCAGTAATGCCGAAAGGGTGAAGGCTGCCTTTGTTGCCGATGATTTTTACGGTCAGCCGGATTTCGGAATGGCCTATTTTCTGGCGGCCTGGGATAAGCGCTATTATGATTTGTCGCACCGCGATATCCTGGGTGCGTTTATGGGCACGGGCTGCAAGCGCGAGGCCTTGGGCGATATAGTTTTTGTGCCCGAGGGAGCGCAGTTCGTAGTAGAAAAATCGTTGGTAAATTATCTTACCGGTAATCTGACGCAAATCGGTTCTGCGCCGGTAACGCTTACGGAAATTCCCCGCGAGGAATTGCTGCAGAAGGAAGAAAAGGTTAAGCTGATTAACGCGACAGTCGCTGATTTACGCCTGGATGCCGTGGCAGCGGCAGGCTATGGCGTAAGCCGCAGCCGTATGGCGGATGAAATCAAAAGCCTGAATGTCAAGGTAAACTGGAAAGAGGCCAAGAAGGCGGCACAGCCGGTGAACGAAGGCGATGTAATTTCCTTCCGCGGCCGTGGTCGTGTGGAGATAGAGGAAATCCGCGGCACTACTAAAAAAGGACGCATCAGCGTAACGCTGAAGCGTTATATCTAGGAGGATAAACCATGCTTAATCCGGAGGATTTAAAGAAAAAAACTTTTACCAAGGGTTTTCGTGGCTATGAGGTAGAAGAGGTAGACAAGTTTCTTGCCAAGCTGATTAAGGAATACGAATACCTTTATTTGGATAACCTGGAGCAGAAGGAAACTATCGAGCGCGTCAGCTCCAAGCTGGAATATTATCAGCAGATGGAGGCTACCATGCAGAGCACTCTGGCTGTGGCGCAGGAAACTGCTGACGAGGTGAAGAACGCCAGTGAAAAGAAGGCGGCGCTGCTGGAGAAGGAAACGGCAGTGAAGTGCGAGCAGCAGCTGAGCGAAGCGAAGGCTGCGGCGCAGAAGCTGCATGACGATACCATGGCGCATGCCGAGGATTTGTATAATCAGACGAAGAACAAAACCGATAACATGCTGCAGGCAGCGATGGCTGAATGCAATAAGCTGCGTGAAGAAGCTAAGTCATATGCCGAAAAGCTGCGCAGCAGTGCCGAGGTAGATGCCGATAAACTGCGCATTACTACCGAGGATGTCTGCAAAAAACGCGCCAACAGCGCTGCCAGTGAGGCTAACAAGCTGCTGGAGGATGCTCGCAGCGAAGCCGGCAGAATGATGCTGGATGCAAATACTAAATATCGTAAACTGGTGGGAGATGCAGAGGAACGCAGCCGTAAAATTATTTTTGAGGCTGATGCCAAGGCTGCTATGGCCGAACAGGCTTATAACGAGCAGGTGAAAAAGGCGGCGCTGCATCGAAAAAATATGCTGCATCTGTTGGAAACGCAGGTTGAGCTGCTCAAAAACTATGCCAGTCATAACGAAGAATAGTCGGAGGCTGAATGATGATTATCTTAGTGAGGCATGGTGAAGCAACGCATCATACGCAAAGATTGACCGGCGGCTGGACGGATTCGCAGCTGACCGAAAAGGGAAGGGCGCAGATAAAGGCTGCTGCGGTAAAGCTGGCGAAGGATTTTGCCGGACGTAATTGCAAGCTGCGGATTCTGGCAAGTGATTTGCAGCGCGCTTCCGCATCGGCGCAGATTATTGCCGAGGAGCTTGGCTTTAAGGGCGAAATAGAGCATTGCCGTTTCCTGAGGGAAAAGAATAACGGCATTGCTGCCGGCATGACCGAGGAAGAGGCCAAGAAGCATTTTTGCAAGCCTGCTTCCGAACAGGAGCTGGATCACCGCAACTATCCCGGCGGTGAAACGCGCAATGAGTTCTATCGTCGTAATGTACACGGCTTGTGGCATTGTGCGGATGTCGACAAGGAAAATCTGCTGATTGTTGCGCATAAGGGAACGATTCAGAATATTATTTTCCGTTGGCTGGGAATGGATATGCAGCAGGTGGCGGCGTTTAACTTTTCGGTTGATGTGCAGCCTGCCAGCGTAACTGTTTTGGGGATTAACAAATGGCATGAGCATGCTGTTTTCCGCTTGAATGACGTAAGTCATCTGACGCAGGGAAAGGGCTTTGGCGTGTTTGAGTTTAAGTACGAGAAGTGAATAAGGCTGTGAATGACCGCTTGGGTGCTTTGAGGAAAAGCGCTTAAGCGGTTGTTTTTGTGTTCTCACTCTATTACTCGTCTTTTCGCGATGAAAATTATTACACCTGAAAAAATAAATTTTAAAAATTTTTTTAAACAGTGTAATAATTTTGCTTCGTTTTTCCCGAGTATAAGAGTGAATCTTCTTTTTCGTTCTTTCTTTTGTTGGTTTTCTTTCTCGCTTTTTCTTCTGCGTTGATCAAAGCTACTAGCGTAAGCTAGTAGTAACCTTGTTCTTTAGAGTACTACCTAAAGGATAGATGTAAAGTACGGTAGAAGTAGGGTGTGGGGTATAGGGGGAATTTTATACTGTAGCCAATTATACTGTACCCATAAGTATGGACACTTTGAGAGAATAAAACAGCAGTAATTCAGCAAAGGTTGAGCTTTTGCTTGCTGGAGAAAGTTAATGATGCTAGAATAATAGCAGATGTTTTAAAATTAATAATTTGCTATAGAGGTGAATGGTAATGATTGATAAAAAGGCTTTTTCAGATGCGCTTGCAAATTATAAAAAGGATTTTGTTGCCGGCTGGTGGGCAGATGAAAACTTTAAATGGGAAGCTGTAAAGTGTTTTCAGGATAATTGGAATATAGATGCAGAGAATTTTGCTGAGATGCTTAAACGCTCTTTGGCAAAAACATATGGTCTATTAGCATCAATGAACAATTTTCCCAGACAAATGATAGAAGGCTTTGCTGAAAAAGCTCCTGATAAGGTAAAAATGATGTTTGTTACTCTGTTTGATGAAAACAAGGATGTTGTTGAGCGTATTTTGAATTTTAAAGACCAGTCTGAGCAATTGTTGAAAGAGTATGGTAATGATGCAAAGAATCACTACCAAAACGAAAATTCAATCAGTACATATTTATGGCTGATGTATCCCGATAAGTATTACATATATAAATTTGGTGAAATAAAGTCGTGCTCGGAAGTCTTGCAAAGTAGCTATAAGTTAAAAAAGGGCGCTTATGAAGATAATCTGAGAAATTTTTATTCGTTTTACAACGAGCTTTGTGTTAATTTACATGGTGATGCTGAAATGAAAAAGCTGTTGGCAGATAATCTGACGGAAGATTGTTATCCTGATAAAGAGCTGAGAACATTAACTATGGATTTTGGCTTCTATATTAGCAGGCAATATGGCAAAAAAGCTAAAGAAGAAGAACAAGAAGAGCGAGAAGAACAAGAAGAAGAGCGAGAAGAAATAGTTTCTATTACTGGCGATGAGGCTGATGCAGCTGCAAATACAGAAAAACAATATTGGTGGTTGAATGCCAATCCTAAAGTTTGGAGCTTTTCTGACATTCATATTGGTGAAAAGGTTGAGTGGACTTTTTATAACAGCTCCGGTAATAAAAGACGTATTTTTAAAAATTTTGAGGATGCAAAAGTAGGCGATATTGTTATTGGCTATGAGTCCAATCCGGTTAAGCAGATAGTATGCATTTGCAAAATAGCAGATAAGAAAGATGGCGAGAGCATTCTTGTTGAAAAAACCGAGAACTTAGATGTTCCTATCGAGTATTCTGTTTTAAAATCTGTTGATAAATTATCTGAAATGGAATACTTAAAGAATCCATTAGGCAGCTTATTCAAACTTACCAGTGATGAATTTAAGGATGTAATGGATTTAATTCGGGAGGATAATCCGTCAGATAAGATTAAGCCGGTTAACAAGGCGTATTCCAAAGATGATTTTCTTGCCGAGGTTTATATGACCGGTGCTAAATATGACCGTTTGCTTAATGTCCTTAAGAGAAAGAAGAATATAATTCTTCAAGGTGCGCCCGGTGTGGGAAAAACCTTTGCTGCCAAGAGATTAGCATATGCTATGATGGGTGAAAAAGATAAGGAACGCGTTGACTTTATACAATTCCACCAGAATTATTCCTATGAAGATTTTATGATGGGATATAAACCTACTGAAAACGGCGGCTTTGAAATGCAGTATGGCGTGTTTTATCGTTTCTGCAAAAAGGCTGAAAATAATCCCGAGAAAGATTACTTCTTTATCATCGACGAAATTAACCGTGGCAATATGAGTAAAATTTTTGGTGAGCTGCTGCTTTTGATTGAAAAGGATTATCGCGGTACTTCTTCCAAGCTGGCATATCAAAATTTGAATTTTTCTGTTCCAGAAAATCTTTATATCATTGGTATGATGAACACTGCAGACAGAAGCTTGGCGATGATTGACTATGCTTTGCGAAGACGCTTCAGCTTTTTTGATATGGAGCCCGGTTTTGATACTGAGGGCTTTAAGGAATATCAGGAAAAACTTGCCAGTGATAAATTTAATGCTTTGATAGAGTGCATTAAGGAGCTTAATAATGAAATAGCTGATGATCCGTCTCTGGGAAAAGGTTTTTGTATCGGACATAGCTATTTCTGTGGCTTGCAAGCAGATGAGTGTACGCAGGAATTGCTTGAAGGTATAGTAGAGTATGATATTTTACCGATGTTAAGTGAGTATTGGTTTGATAATCTTACAGAAAAAGTTGCTCCTTGGAGTGAAAAACTATACGGTGCTTTAAATGATTAAGGATAAAAGTATCTTCATCAAAAACATTTATTATATGCTTGCCTATGCATATCAAAGTCTGCAGCAAGAAAACTATAAGGATATTGCTACAGAGAAGTTTGATAATGTGCATAATCTCTTAGCGGCAATTTTGGCTAAAGGTGTAGCTTTACAGCTTAAACAGGGATTGTACAGAGAGTATGTCAATCATCAGGATAATCTGATGCTGTTGCGCGGAAAAATAAATATTCATGGCAGTATTAAGAATAAAATCATGCGCAAGCAGCTTCTGACCTGTGATTATGATTTGCTTTCTGAAAATAATTTGCTCAATCAAATTATCAAAACCACAATTGTGTTGTTGATAAGACTTGCGAATGTGAAGGAAAAATATAAAAATGAACTGCGCAAGGAGCTTTTGTTTTTCAACAATGTTGATACATTGGAAGCAAAATCAATTAAGTGGTCCAATTTGACGTTTCAGCGTAACAATCGCAATTATCAATTGTTGGTGGGGATTTGTCAGCTTATTATCGAAGGACTGTTGCTTACGACGGAGAGTGGTGTCTATAGATTACAATCTTGGATAGATGAGCAGAGAATGTGCCATTTGTACGAAAAATTCATTTTGGAGTATTATAAAAAGCATTATCCTGTTCTTTCTGTTAAAGCAGCACAGATACCTTGGGGGTTAGATGACGGTGTAAGCTATATGCTGCCTAAAATGCAAAGTGATATAACATTACGAAAAGGAAATATGGTGCTTATTATTGATGCTAAGTATTACAGTCATACGATGCAGACAAATTTTTCTAAACGGAGCTTGATTTCCCACAATTTATATCAAATTTTTACTTATGTAAAGAATTATTCTTATAGCTTTGGCGAGTATGAGAATAAAGTTTCCGGTATGTTGCTTTACGCAAAAACCGATGAAGAAATTCAACCAGATAATGTGTATCAAATGCATGGCAATCAGATATCTGTAAAAACGCTGGATTTGAATAAGGATTTTTTCGAAATCAAGCAACAGCTTGCCAGAATTGCGGAATCACATTTTGCTTTGTCAAAAACTCATTGACTTCTTGCTACAGCTAATGTATAATATTAGCGTTTATTGATATTTGCTAACGCGATGAAAAAGACAGTAGCTTGCGGCGCAGGATAAGCGAGCCGGGGTATGGTGCAAGCCCGGACGAAGTAAAGCAGGTGAAAATCACTTTGGAGCGGATGTGGCGAACCTGAGTAGCTGCATACGGGAGCGCCCGATATTGCGCACACGAGTGGCGTGCAGCAAAGGCTGTCGTCATGAGGGTGGTACCACGGAGTACACGTTTTGTTAATGATGCATGATACGCAAGCGTATTAATCGTTGTTAGTCTACAGCTTCGTCCCTTATCTGAGGGACGAAGCTTTTTTATATTATTGCTATATTTTTTTGTTTAATAAAATTGGAGGTTATTAGTAATGGACTATGGTAAAACACTGAATCTGCCCGAAACAGAGTTCCCTATGCGTGCCGGTCTGCCGCAACGCGAACCTGATTTTCTGAAATTCTGGGAAGAAAACGATATTTATGGCAAAAAGCAGGCTCTGCATGCAGGCCACAAGAAATTTGTTCTGCATGACGGCCCTCCGTATGCAAACGGCAAAATCCACATGGGTCATGCCCTGAACAAAATCTTAAAAGATATCATCATGAAATACAAATATGCTCGTGGCTTCGATACCCCGTATGTTCCCGGCTGGGATACTCACGGCATGCCGATTGAGCACGCTGCTATCAAAGAGCTGGGACTGAACCGCAATGAGCTGGATCCGCTGACTCTGCGCCGCAAATGCCACGACTTCGCTCTGCAATGGGTTGATATCCAGCGCAACGACTTCAAACGTCTGGGCGTTCTGGGTGATTGGGAAAATCCGTACATCACTCTGCATCACAGCTTTGAAGCTGAGCAGATCCGTGTATTCGGTACTATGGCTAACAAAGGCTATATCTACAAAGGCAAAAAGACCGTTTACTGGTGCCCGCACTGCGAAACCGCTCTGGCTGAAGCAGAAATCGAATACGGCGAACAAAAAACTCCGACTATCTTCGTAAAAATGCCGCTGGTAAAAGACAACGGCCAGACTCCGGAAGCTGCTAAAGGCAAAAAAGCTTACATGGTAATTTGGACCACCACTCCGTGGACCATGCCGGCCAACGTTGCTGTTGCTCTGAACCCTGCTCTGGAATATGCCTGGGTTGAATGCGAAGGCGAAGTTCTCTTTATGGCTAAAGACCTGCTGGCTCAGGTTGGTGCTGTCTGCCATAAGGACCTCAGCAATATCCTCGGCACTACTCTTGGTAAAGATATGGAATTCGCTGAATGCGTGCATCCGTTCCCTGAATACAACAACCGCCGTTCTCTCGTAGTTATGGCTGACTATGTAACTACCGAAGCCGGTACCGGTTGCGTACATACCGCTCCCGGTCATGGCGATGTCGACTTTGAAACCGGCCTGAAATACAAGCTGCCGATTCTCTGCCCGGTTGATTCCCAAGGCAAGCTGACCGAAGAAGCCGGCGAACGCTTCAAGGGCATGTTTGTATTCGACGCTAATATCCCGGTACTGAAATATCTGGCTGAGCTGAACTGCCTGCTGGGCAAAGAAAACATTAAGCACCAATACGCACACTGCTGGCGCTGCAAAAACCCGATTATCTTCCGCGCAACCTCTCAATGGTTCGCTTCTATCGACGGCTTCCGTGATGAAGCACTGAAATCTATCGACGATGTACAGTGGATTCCTTCCTGGGGCCAACAGCGTATCCATAACATGGTAAGCGACCGTCACGACTGGTGCATCAGCCGTCAGCGCGTATGGGGCGTTCCTATCCCGGTATTCTACTGCGATAACTGCGGCGAGCATCTTATCAACGAAGCTACCATCGATTCCGTTGCCAACTGGTTCGAAAAAGAAGGCAGCGATGCATGGTGGGCTCACACTGCAGAAGAGCTGCTGCCGGAAGGAACTGTCTGCCCGAAATGCGGCGGTAAGCACTTCCACAAGGAAAGCGATATCATGGACGTATGGTTCGACAGCGGTTCCTCTCATATGGCTGTTGCCGCAAAACGTCCGGAGCTGTCCTGGCCGGTTGCTATGTACCTCGAAGGCAGTGACCAGCATCGTGGCTGGTTCCAGTCCTCTCTGCTGACTTCTGTTGCTGTTGCAGGCCGTGCTCCGTACGAATCCGTACTGACTCATGGTTATGTAGTTGACGGCGATGGCCGCAAGATGTCCAAATCCGTAGGTAACGTTATCGTTCCGCAGGACGTAATCAAGCAATACGGCGCTGATATCATCCGCCTGTGGACTGCTTCCTCCGATTATAAGGCAGATATCCGTATCTCCCCGAAAATCCTGAAGCAGCTGGCTGAGGTATACCGCAAAATCCGTAACACCATCCGTTACATTCTGGGCAACACCAACGATTTCAACTATGAAACCGATGCTGTTCCGTTCAACGAAATGCTGGAGCTTGACCAATGGGCACTGATGCATCTGCAGCTGTTGAAGAAGGAAGTTACCGCTGCTTACGAAAGCTATGATTTCCATGTACTGTATCATGCAATCCATAACTTCTGCACCGTTGAAATGTCCAGCTTCTATCTGGATATCCTCAAGGACCGCCTGTATGCTTACAAGGCTGACAGCAAAGAGCGTCGCAGCGCACAAACCGCTATGCATGAAATCCTTATGGATCTCATCGTTATGCTGTCCCCGGTACTGAGCTTCACTATGGAAGAAGTATGGCAGTTCATGAAGAAACCTGCTAATGCTCCGGAATCCGTACAAATGCTGCCCTGGCCGGAGGTTAAGGAAGAATACATCAACGAAGAGCTGGAAACCAAATGGGATAACTTCATTGAAATCCGCAGCGAAATCACCAAGGTGTTGGAGCTGGCTCGTCGTAACAAACAAATCGGTCACTCCCTGGACGCTAAGGTTGAGCTGCACGCCGAAGGCGAAGCTCTGGCTATCCTGAAATCCGTAGAAAAAGACCTGGCAACTCTGCTGATTGTTTCTCAGGCTGTTATTGTTGAAGGCGCTGCAGAAGGTGCCGAAGCAACCGGCCGCGAGGACCTGAAGGTTACTGTTGCTGCTGCCGAAGGCCATAAGTGCGAGCGTTGCTGGATTTACAGCGACGAGGTTGGTCAGGACGCTGAGCATCCGACTCTGTGCAAACGTTGCGCTGAAGCAGTTAAAGCTTGAGTATAAGGCATCATCTTTGCATAAAGCTGTAGCCGACCTCAAATAAAAGCTTAAAGCCGTCGTATCATGTAAATTTTTGCTGATACGGCGGCTTTTTTGCTACAAATTTTACAAAAAATTATTTTGCTTTATGGCCTAACTATGGTACAATACTGTTAATATTATATATTTTACGGAGGTGAAACTGTTTTTCTGCAATCTGCAGGATTACAGAGATTTTTGGACTATCTCATATGTTTGTTTAATGTTATAGCGATTTTATTTTTGGTGGCGCTGAACGGCTTTTTTGTTGCTTCGGAGTTTTCTATCGTCAAGGTCCGCCCTTCGCGTCTTGATGCGCTGATTAAGGAAGGCAATACTCGGGCGGAAAGCGCTAAGCAGGTAACGGAGCATCTTGATGCCTATCTTTCGGTTACGCAGCTGGGCATAACCATTGCTTCGCTGGGCTTAGGCTGGATTGGCGAGCCGACGGTGGCGAAGCTGATGCATCCTGTATTTAATCTGCTGCAGCTGCCGCCGCAGGTTGAGCATACAATAGCTTTTGTTGTCGGATTCGGTGTTATCACCGCTTTGCATATCGTTTTGGGCGAGCTGGTGCCTAAATCATTATCTATTCAAAAGACTGAGCAGATTGTTCTGTTCGTGGCAACGCCGCTGATTTTGTTTGATAAGCTGATGTATCCTGCGGTGTGGTTCCTCAATCACGTTGCCAACTGGGTGTTGCACAAATTGGGCGTTGAGGCTGCGAGTGAGGCGGAAGAGGCGCACAACGAGGACGAAATCCGCATACTGATGGAAGAAAGCCATAAGCATGGCTATATTGATAAAACAGAGCTTACTTATCTGGATAACGTTTTCGACTTTTCCGACCGTCGCGCTAGCGATATCATGGTTCCGCGTACCGATATGATCTGCCTGTATCTGGAGGATTCCTGGGAGGATAATATCAAGACGGCGCTGGAGGAGCGCATGACGCGTTATCCTATCTGTGATGAGGACAAGGACCACATTATCGGCTTTTTGCATATCAAGGATTTGCTGCGCAGTTTAAATGCCGGCGAGCGTCCTGATTTGCGCAGTCTGGCGCGTAAGGTGCTGCTGGTGCCGGAATCTCTGCCTATCAGCAAGCTGCTGCGCATTTTGCAGAAGCATCGCAGCCAGCTGGCAATCCTCGTTGACGAATACGGCGGTACTGCAGGTATGGTTACTGTTGAGGATATTCTGGAGGAAATCGTAGGCGAAATTCAGGACGAGTTCGACGAGGAACGTCCGGAGGTAGAGGAAAAGGGCAGTAAAACCTATTCTGTCGACGGCAAAATGCTGTTGGAGGATGTTAACGATACCTTTGAGCTGGCCTTAGATACCGAAAACTGTGATACTATCGGCGGCTGGGTTTACTCTCAGCTTGATTATCCGCCTAAGGTGGGGCAGAAGGTGCAGACATCTGCTGCTGCCTTTACGGTAGAAGAAATTGATAAGATGCGTATCGTGCGCGTCGGCATCCAGCTTTTGCACGAGCCGGAAAAGATTCACGAGGAGCTTCAGGAGGAGCACCTGGAGGATGTAAAATAATATCTGCATAAAAAGAGAGCACGCTGAGATTGATTTCTCAGCGTGCTCTTTAGCGTTGTGCTTATAAATCGTGGAATTTCATACCGATGTTGCTGTGACGCAGGAAGTTAAGAGTTACCTCAGGGAAGGAGGCGTAGCTTAAAACGTCTTCAATCGGTGCGTTAGGGAAGCCCTCTTCAGCCAGCTTTTCACGCAGCTTTTTCATCTGCGGCGGAATATCGTCGGCAGGACGGTGGTCGATTTGCGGTGCGTCACCGATGGCAAGGCGTTTAACCTCAGGGTCAATCGGTCCCGGAGTGCGGCCGTATTTGCCAAGAATCAAATCCTTAACCTCGCGGGGAATCATCTTATAGCGTCCAAGTGCAACGTTCAATACGGACATAGAACCTACAATCTGGCTGGTAGGAGTAACCAGCGGCGGATAACCGAGCTCGGCACGTACGCGCGGCATTTCCTCAAGCAGCTGCGGATATTTGTCGGCAACGCCCATTTCCTTCATCTGGTTCAGCAGGTTGGAAAGCATACCGCCCGGAATCTGGAAGGTGAGTACCTTGGGATCGATGGGGATGTTGGCGTTCAGGTTGAAATCGTGGATAAGGTTCTTGCGTACATCCTTGAAATAGTCAGCCAATGCATTAAGCTCGGCAAGGCTGATGCCTGTATCGTAGGGAGTGCCCTCCAGCGTTGCTACCAGAGCTTCGGTGCAGGGCTGGCTGGTAGATTCGGAGAACGGAGAAAGCGCAGTATCAATCATGTCCGCACCGGCTTCAACAGCCTTCAGGTAGGTCATATCGCCCATACCGCTGGTGAAGTGGGTGTGCAGGTCGATAGGCAGGTTAAGCTCTGCCTTCAGGCTGCGGATAAGGCTTTCGGCAGCGTAGGGACGCAACAGGCCAGCCATATCCTTAATGCAGATGGAATCTGCGCCCATCTGTGCCAGCTCTTTACCGAGCTGTACAAAGTCCTTGTCCTGATGGTAGGGGCTGATGGTATATACAATACAACCCTGAACATGTGCGCCTGCTTCCTTAGCGGCACGCATTGCACATTCCAGGTTGCGTGTATCGTTAAGAGCATCGAAAATACGGATAATAGATACGCCGTTGTCAACAGAACGGTTTACAAATTCGCGTACAACGTCATCGGCATAATGGTTATAGCCCAAAATGTTCTGACCGCGCAGCAGCATTTGAATCGGGGTTTTGCGCAGGTGCTTTTTGAGCGTGCGCAGACGTTGCCAGGGATCCTCGTTAAGGAAGCGCAGGCAGGAGTCAAAGGTGGCGCCGCCCCAAGCCTCCAAAGCATAGTAGCCGGCGTTATCCAGCTGCTCCAGTGCCGGCAGCATGTCGCTGATGCGCATTCTGGTGGCAGCAAGCGACTGGTGGCCGTCACGCAGGACGGTTTCAACTATTTTTACAGGTTTCTTCTCCATGGCAGTACTCCTTTTATTAGTATAGTTCGTTAATTAAAGCTGATTTATAGCTGTCATTATTATAGCATAAATCTGTATTCATGTATACAATATACTTAGTTTCGAGCAATAAAAAATGGTGGCCACACTTGGTGACCACCATAAAAGTGAATTAGTTACGCGGAGTAGGCTGGTTGCTGACAACAGGCTTGCCCATGATTTCGTTAACGCGCTCTTTAATGCTGCGTTTCTTTTTAGTGGGCTGGTTGCTTACTACAGGTGCCTGGTTGGCATTGCCTTCAGTTGTTAGCGTAGCGGGAGCCTGCTTGTCTTTGTCCTTATCTTTATCCTTGTCTTTATCTTTGTCCTTATCATCCTGCTTGATTTCCGGTTCCGGCGGAACAGCTACGCCCGGATTGCTGAAGCCGGTGCGCGGAGTAGAGGCCAGAGCGTTGACCATGAAATCATGCCAGATAGAAAGCGGAGCGCCGCTGCCGTACATACGGTTCATAGATTTGTTGTTATCATCGCCAACCCATACGGCAGTACTGAGGTCGGGAGTGTAACCAACGAACCAGGCATCGATGTAGGTATCGGTAGTACCGGTTTTACCTGCTGCCGGACGGCCGATTCCCATGCCGCCTGCAGTGCCGCTGATAAGAACATCCTGCAGCATATTAGTAGTCAGGTAAGCAGCTTCGGAATCAATAACACGTTTGGGTTCAGGCTTAGCTTCGTACAGAACCTTACCCTCACGGTCAACAATCTTCAGCAGAGCAATAGGCTTGCAATACATACCATTGCTTGCCAGAACGCCGTAGGCTGCAGCCATTTCCAGAGGATTAACGCCCTTGCTGAGACCGCCGAGTGCCATAGCGAGGTTTGCATCGCTGTAAGCGCCGCTGTCAACCAGAGTAGTAATACCCATTTTTTCGGCATTGCTGATAATTTTGCTTACACCAACCTCTTGGGCCAGCTTAACGATAGGCACGTTCATAGAACGTACCAGAGCAGTACGCAGGCTTACCTTACCATGCCATGCTCTGTCGGAGTTCTGCGGTTTCCAGCCGGGAGAGAATTCTTCTTCTTTATCTTCGATAACGCTGGCAGGAGAATAACCGTTCTGCATTGCGGTCAGATAGACAAAAGGCTTGAAGGCAGAACCGGGCTGACGTACTGCAAGAGTAGCACGGTTGAACTTATCCTGGCCGCGGCCGCCGATCATAGCTTTAACATAACCGTTATGCGGGTCAACGGCAACCAGAGCCATTTGCGGCTGAGTCAGCTTCTTGCCGTCTGTATAATAGCCAGGCAGATGCTTCATAGCATTTTCAGCAGCCTTTTGCATATCCGGGTCTAAAGTGGTGTAAATCTTAAGACCGCCCTTATAGAGAGCGTCTGCACCAACCTCTTCGATAACCTTTTGGGTAATCATATCGAAGAAATAGGAGCGAGGATCGGAATTGGTTTTATGTGTTGTGCTGAAGACAAGCTTTTCTGCTTTGGCAGCATTACCGTCGGCAGCAGAGATAAAACCGTATTTGACCATCTGGTCGATAACAAGCTCCTGACGTTTTTTACTTTCCTGCGGATTTTCAAAAGGATTAAAGTAGTTAGGGCTTTTGGGAATAGCTGCCAGAGTAGCAGCTTCAGCGATATCCAGATTCTGAACATGCTTATTGAAGTAATACATGGAAGCACTTTCAATACCGTATGCACCCTGACCGAAATAAATCTGGTTCAGATACATAGTGAGGATTTCATCCTTAGTATATTTGTGCTCAAGTTCCTTGGCAATAAAAGCTTCCTTAATTTTACGGATGATGGAACGTTCCTGGGTAAGGAAAGCATTCTTTGCCAGCTGCTGGGTAATGGTACTGCCACCCTGTACTTCGTGACCGCTTAATGTAGAAAGCAGAGCACGTGCTGTGCCGCGGTAGTCAATACCACCGTGTTCATAGAAGCGATTATCTTCAATAGCAATAAAGGCACGCTGCACATGCTTAGGAATCTTATCAATAGTAACAGGTACTCTGCGTTCTTCCGAAAGCGTAGTATAGATTGCGTTACCATTGATATCATAGAACTGTGAAGCAGCGTCCGGAATCAGTGTTTCATCCATATTAGGAGGTGCAAAAAGACTGGAGAAGCCATAAAGCACTGATGCTCCCATTATAATGAGGCAAACAACACTGATGACAATGAATTTTAGTACTTTAAACATTTTCTACCTCTTCTTCATTATATTGACTGCGCAGCCAATACCAAAGGCTGCAAATAGAAGTCATCTTATTATAGCATTTTCAGACAACTTTGTCATAGAATTATTGAAAACTCAGCGTATTTATTTTAAAGGAAAGTATGTAAAAGCATGCTCCGGAAGGATATGTATTGAATCGGCAGCTTGCGGATAATGAAGATAGAAGAAAAAACCTACATGATTTTAAGAAAAAAATCTGCGGAACAAAGAAAAATTTTACTGATTTTCGGTGGTTTTTATGGAAAAAACAGCTGAAAATGCTACTTTTTTTGAGATTTTTTGAAGAAGTTTTAATGCCGATAAAAGCAATAATCAAGCATGCTTCTTTTCCCACGAATCCTAGTGTTTCGCGAAAAAATCTCAAAAAAGTGCCGAAAAAAGTGTTGACAT